>CEQE01100888.1_pt1 | contig 11629 bp, 10 predicted proteins | sample 356201 | NCBI WGS metagenome assembly CEQE01 (sample SAMEA2619970, study PRJEB7988) | marine metagenome | biome: marine biome (ENVO:00000447); feature: mesopelagic zone (ENVO:00000213) & marine oxygen minimum zone (ENVO:01000065); material: "saline water (ENVO:00002010), including plankton...
GATGTGCCAAGGATTGCCAAAGCGTAGTGCCAGCATCACACCAATAAATGGCGACGCCAAACTGCCTAAGATATAAGTAGTTCCTTGAAACATCGAGCTCCTCGATTTAAATTCTGGGTCTCGTTGAAAAAAGCGCCTCTCCCTCCCCCATCTGTAAGCCTCTCCCATCAATTCTTTAATGGTGGAACGAGGGTAATGACGAACGGGTGAGTTGAGCCAAGCGCAAGACTTCCACCCATTCATAATGACCCGAGCCGCTAGGACCGCATCGGTAGGTAATTTTAAGGATACACCTCGATAGCCATCGAAGGCTTCCAGACAATTTCGGCGTACAACCTGGCATGGGCCGCAAGGAGGAAGATCATCGCCTTTTCGTACAAAAGTGAAACGATATGCTATCTGTAAAAGGCCACGAGGGTTCAAGAGCCTCTTGTGGGCATACTCTTCCCATTGGCTTACCGTTTTGAGAAATAGACCACGTGCTACCGAACGGTCATTACATGACACAGGAGCGCGGGAGGGGCATCCCACAATACCCATCTTTTCATCATCAAAATATTGATAAATGGTGGGGAAAAAGCCATCGCCAAGGAATGCGTCGCCATCCATAAATACTATCAAGTCTCCCTCAGACGCACGCCAACCAATCTCATAGGCAAGATTTTGTCCTTTACCCGGATCAGCCAGAATCTTATCAACTTGGAATTTACGAACGATATCCAACGTGCCATCAGTGCTGTTACCGTCTACTACTACGATATCTTGTATATATTTACGATACGCCAGCACCGAACGTAGGCATTGTTCAATCGTCTTTGCGTTGTTCTTTGTGGGGATAATGAAAGAGGCTTTAAGATTCTCGTTTTTCATTAGACAAGCTCCTGTAAAGTCCAATATGTTTGGTTGCCACTTCTTCCCAAGAATTGCTGGCCGCAAATGCTTTTAGATTCGCTTTCATCTGTTTATAATCATCTTCAGAGAGCTTGAGGAAATTAATGATTGCCTGTTTTAATGATACATGGTCCTCCGGAATGAATGTCAAACCAAGTTGGTAAGCCTTAACAAGTTCCCCCAGCTGGCCAATATCGCTTGCGATAACCGGCAGGTTATAACTGCTGGCATGAGACAAAACCCCACTAGCCTGAAGAAATTCTTTAGTATAACTGAGAAGTATCCCGTCAGCCGCTACAAAATAATATTGAATCATTTCTTCTGCTACAAAATCATCGAATATTATAGTGTGATCAGCCCAGCCATATTCGGCTGCCAGTCTTTTTGGTTCGTTCATTGCCACTGCAGGGTCTATCTTGCCGGCATGTACAAACGTGAAATCTTTTGGCAAATTCCTTATTGCCTTAAAAATTACCTCGTAGTTTTTTGTACAGTGATTGACCCCGAATGAAAGCAAGATCTTCCCATCTTCAGGTAGCCCTAACCGTTGCCTAGCTTCCTTTTGAGATATATTTATCTCTACCGGCTTCATGCCCCATGGTATACAGAACATTTTATCATAAAAGAATTTGTAATTATATGAATCCTTGACTTTGTTACTATGGCAAACAAATGCAATAATGTTGTACTTTGTCGCCCGCAGATACATCTTTTTCTCTATCATCGCAATAAATCTGGAATTCCAAATTGCTATCATTAGCAAACTGCGAATGTTTAATAATTGAGCTTTACTGATTGCTGCCTTGAGTTTTCCCTGCCATTCTGTACGGTCATATTTTATAGATGGGGAATTAATATTAGAGATAATGGTATTTTTTTTCAGGGAACAAGCAACGATAAAGTTTGGGAAAAATAATGGGTGAATATCCAGTATATGAATGGTCTGAATATTATCCTTCCTGGCTATTTTGGATGCCAAACGCAAAGCTAGATGAGTATTCCAGTACGAATCAATAGACAGAATTCTTAAAACTTTCCCCAGGAAACGAGCTAGATTACCAAACCACCCAGCACTTGCACAATACGAAACATGCTTTACTTTACTATCCAATTTAGCAAGGAGACCATCAAATGTAACCATGGTGACATTGGCGCCGGCATCAGCCAAGGCATTACTCAAAAATGCAGCATACATCGGTTCGGCGCCTTGAGTCAGGCCTATTGGTTCAACTATTAAAATTTTATCGTTTTCAGATTTCATAATTTGGGCTAACATCTTATTTCATTATTTCACGGCAGACGTCTACCCAGATTCTCATTGCCTCCGTCATTTGTCTGAAGTATTGTTTTACCTCGTCGCTGGCCTTATCATCATCGATCACTGCTTTCTCCAGTTTATTGGCCAATTCAAAATAAGCGCCGTCATAGGTAGGAGCAGTCAACTGGATAGATTCGAGAATTGGCGTGAGATAATCGGTTAGTATCATCCCCCATAATTCCTGTCGGAGATCATTAAATAGGTTGTGTTTATTTCTTATGTGGTTGGTAAGCGGTGGGCCAACCGTTATCCGCTCATTCATATGGTTAATCACCTTTTGAATAAAGAACCCGGACCAAATATCCCCATATCTATCTATCTTATTTCCCTCTATTGGTGCACCCATTAATATGTAGTAATAAGCAGGCAATACGTCTCGATGTAAAGCTGTATTCTGTGTGTTTATGGCGGTATAAACCCCGTGATCAAGCATGATTCTTTCCGAATGCATATCAGTTACTTTGACTGGCTCATTTAAATTTGTCACCGCATCTGTGTCAGGATGCTGAAGCCACAATCCGACATTTATCACTACTCTGCCGGACGCGGTGGTTAAATCGGCGGTATCAGCCCACCTCTTATAATAGGGAAAGCCCCGAGGATAAATTGTTCTTGACGGCTCCGTTTCCAATAAACGGCAGATATTATACCAGCCATTATCGGAGCGGGCTGCCTTCATCTCCTGAAATGTGCCAACAATTTTATGGGCAGCCAGATAATCTTCATTGGTTAGCGCATAATTGTCATCATCTATACTGATTATGATTTCAGCCCCTTGTTCTACCGCCAATAAGTACCCGACGTTTCTTCTATTGTCTGAATTATAGGGTATCATTTCCTTAAGGTTGGCAAACCTGCTCAGCCAGTCCTCCTGAGCAGGAATATCCAAATAGTCTGCCTCAAAACCTCTGTCCTTGATTTGTTTAATCTCTTCTCCAGCCTCTTTTGGAGTCTTCCTATCGCCGATAACTATGAATCCCACTTCATCTTTGTGTCCGTATTTTTCGAAATTATCCGCATAGCCTTCAAGCAACGTAGGTACATTTATTGTAGTTAGAACAACGGCAACTTTCATAGTATTTTCTCCATCCTTTACTCAAATGAAATACTCGTTTGAATTATCTCAGCAAGAGGATAATCTGTCAAGAATGCGGACGTCGGAGGAACTTAATATATAGCCATCTGCCAGTTATCAGAGCTACGATACTCTGACTGATAAGCCAAGCTATCCCCACCCCAAGTATACCAATTTCAGGTAAAAGAAAATAGCTTAACAATAGGGCAAATATGACAATCGAAGCATTCAAACCGATGACACCTTTCATTTGTTTCTGCACCCGCTTTACTGCAAAGTAAATATGATTGATGCTTATGGGCAAGGCACATACGGCAACGACCCAGAGAAGCTGTGTGGCATTATTGGAATACTCCCTACCGAAAAGGAGCAATAATTTGTCACCAAGGGAAAATACGATTAGAAACAGAGGGATGAATAAGATAAAGGCTTTAAAACTCGATTTGATATTCTGACTAAGAGTGCTCTCGTCAGTGGCACCCTCGGCGAATAGAGCAACAGAAATCCCAGCCCCAATCAAAGTAAACAGGCCCCCCAACGACCAGGCAATGTAGAAGTAAGCATTCGATTCAGCTCCCAGCACGTTCACTACCATCAGCGGGAGAATGTTAATCGGTATTATCATCAGTAGTTCGGCAGCATAATTAGCTCCGGAATAACGGACAATTTTACCAATAACCTTTCTTTTGATAGTTGGAACCAGACGATACCCTTTCTCTACTCGGGGAAGAAGGAAGGGAACAGCGATGGTAACAGCGATTATCATGCCAAATCCCCAGGCGGCGAAAATGCCAAGATTAGGAAACCAAACCGCTAGTGGGATTAATAAGCCCAATCGAGAGAGTCCGAAGATTATTGTCACCGCCAGAGCAAAGCCTGATCTCTTTCGAGCAATGAAGGGTAATACCACCATGCTGATGATAGTAAAAGCAATTGTGGAGGCAATAAAAACACCAGCTAATATCAAATCTTGTCGCAGCAGGATTAGAGCGGGAGACCAAGTACCCAGACCACTCAAAAAAACTATGGAAACCGCCAGTGCCGCTAATGCAGTTACGGTAAAACTGGAGTTTATTAGGTCTCTGGTTTTGTTCCCAGAATCGGGCAGATATCGCATGAGTCCCCAATTTACCCCTACCATAGAGAGGAAACCGAGTAGGGCAATAATTGAGATAGTTGCCGAAGCGAGTCCTACCTCTTGAGGGGTGTAGAGTCGGGCGGCTATTATCCAGAAAACAAAACCCACCAGGGAATCGACGACCGACCTCATCATCAGGTAAAAGGCATTAGAAAATAAAGATATACCCCAAATGGCCTTCAACCTTTGCACAAGACCGACTGAAGTAATTATTTCAATGAGGTAATGCTGTACATTGTGGAATGGTTTATTCGACATTGTTTCCAGACTGGCGTCCGATTATAACCGGTAGATAGCCAATAATCCAGGTATAATGAGCCATGGGGATGAGCAATAGGTGTAGGGGGTTTTTGAAGCGAACAGCTATTGCTAGCCCCAGAAGGGGCGAGCTCAGGTGAGCGAGCAAGTGAAGGGCATATTGATGTGGTTTCAGCTTCAGCTCCTGTTTGTGTATGACAGCATCCCCTTTGCCCCAGTCAAACCGTTGGCTTATCAGGCTCTTTAGGTCACGTCTTGGATGATGATATAGTGGGGCGTCGATCCACCATGTTGCCCTCCAGCCGTTGTCTATTATTCTTTGAGACAGCTGGATATCTTCTCCTCCCAGTATGTGTTTCTCGTCAAATCCAGCCACGGCTTCAAGGCAGCTAAGCCGGACGGCGTAGCACGGCCCAGAAGTGGTTATTTGCGACCCCCCAAAAGCGGCTCTACGATATAAGCGTTGGAACCAAGATAATGAGGAGCTACTCATTATTTTTTTCAGGTTGTCAGCATGATAAAGCCACCACTGCCCGATAGCCTTGGTAATGCTGTTGGTTATTACTGCTTTTTCCTGAGCGCCAACTATACCTATTGTCTCATCACTAAAGAACTCATGGATAGACGGGAAAAAGCCAGGGCCAAGATAGGCATCGGCATCGATGAAGAGCACGATCTCTTCTCTTGCATTGTGCCAACCAAGATTGCAAGCGGCATTAAAGCCTTTATTTTCGTCGAAGATAAGCTGCACTGGGTATTTTTTTACTGCTTCTATCGTCCCATCCGTGCTGTGGCCGGCCACCACGATAATCTGGCCGATATGTCCCCGCTGTTGGTATGGAATTAACGAAGACAGGCATTTATCAATAGTGTCGATGCTATTCCTGGTAGCTATAACCACGGATGTCTTCAATGGATCCTCCATACCGCCTGCTCTTTATTTCTCTGGCTCAAGGCTATCACAAAATAAATGGCAAGGGTAATGTCAACAGCGAGACAACAATTTATCATTTGGTACAAATACCTCAGGGTCACCATGTTCCATGCCTCCAGCCATTAGCTATTCCTTGATGCTAAATGTTTAGTACATACCATCCCGCCTGCCAACCGGGGCAGGAAATACACTAGAGGTGAAGCTAAAAGCCAGACGAGGTGTCGTAGGGGGATTAAGAATCGTGGCAACCGACGGGGGCTCAGAAATTCACTACCGCTCATATAGCCAAACCCGCATCCCCTAACCGTGTATCCCATTCCCTTGAAATGAACAGGATTCCAGTAAGATCTGTGTTCTTCGTAAGGACTTTCGCCTTCTAGAGGTTTCTGTGGGCATATGCCTACCGGCGTACTTAAGATTATTTGTTTACGAGCAATAGCTTCCATCTCTTTAAGCAAACAAAGCGCTTCATCCTTTTCGAGATGCTCAATTACTTCCAGCGCCAGCACAATGTCGAAGCTCTTTTTCTTAAAAGGCAGTAAACGCACATCGCATTGAATACATTCATCAAAATGCCCGTGTTCTTTGCCATCTTCTAAATTAGGACGGTATATGTCCGCACCAGTAGCATAAAATCTCTTCCGTTTTAGTATAGCTCGCATCGAAATTCCTGTCCCACAACCAACATCCAAGATGCTTTCCCCCTTTTTATCCAGAGACCGCCACACGATATTCAAATTCCAGAAAGGTATGTAGCTACGCTTATCCAGAGCAAATTGAGCCATTTTATCTAATAATCTGCTCCGGACATTATGCTTTTTCAGCACTGACTCACTCCAATTTCTGGTCTATTTTGTCGCTTCCAGTCTTTCCCGTCAAGCCGCATGGTATAACGACTTTATTGCCCGTGTCACAGTCGTTATTCTCGCAAAGACACTCTTTAGTAAGCCGGAAGGACCGTATGTTAATTTTCTTGTTCTGATCAAGAGTAAGGTATGGCAAAGTAGTACGGATACGAAGTAGACGAGCAATATCTGTAGCCGAGACATTTTATCGGTTCTGGCAATTGGTGTGTACTGATTGAAATTTGTCCAATCGGGTTCTTTAGTCAGATAACCGTTACTCTTTTGTAAACGGTAAAATTCTGTTCCTGGAAATGGAGTACAGATGGAAAAAGAGGGTTCTATGTTATTAAATATGACAAATCGCCACGTTTTTAACACGTCCCACAGCGTTTCACCCCAATTGCCGACAATGAGATAACCTTCTACTGATTGTATATTCGCTTTTCTCGCGAGCCGTATGAATCTTGAAACATCTGCAATAGGGAGATTTTTCTTCATCAGGGCACAGACTTTCTTGCTGGCGCTCTCTATTCCTAGACAAACTTTTATGAAATTGGCCTCTTTTAATTTCTGAAAAAGCTCCAACGAGACAAGCTGTCTGTTAGCCCTCATCGAACAAGCAAAAGTTAACTTGTTGTGAAGACCCCTGGCAATTATCTCATGACAGATATCAAAAGTCCGTTGTTGGGAAATGTTTATCATATCGTCACAAATGTCAATGTGTTTGATATCATACTTTGCCTGCAAATACTCCATCTCGTCCACTATGTTTTTTACGCTTCGTAGGTTGACAACACGTTTCCATACCACTGGAGAGCAGCAGAATGTGCAGGCATAAGGACAACCTCGCGAACCAATTAAATTCCAACTGGGATAAAATTTATATCCTTTAACGTCGAGCAGGTGTTCGGCACGGAATGGTATTTCGTCTAGGTCTTTTATCCGTTCCCTGGGCTCATTATGCTGTATCATCTCTTCATTCTTGAACGAAATCCCTTTGATATCTTCCCATTTGGCGCCTTGACAAATTTCGAGGAAACTCTTCTCTCCTTCCCCTCGCACAACTATGTCGCAATGCTTAAGGCATTTCTCTGGGTCCAGAGTGGCATTAACTCCGCCCATAACTAACAGGATGTCCGGGTCATATTGTCTGGTAACTCGGGTAATTTTCCTTGCTGACGGGTAGTTCAGGGTCTGTACGCTAATCCCTACCACATCCGGCTGAAAATCATTAAGCTCCTTTAGCCAACTTTCTTCAGAGAATCCATCTTTACTGCAATCAATGATCTTGACTTGAGAAGAAGATAGCTTCTGAAGCACATAAGAGGCAATATAGGTTATGCCTACAGGTGGTGTTTCAGATAACAATCCATCATACGCAGGGAAAACCAGCAGTACTCGGCTTTTCATAATATCATCTCGAGATAAGGTGAAAAGGCCAACGTTATTTTATTTTCTGTATATTCTTTTCGACCATGCTACTTATCCAGTGGTAAGTTCTGGTGAGTCCATCTTCCAAGTTTATCTCTGGCTTCCATTGGAGTACTTTGCTAGCTAAAGTCAGGTCGGCATTGCGCCCTCTCACTCCCTCCGGGGCTGATACGTCGTACTCCTTCGTTATCTTCTTACCTGATATCCTTATGACCATATTGGCCAGGTCTTCTACGGAAATTAAGCGATCAGAACCAATATTTAGCGGTTTATTGTAGTCTGATTCCATCAGTAATTCTGTTCCTTTGACGCAGTCATCAATATAGCAATAAGACCGAGTGGCTTTGCCGTCACCCCAGACTGTTATTTCTCCAGGATCTGAAGCTTCAGAAACTTTACGACAAAGAGCTGCCGGAGCTTTTTCTCTGCCATCTTTATATGTCCCTTCCGGGCCATAAATATTGTGGTATCTGGCTATACGGATATCCAACCCGTAGTCAATCCGGTAGGACTCCGCCATTATCTCACTAAAAAGCTTCTCCCAGCCATAAGCTTCGTTTGGTTCCGCAGGATAGGCATCATTCTCTTTCAGACCGGATACATCAGGGGTTGTCTGTTTGTAATTAGGGTAAATACAGGCGCTAGAACTGAAGAGAAACCTCTTTACTCTATTTCGTACCGCCGCTTCCATCATCTGGACGTTTATCAACACATTATCATGCATGATATCAGCAAACACTGAAGTGATAAAACCGATGCCTCCCATATTAGCAGCAAGATTATAGACCTGGTCAATACCTTCGGTGGCTTCAAGGCAGTTTTCCAATTCGCGTAAATCTAACTGAACCTTTTCAGTGTAGTATCTTTCTTGGATATAATCATCAAACTTTATATCTGCTATCCTAACAAAATGTCCCTTTGAGTATAAATCTTTTGCTAGGTGACTACCGATAAAACCTCCACCACCAGTAACTAATATTCGTTTCATTATTAAAACCTCCTGTATTTTTTGTTTCGCTGCACATCACTTAAAAACTTATCAGATAAACCCCTATCAGATAAGAGTCATCTTGTCTAGTTAATCGGTGATTCATACCGTTTCAATCATTTCAACCTCCTTTATCAGGAAAGTTTCTCTCCTTTGAGTCTTTTTTTCACCCAAGTATAAGTGCACCTTAAACCTTTGTCTAGACTGACTTTGGGGTGCCAGTTAAGAAGAGCCTTGGTTCTGGTTATATCTCCGGTCCGCGATAACGGGCCTACTGATTTAACAAAGTCATAGGTTATCTTTATATCCTTCCCTGAAAGTTCGGCTATTTTCTCAGCAACAGTGCCGATGCTAACCGCTTTACCTGAGCCTATATTCACCGTCATTGGGGGGTTAGATGCCTTTTCCCCAAGCTTAAGTAGAGCATCCGCACAATCTGATACATAAAGAAAGTCCCGTGACTGCTTGCCGTCACCCCGGACTACAAATTCTTCGCCGGGATAAAGAACTGCTTTACTGATGAGGTCGCTAATCACATGTCCCCTCGCGCCAAGAGGTTCATTTTCCCCGTAAATATTAAAAATACGCGCTATGCCTATATCAATATTCTTCATCCACCCCAGCTCTATTTCTCCCATAAGCTTTGACCATCCATAGCCGCCATCAGGGTTAATTTCACTATATCCAGTGCTAAGTATATTAAACTGATTTTGAGAAAGCTCAAGGTTATCTTCGGTGAAGACAGTACCGTAGGAGAATTGCCTATCCATAGGGTAGACGGCACAACTTGAAGCATATACGATCTTTCTCACCCCTTTCTCCAGACAGGCTCTAAAGACATTGGCATCTATCATAAGATTCGCTTGAAGAGCAGCCAGCTCAGCCATTTCGGTGGAGTGAAGATACTTCAGGCCTCCCACTCGAGCCGCAAGATGGAAGACAATATCTGCCCCTTCTATTGCTCTTAGTGCTTGATGGTAGTCACTCAGATCTGCCTTTCGAAGTTCAACATCGAAAGGCTTTATGCCTAAACTGGACAGGTTCTCACTATCCAGTTTAGATAGATCACTGGCTACGATAACTTCTTTATTCTGCTCAAAGAGTCTCTTTACCAAATGACTCCCGATAAAACCGACACCACCAGTTACTATGGTTTTCATCCAATTTTTCTCCGTCTAGAGTTGTGCCTCTCTCCACTACCTGGTACTATGCCATTTTTGCTTTTTAGTTTCATACTTTCTCAATAGTTGCAATTAAACGAGTGGAAAGAGAGGGAATCCTCGACATAATTCTATCCATACCTTTTATAATGGTACCCAATATTGGTGGAAGCGGGCTGTTAATCATGGTTGGACATCCTGCTAAACGTCTAATTTTGAAATGATAAAGCCGTAATAGTTCTTGAAAGGCTTTAGCAGTAAAAACTCTAATGTGCCCCCATTGCCCCTCTGAATCATCCACCAGTAACTTACCTATCCCTTCATGAGAGGGGCTGACTGCCATTGGGTAGGGTTGGTATCCTAATAAAAGGGCAAACCGGTTGGGCCAGCCAGCTAAATTAGGTGTCGTAATAACACATACTCCTCCCGTCCTTAGCACCCTATGAATTTCTTTCAACAAATGGTCAGGATTAAACAAGTGCTCGATAAGCTCTCCACAGTAAATTAAGTCAAAATATTCTTCCTCAAAAGGGAATTTTTCTTCGTCTATATCTAGCTTATAGGCTGTAATACCTTTTCTTTGAGCAACAGCGACCGCTTCAGAAGCTATATCTATTCCAAAGACCTCTCTAGCCCCGGAGCTTTCCTTCAAGAGAAGAGTTATATCGCCATCTCCACAACCTATATCTAGAAGGCGTTCGCCTTTTAGTTGGCGGAAAATCTTTATAATCCTGGCAAAGCGAGGCTCTTGAGCCAAACCTGCATAATAACCATCAGCATAGAATTCTCTCTTCTTCATTTGCGCTTTCCTGCAGCCTTGGCCCATAACGGTAATCTCATCTTCAGTTTCATTCTATCTCTAACAATCTTCGCGCTGCTATTCTAACCGCCTCATCCGAGGTGTGGCTGGATCTCCAACCCAGTTTATTCATCTTTTCTGTATTGAAACGGACCACAGGCACATCCCCGGGCCAACCTCGTCTGCCACCGGTATATTTATATTTAACATTGTGTAATCCCATTTCTTCGGTTACTATATCAGCGATGTGGTTTACATTGCTGACAGAATTGCCGCCCAGGTTGTAAACATCATACTGACTATCAGAATTATGAAAAGCACAAAGCATACCACCAACGCAATCTTCAACCAGGAAAAAGGGCTTCTGCTGATTCCCATCACCGTATATCTCAAGTTCGCTGGGGTTTTGCTTTAGCTTTTGGATAAAGTCATAAATAACCCCGTGACCCATTCTACCTCCCACTACATTAGCAAACCTGAACATTTGGGCTTTAATATTAAAGAGATGACAATAAGCGCTAATGAGTCCCTCACAAGCAAGCTTTCCGGCACCATAGAGGTTTATCGGATGCAAGGGGCCAAAGCTTTCCTTCAAGGAGGTCTCCGGTGGGGCATCTCCATAGACGCAAGCAGTAGAGGCGAATACGATTTTATCTATATTATTCTTTCTCATTGCTTCCAGGACATTGCGGGTGGCAATGGTGCAGTTGTTAAGGTCAAGATCAGTAATTCTGTTACCACCAGGAATGTCGGTGTTCGCTCCCAGATGCCAGACTACTTCATTTCCCTTCA
>CEQE01098667.1_pt1 | contig 11627 bp, 9 predicted proteins | sample 356201 | NCBI WGS metagenome assembly CEQE01 (sample SAMEA2619970, study PRJEB7988) | marine metagenome | biome: marine biome (ENVO:00000447); feature: mesopelagic zone (ENVO:00000213) & marine oxygen minimum zone (ENVO:01000065); material: "saline water (ENVO:00002010), including plankton...
CATGCTCTTTACAACTTGTATACAACAATGAAATACATGACTGAAGTACCAAACTTAAAAGTCCTCATTCAAAACAATGCAGTTGGTTATAGTGGTGGTTATAGATTAATTGATACATACTCATATGTTGACGATGTGAATGGGACAAATAATTCAAAATATCACGGATATTGGCAAAATGGGTTAGAATTTAGACATCTTGTTTCTAATTCATTTCTTGGTTTGTCGCCAAAAGGCGAAACAATGCGGTTGTTGAACCAACTTGCCTGGCGAAACAATGACGTTGCTGAGATTCACTTTAATCCATATCAAGTGGACTCAACGGAAATCAGGGGATACGATGATAATAGCTATTTTGCCAAAGATCTTTATGGTTGGGCATTTGATCAAGGTGACTTTTTATTTATGAATATTTCCAATGATACCGTGAGTATAGTATTAGAAGCTGATAATGCTGAATGCTGTGACTACGACTTTACTATTATGGATGGCAACCTTCACGCAAGGAATTACCAAACAGATGGTGGCTCAGGCCTAGATTATGAAACAGATCCGGAGCATCAGGTACTTTTGTGGGAATTCGATGATGAAAGCAGTATTCCCACAAACATGGATGACTATTTTGCTGCAACTGATACTTTATGGTTTTCTTCTGGTCTAGTAAATAGTCAAAATGAATTCTTTGAAATATTACCTCATAGCGTATTACAAGTTCTAAAATCACATACTGTTTCAACAAATAATGCAATTGAACTAGAGCAATATAGCATTAATAACATTTATCCGAATCCCTTCAATCCTTCCACGACCATCTCATTCTCTCTGCCTATCCGTAGCCAAGTTGAATTGTCCGTATACAACATCCTGGGAAATAAGATTGCCACATTAGAGAATAAAATATTTGAAAGAGGCATCCACCATAAAATATGGAACGGAAAAGCCAATAATGGTGTAAACGTTGGATCTGGTGTCTATTTCTGCAAGATGAAATCAGAAAATTTTCAACAAGTTAAAAAATTGACTATTCTAAAATAGTCTTTGGGCTCATGGAGCCTTTCGTAATTAGACTTTAGAAAACAAGACAATAGATTCAATATGCGGCGTGTGGGGAAACATATCCACCATGACCGCGCTTTTAATCCCATAACCATTTTCTCCCAACACTTTTGCATCTCTAGCCTGTGTCGTGGGGTTGCAGGATACATACACAATCTTCTTCGCTTTGAAATTGTGTAAATAATTTGTCATGTCCGGATGCATCCCTGCCCGTGGCGGATCAATTATCACCACATCCGGTTTAGGTATCCTCCGGGGTAGTTGTCCTGTCTTAAAATAGGTGTCCAGATTCGCTTTATAAAACTGTGCATTGGCAATCTTGTTTCGTTCCGCATTTTGTTCTGCATCTTCAATCGCAGATCGGATCACCTCGAATCCGTACACTTCTTTCGCTTGCCGGGAAAGATACAGTCCAATAGTTCCGGTACCACAATAGAGATCAAAAACAATATCTTCTCCCGTCAGCCCCGCCGCCTTCGCCGTTTCGACATAGAGCCGCTCACCTTGAATTGTATTGGTCTGAAAAAATGAATTGGATGACACTTCAAAGGTCAAATCACCCAGTTGTTCTTCGATGAATGGATGACCATAGACCAAAGTTTCGTATTCTCCAAAAGCCACATCCGCTTTCCTGGTATTTACGTTATTCACCATGGATGTAATCTCCGGGACCTGATCCAACAACGTATCAGTTAAGGGAGACAATTTGTTGAGGTCATCATAAGCGGTTACTATATTCACCATAATCTGGTCTGTGTTCACCCCGTAACGCAGCATTAGGCACCGTAAAAATCCGATGTGAGTTTTTGGATCATATGGTTTTAATTCCTCATGCTTCAAGCAAACGTCACGGGCGAGTGATAAAATGCGATTTCCAATTTCCGGTTGGATGTGACATTCATGGATATTCAAGATCTTGTCGTACCGGCCTGGAATGTGCAACCCCAGTGCGAAAGATTTATCCACATCTTTTGGTTCAGACTCCAGCACCCAACGATGAGGAGAAAAGGTGAATTCCATTTTGTTTCGATAATTGAAAACGGGGTCTGCACCCACCATGTTATCCAGTTTGAAATCCTTAAATCCCCCCAACCTACGAAAGGCATCCTCCACCTGGTGGGCTTTTTCCTTTAACTGTTCATCGTATGACAAATTCTGGATTTTGCACCCACCGCAAACACCAAAATGATCGCAGGGCGCTTCTACAGCTTTGGGAGACTCCGACAGAATTTGCAAAGTTCTTGCTTCTGCATACCCTTTTCTCTTTTTATAGATTCGAGCTTTTACTGTCTGACCGGGGATGGCGCCTTTCACAAAAATGACAAAATTGTCAACTTTCGCGATACCGTTCCCTCCATATGCAAGAGATTCTATGGACAGGTCTAATTCCTGACCTTTTTTAACAGAAATCGGTTCCAAATTATATCCTATTTATTATATGCCAACGGGATGCCAGGTCGTCTTCGTTTCCTGACATTTAAGAATATGATATGGACTTTGGCGTATATCTTTTGCCCAGTCCTGATCTGGATATTGAATAACATGCTTTACGTTTAATGCGGCATTGGTTTCCACAAGTTTTTGTTCATCCGGATTATCACCGCAGTATATCACAGAATTGACGTCCATATGAGACGAAAAATGTTCCACCAGCTCCGACCTGTAACCGGTCAGTATATTGACCACCCCACTAGGGACGTCCGATGTTGAAAGCACCTCCGCAAACGAAATTGAACAGAGTGGAAATGATTCTGATGCCAAAACCACAATGGAATTGCCTCCCGCAATTACGGGAGTCATAATGGATAACAATCCCAAAAGTGAAGAATTATCCGGTGCAATGGCAGCCACTACGCCAGTCGCTTCCGGAACAGTAAAATTAAAATAAGGCATCGAAACGGGATTCACCCGGCTGAATATCTGCTGATATTTATCCGCCCAACCTGCATAATAAATAAGCCGGTCAATGGATTGATTAATCTCGTCCTTCGCCTGCTTTTTCGTCAATCCCTGTAAATGCAATTCAGCCATGAATTGGTCACTGCGGCTTTCCAGCATTTCACCGATTCGATATAAAATTTGCGCACGATTGTAAGCAGTTCGTGAAGACCAGCTGTAAACGGCTTTTCGCGCAGCCACCATGGCATTGCGAAAATCTTTACGAGACCCTCGACAAATATTCACAACTGTTTTATTTTCAGCATCCGACCATTTAATGTACCGGCCAGACTCTGTTCGTGTGAATTTTCCGTCAATAAATAGTTTATACGTTTTTTTGACATCAATTCTTTTACTCATTTTTTCTCCTCCTAAATCAAATCCACATAACCCATGAGACCTTCAACGCCGCCTTCGCTTCCAACACCACTTTCCTTATGACCGCCGAATGGCGATGATGGATCAAATTTGTTGAAGGTATTCGCCCAGATTACGCCGGCTCGAATATCTTTTGTCACCTTAAAGATTTTTGATCCTTTGTCCGTCCACACTCCTCCAGAGAGTCCATACGGAGAATTATTCGCTTTTGTAATGACTTCATCCACTGTTCGGAAAGTTTGTATAGCCAAAACAGGGCCAAAAATTTCTTCCTGGACGATTCGGTTGGACTGGCTTACATCGGTAAAAATCGTAGGTGCATGCCAGAATCCTTTCTTTGGGAGTGAACAGGAAGATTGATAAATTGATCCTCCTTCATCCTTACCCAGTTGAACGTACGTTTTAATCTTGTCGAGTTGCATTTTGGAATTGATGGCGCCAATATCGGTATTCTTGTCCAATGGATCGCCGACAATGAGCGTTTCCATCCGTTTTCGAAGTTTTGAAATAACTTCATCCGCAACCCCTTCCTGAATATAGAGCCGCGATCCGGCACAACAAACGTGCCCCTGATTAAAAAAGATTGAATTAATAATGCCTTCAACCGCTTGATCCAACGCTGCGTCTTCAAAAATGATGTTGGCAGCTTTCCCGCCCAACTCAAGCGTGTATTTTTTACCCGAGCCGGCAACGGCCTTCATGATATATTTTCCCACTTCCGTACTTCCTGTAAACGCAATCTTATCAATATCAGGATGATTGACGATCGACTGCCCTGTCTTCCCAGCACCTGCGACAATATTGACGACGCCCGGTGGAAAATCAGCTTCCTGAATGATCTCAGCCAACTTCATTGCCGTGAGCGGTGTTGTTTCAGCTGGTTTTAAGACAACAGTATTTCCAGTCGCCAAAGCTGGAGCCAATTTCCATGCCGCCATCAACAAGGGGAAATTCCATGGAATGATTTGTCCCGCAACACCCAATGGCCTAGTATCTCTTCCTGGGAATGCATATTCCAGTTTATCCGTCCAACCGGCATAATAAAAAAAATGGGCAGCGGACAAGGGAACATCAACATCCCGGGATTCGCGGATCGGTTTCCCGCCGTCCATGGATTCAATCACCGAAAATTCCCGTGCCCTTTCTTGAAGTAGTCGAGCAATCCGGAAAATATATTTCCCCCGCTCCTTTGGTGCCATTTTCGACCAGATTTTAGTGTAGGCTTTCCTCGCAGATTCCACTGCTTTTTCAATATCGGCTTGACTGCTTTCAGCGACTTCAGCGATCTTTTCTTCATTGGATGGATTTATCGTGTCAAAATATTTACCATCCACGGGAGGAATGAATTCGCCGTTGATAAAAAGATCAAAACGATTTTTTAATTGAATATGATCTATGCTTTCCGGTGCGGGACTGTATACCCAATTTTTTGTTTTACTCATAACTTCTTTCTCTAATCGATGGAAAAATAATCCTTGGATTGATAATGTCCGGTAGACTGTTTTACAATCTGCATTAATACGTCATTTGCCAACGAACTGGCACCAAACCGAAATAAGTTGGGCGAAAGCCAATCATTTCCAAGCGTTTCTTTGATCATGACTAAATATTGAATTGCCTGTTTGGACATACCAATACCTCCAGCGGGCTTCATACCAATCTTCTTACCGGTTTTTGCCTTAAAATCCCGAATGGCTTCCATCATGGTCAAAACCACACATGGTATGGCGGCGGGTGAGACTTTTCCCGTTGATGTTTTGATGAAATCCGCACCCGCTTCCATGGCAATATCACTTGCGAGACGAACATTGTCCAATGTAACTAATTCACCCGTTTCCAAAATAACTTTCAAATGTACTTTTCCGCAGGCTTCCTTTACTTGGGCAATTTCATCTGAAACGTATTGAGTGTCCCCCTGGAGAAATTTCCCGCGAGAAATGACCATATCAACTTCATCTGCTCCTGCATCGACTACTGATCTTACTTCATCCAATTTTGTATTCAAATTAACCATACCGCTAGGGAAAGCCGTTGCCACCGATGCAACTTTGATTCCCGTTCCTTCCACTGCTTTCTTAGCAATGGGCACCATGATGGGATATACGCAAATGGCCGCCACGTTTGGTAACCCGGGAAACTGGTCATGCAGATGGCTTGCTTTATAGCAAAGCTGTTTCACTTTCCCCGGAGAATCTTTTCCTTCAAGCGTTGTTAAGTCAATCATGCTTAATGCGAGACGCAATCCTTGCACTTTTGATTCTTTTTTTATGCTTCTGGAAAAAAGATGGGTAACTCTTTCCTGAGCATTGACCTGGTCAATGGTCTGATTGAATATTGGTTGATTTAGAGCCATAAATCGGTTACTGTCGCAAGTTAATTTATATCAATTATTTATTTGAATGGTTCTTCACTTTATACAGAATCTAACATTATCAATCAGCTTTTGAGCATCCTGTTTATTCCTCCCTTCCGCGTAGATTCGCATAATGGGCTCGGTATTGGACTTACGCAAATGGACCCATCGATCATCCCAAGTAAACTTTACTCCATCCAGCATATTTTTCTCTGCATCATTAAAAAGTGAAATTACTTTTTCAATCAATTCATCCGAATCAATGCTTTCCAGACTGATTTTATCCTTCACTATCTCAAATTGCGGCAGTGATTGGTGAATATTACTTAATGTCTCATTGGATTGAGATATCCTGTTCAAAACCATAATGGCGCCCACCAACGAATCTCGACCCAGGTGGGCTTCCCGTAAGATCACACCGCCATTCCCTTCTCCCCCCAGCTTGGAGCCAACCTGATTCATTTTATTCACAACGTTGATTTCGCCCACCTCAGAACGAATCACGGAACTCCCTTTTGATTCTGCTAACTTATCCAATGATTGGGACGTGGAAAGATTAGTCACAAACACTTCTGTTTCATCTACCTCGTTTAAATAACCATCTGCCGCAAGAACCAGCGTGTATTCTTCACCTATTGGTTTTCCTTTTTCATTCACGACAGCAAGGCGATCCGCATCCGGATCCACGGCAAACCCCGCATCAGCGCCATTTTCCAAAACGGATTTTGAAAGGTCCGTTAAATTCTCAGGCAATGGTTCCGTCCCTCGAGTAAAATTCCCATCCGGTTCACAATTCAGTTCAATCACTTCACAGCCCAATGCTTCCAACAGGGTTGGAAGGGCATGGGCGCCTGCGCCATTTACGGCATCAATGACTATTTTGAAATGCCGGCGTTGAATCCTGTTCAAATCAATACATTTCAAGCTGACACAGGCTATCACATGTTTCTGAATGGCATTTTGCTCCGGCCAAATGATCCCCACTTCTTCCGCATCCGAAACTTCATTTTCCGCTACCGCCAATTCAAATAATCGTTCACAATCTTTTTCGTGGAAAAAAGTGCTGTCTTCTCGGACAAATTTGATGCCATTCCATTCAATGGGATTATGGCTTGCCGTGACGATAAATCCTCCTACTGCTTCCGTGTTATGGACCATATATTGCACGGTGGGTGTGGGAACAATACCGCACTGGATCACTGTTCGGCCAAGCCGAATGAGTTCGCCCATCATAGCATGGATAATTTCTTCACCGGAAGGACGGCTGTCCCGCCCGGCCATAATCACACCATCGGGAAGCATCTGGTGCAAAGCCCGTGCGTATTGAATAGCGATTTCAGGAGTAAGATGAGATGCGGTAAGTCCTCTTACGCCGGATATACTTTGAATCAACATGGTTTCGGAAAGAATGAATAAAATGTTAGGATTGAAATTCGCAAGTCCCAGGAGATGTTCCAAAAAGAAAAGCCCCAACAATTATGCCGGGGCTTTTTTGATATTTTCGCATAGAAAATTATTTGCGACGCTTTCGCCTATAGCGGCGGTTGGCGCGAGGATCATTTCGCAATGCTTCAATCCGCGCAAACCTGGCAAGCCGACGAGCAGTCTTTTTTGCTATTTCTCTCTTTTCGTCGCTTGGTTTCACATAGAAAGACCGGGTTCGGATCTCCCGAAGGATTCCAGCACGTTCCCACTTCTTCTTAAATCGACGAAGCGCGCGCTCAAAAGACTCTTTCTCTCTTACCTGAACTTCAACCATGTATAGTTTCACCTCCTCAGGATCGTTTTATGGTTGATAAAATAATTCTTTTTATCGTCCAAAATTTGCCGGCGATATTACCGGGCGAAGAGGATATATCCTAGGACTAAACCATTGAAGAAAATTCTTCAATCGTCAAGGTTTCTGGCCGCCGGGTAAAGTCAATTTTGCCCCGGGCGTCTTTAGGAAGATCCCATCCTTTCATTGAATTGCGAAGCATTTTTCTTCTCTGGGAAAAGGCGGCCGTAACTATTTTGTTAAATTGAATATACTTATCATCAGAAACCAGTGGATTTTCTTTTTTGGTCAGCCTGACAATGGCGGAATCCACTTTTGGCCGAGGGATGAACACATCCGGTGGAATCGTAAAACAATATTCAATGTCCAAATATGAACCCACTATTACCGTGAGCCGTCCATAAGCTTTAGTGCCGACTTGTGCTGAAAGGCGATCCGCCACTTCCTTTTGAGTCATAATAAATGCATCATTCCAATAATCCAATTGTTCGATAAGCCAAAAAACAATGGGCGATGTGATATTGTAAGGAATATTGCCAATCACACGTACTGGATTCAAAATGGGAAGGTCTTCAATCTCCTGAAGTAAAACATCTCCGTGGATCACTTTTAACCCTTCCAACACTGCCCGGTTTTTCAAATGGTCAATGAGCAATGGATCAATTTCGACTGCTACCATTTCTTTCACCAGAGGCAGAATTCTTTCAGTTAAGGCACCTTCTCCCGGGCCAATCTCCAAGATGGAATCTGTACTTTTTGGATCAACAATCCTCGCGATTCGACCCAACAGATTATTGTCAGCAAGAAAATTTTGTCCCCACTTTTTCCGGAATGGATGTCGCCGTTTCATTTATCTAATATAATAAAAAGAATAAATTTACCTTTACATCATTCGACAGATTTAGGAGACATATCAGGCAAACCAAAAAGTTCTGTTGCATTGGCTGTGGTCTTCTCTGCGACAACCTTCAATGGCACTTTGTGAATATCCGCTAACTTTTCTGCTACAAATCGGGTTCGCCCTGGTTCGTTCGGTTTCCCACGAAAGGGAACCGGGCTCAAATAAGGACAATCGGTTTCAACCAGTATTTTGTCCAATGGAACTTCCTTAGCCACTTCCGGCAAATGACTATTCTTAAACGTCAAATTCCCGGCAAAAGAAATGTAATACCCCATATCCAGAAAAGCAGTCGCCGTTTCCAGATTGCTGGAAAAACAGTGCGCAACACCGATGACGTCCGAAAATTCCGATAAAACCTTTATTGTATCTTCATCTGCATTCCGATTATGAAAAATGACGGGTTTATCCATTTCCTGTGCAATACTCATCTGTTCACGAAAAACACGGATCTGCGTAACAGGATCAGAAATATTCCTGAAATAATCTAAACCCATCTCACCCACCGCCACCATGGAATCAAAAGTCATGAGATAATAGATTTGTTCGATATAATCTTCCGTTACATCCTTAGCGTCGTGCGGGTGGACACCTGCTGATGCAAAAACATTATCGTAAGTTTCACTCAACAATAAACAATCCCTGGCGTCTTCCATATTGGTCGCCACGCAAATGAATCGGTTTACACCCAATTCGGCAGCACGATCCAGCACGGCTGGGAGGTCATTCTTCATATCATCATAAAAAAGATGGCAATGAGTATCGGTTAGCATTTATTTATTTCTACTCGTAAACTGATGGCCAAACCTAATTTGATTTTAGCATTATCACGATCATGAAATTGAATAAATCGATTCTTTTTACAATTCTTCTGTCTTTTGGATTCTCTGCTTCTTTGCGGGATGGGGATACGCTGGTGATCCATCCCATCACTTGGAAAACATCATCGCCGGAAGGCTGGAATGCCCAATACAAACAAACTATATCTTTCCCGGATTCGGACGAATCCTGGTCGGAAATAATCATGGTTCAAATACTGAAATGCGATTCCGCCACCAAAGGGGATCAATATCCCTGTGGTGAATGGGACTATATTTGGAATACGTTTGTGGATGTCCCTGTGGAGCATACGACTGAAGTTTTTTCCATTGGCAGTTTTGTAACCCCCTACGGAAAACGACTTATCATGGGCGATGAATCCGGTTGGAAATGGACCTACGACATGACGGACTATGCGCCCATCTTGAAAGGAAATCGATTTGTTACGGTTGGAAACAATCAGGAATTATTGGATCTAAAATTTCTTTTCATCAAAGGAACGCCACCGCGAAATATATTAAAAGTTGAAAATATTTATCCTTATGGTCATCATAAATATGGATCTTTGGCCGATGACGAATTATTGAAAAAAACAACACTTCATCTTGATCCCACTGCATCCGGATTTAAAATGAAAGCGGTGATTTCTGGACACGGACATGCTGGTCCTCGTAATTGCTGTGAATGGGACAGTAAGACACATACATACTATATGGATGATTGGGAACTTTTTCGATGGAATGTCTGGAAAGATTGCGGAAATAATCCCATTTATCCCCAGGGTGGAACCTGGCCCTTTGACCGTGCGGGCTGGTGCCCTGGCACAAAAGTGGACGAATATGAATTTGAGCTGACGCCCTACGTTAATCCGGGGGATTCCATCACCATTGATTATGGAATTGAGCCTTATTCCGATAATGGAGAAAAAGACGGCGAATTCCGGATGGCGCATCAATTGTTTTCATATGGCCCTCCTAATTTCAAGAACGATGCCAAGCTCATGGATATCATTGCGCCCAGTCATAAAGAGAAATACAGCCGTATGAATCCAACTTTGGGGAATCCCCAGGTCCTTATCAAAAACACCGGTGAATATGATCTCCATTCCCTAGAAATCCATTACGGTTTAAAAAACCGTCGTAAGACCATTTATCGATGGAATGGTAATCTTGGATTTTTAGAAGTTGAAGAGGTTCTGTTGCCTATACCTTATTGGCATGGTTTAAGAAAAAATCCTGCATTCGAAGTAATTCTGAAAAATCCGAATGGCGCTAATGATGAAAATCCATCCAATGACGGACTCACCTCCATCATCCCAATACCAAAGGTTTTCCCAAAGAAATTCACGCTCGAAATCAAAACCAACGATGTCGGTCGTTCCAGAGAAAATTCATTTACTCTTTTCGATGCCGATGGCGGGGTTCTCTATGCCGAAGACAGTTTCCAAGACTCGACAAAATACAATTTCCCCATTGAACTGAAAAATGGATCTTACCAATTTTTGTTTGAAGACGATATGGAGGATGGGATCTCGGTGCACTGGTGGAACCGTAACAGTGCTCCGGAAAAAATTGGAATTAACGGCAAAGTTCAGTTTCTTTCTTTAGAGGGTGATACCCTACATCAATTTAAATCGGACTTTGGTCAGGAGCTTCGATTTAATTTTATCGTAGGGCATATTCCCTAGTCTATTGCACCCTTGGGAACAAAGGCTCATGATCTTTGAGCTGGTTGCCGGGCGTGAGTCCTCCCCACTCAAGTCCAATATTTTGGACATTAAGCACATCCAATAAAACCGCTGTTCGGCTTGGCATTATTGGCGACAACAAGACAGCACCGATTCGAAGAGCTTCCCCAGCAGTGTAAAGAACCCGTCCTGCTGCTACCTTATCCTCCTTCACAAGCTTCCAGGGCGTATTGTCTTCCATATATTTATTCACACTTCGGATATATTGCATCGTTTCTTCAATGGCCTCGTTGATCCGCATGGATTCGATCTTTTCATTCACGACCTTAACCAAATTTTCACCATCGGATTGGACTTTCGTTTCTCCACTGGTCAGCTCGCCTGGTTCCGGAATTCTGCCATCATAGTTCTTTTTCATGAGCGTTGATACTCGACTCAAAAGGTTGCCAAAATCATTGGCCAAATCACTATTATATCTTTTCAAGAAAGATTCCATTGTAAAGTTTGCATCCTGGCCCAGAACCATTTCCCGCATCAGGTAATAGCGAACCGGGTCCACACCGTAATCGTCAATCAAATCCATGGGATTAATTACGTTTCCCAAAGATTTACTGATTTTGGACTCTCCCATGAGCCACCAACCATGCGCAAAAATGGACATCGGCAATTCAATCCCCGCGGACATGAGCATGGTGGGCCAGTAAACTGTATGGGTGGTCAG
>CEQE01104174.1_pt1 | contig 11622 bp, 5 predicted proteins | sample 356201 | NCBI WGS metagenome assembly CEQE01 (sample SAMEA2619970, study PRJEB7988) | marine metagenome | biome: marine biome (ENVO:00000447); feature: mesopelagic zone (ENVO:00000213) & marine oxygen minimum zone (ENVO:01000065); material: "saline water (ENVO:00002010), including plankton...
CTGCGTCCGTAGCGCAGCGCTCTATCCAATTGAGCCACGGGTGCAATTTTGCTGGGGAGCAGGGATTCGAACCCCAATTACCAGGGCCAGAACCTGGCGTCCTGCCATTAGACGACTCCCCAATCCTGGTCGAAAAATAGGCCGATAAATTTACCCGTTCCATCGGGCCTTCACAAAAGGAAATCCCCCCAAATTAACGTCTGAACGCGTAGCAGTAGATTTATTGCTTTGATTCTCAGAGAACTTTATATTCGTAGTTGACAGCGTCTGTCGACTAGAAGAGGTAAGGTACGTTCAGACAGAATTGGAGTGGGAGAATGAAAAACGTCTCGAAATGATGACTAATATTCGAGTAATGAGACTATGTACTATTGTTATTGCCTTTACGGCTACGGTCGGAGTGCACCCTCTTTATGCCCAGGAGGAAGAAGAGGAAGAAGGGATTATTTGGGGAGAAGAAGAGGAAGGTTTTGATGAGGACTTCTTTGGAGAGGATGATGAGTTTTTTGATGAAGGAGAGGAATTATTTGATGATGAGTTTGATGCCGAAGAGGAATTCGGGGATGAACTGGATGAATTCCTTGAAGAGGATGAATTTCTGGATGAGGAGGCAGATGAAGAAGGTTTTGAAGATGAAGAAGATTTTGAAGCGGGATGGGACGTCAATGTTGCCGTTGCCTCTACAGCCTTTGCTAATTCAACATTGGCCACCTGGAATTCATTTGTAGATCTTCGCGCAGGTGTAAATACACCTTTCTTTTTCGAACTTGGTTCTATCGTTATGCGTTTTGGTGCTGAGATTTCAACATTCAAGTTTGATAATTATATGCCTGAAGGCGGAGAATATTCTGGTGTAGGCGTATTTGGCATAATTTCTATACCGTCGGGGGACTCTCAATTGCAGGTAGGCTTAGGGCTTGTGGGGACTGCACCTGCGGTTACGATCGGACAAAGTTTTGGGGTAAGTTTGAATGACCAGATGGAAATAAGATTCGGTTTTCGCTCTACTACAGGTTTAACGGTACCCACACAATTGACCAATTACGGCTCCACAACCGGGTGGCTTGATGGCGGCATATCTATTAATTATTTTTTGGATTTATGAAGAAGTCAAGCTAGTTATGAAGAGAGTTACAGAAATAATTTCAAATATTTCCAGAATTACGATTCTTTTTCTGGTGATTACCCTGTTTCTCATGGTTCCAGGCTTAGCGCAGGAAGAGGAAGAATTTTTTGAAGAAGAGTTTGATGAAGAGTTTATGGATGACGAGGAATTTTTTGATGATGAGGAATTTCTAGATGAAGAAGACACTTTTTTGGAAGGGGATGAATTCGGCGAAGATGACTTTTTTGAAGATGAGGGTGATATAGAGTTTGGTGGAGAACTGGAAGAAGAGTCGGAGGAAGAGGACTTTGGTGAGGAAGATAATAGTTCAGGTATCACTGTTCAGATTGTTGGCGCACTTCCGGGCCTTCCCGGGAACACTTCTGGTGGAACAAGTGTTTTTTATCCAACATATAAAAACAGTTCTCTGGCAAAGTGGATTTCACCCACTCCTTTTTTCCGGATAAGTATTGATTTTCCCAATTATCTTGAACTTGGTTCAGTTGGATTTCGCACCGGCGTTGATATTGGAATGGCATCTTTTGAATCTGATCCTGATGTTTTGCCCATTGACGGGAAATTTGGAGGCATTACTGCTTTTGGAGTAGTCACTACTACCTTTGGAGTAACAAACCTTAAACTTGGTGTCGGTATTGTTGGCAGCTCACCTGCATATATGGCCTCACAGAGCTTTGGATTTGCCTTAGGTCCTTCTCTGGATCTGAGATTGGGTGTGAGGGCTACAACAGCCTACGGCCCACCTGAAGAAATAAAGCGAGAAGGGACTCATGCCAGCTGGGTGGACGCGTTTGTTGCCTTTGGGATAACATTTTGAGAAGTGCCATGGATCACAGCAAAGAATTAGGTTATTTAATAATATCTAATCGTTGATGACATTAAGTATTTATAGACCGTCTCTAAACTTGAACAGTCAGTCAAAAACTCTGGCTTTCTACCTATTATTTCTATTAAGTCCAGTGTCATTGCTTTTTGCTGATGGTCAATCTGGTACCATGAGAACTTCTTTAGAAGTTGCTAGTGGTACGGGTCACAAAAACGGATATTACAATAAGACTGATGATGACCATGCTACCTATACCATTCGCTGTGATTTTGATATTGTATCTGGAAGCACTTATTATCTTTGGTACAGAGTGGATGCAGTTGGCGGTTCAGCTGGTACCGTCACACGATTCCCAACATCCTATAGACTTGCAGGGAATACGACTTCAAGTAATTTATTTTCCATTAGCGCATCTACGGTAACCATTGAGCTTTCAAAAACAGCTATCATAGAATTGTTGGGCGGATCAGGAAATGAAGGAGATGGTACAAAATCTTTTAAACTAGGTCTTAATTCAAGTGCAGATACTGGTCCCGATGCTTTTGCTACCCCAACGGGTGGTGACAACAATGATGGGCTTATTTATGATATTATTGTTCCTACTGTAACGAACGTGGACCCTGCGTCTGCAAAAACTGGGGTGGATATAACGGTTACCGGATCGAGCTTTGATGCAAATATAGTAGCAAATGGAGACATAGATTTTGGATCCACGGATGATGCAATTAAGTCAAGAACTAACTCTACCACGATAGTTTTTGAAACCGGAAGCGGTGATGATAATGGTGTTGTAAAAGTTACAGATTCGGCTGGTAATCAGAATACCACTGGTTCCACGTTTGTTCTTGATAATACCGCTCCTGTAGTAACCAGTATTGCTACACCTGATTATGGCTCAAGTAAAGTAGTTAAAGTGGGTAACAGAGCTGTCATCACAGGATCTGGTTTTACGGCAACGGGTTCGCAGACCGTGGTTAGTACTCTTAAAATAGGCGCTACAACTATAGCTACCGCCAACTGGACTATTAACGATGCAAATACAATTACTGTTACAGGACACGATCATAACAGTGCCGGTAATGATATTGCCTCTGATCATATACTTCTGACTGATGCAGCCGGGAATTCAAATGCTGATAATGATGACGTTATGCTGTCAATTGATATTACAAAACCGGCTATAACCAGTGTTACTAACTCACCAGCAGGAATAGCAAAAAATGGTGGTACTGTGGTACTTAATGGAGGCGCCTTTAATTCTACAGTGGGTACTTCTACAGTAACTATCGGGGGAAGCAGTGCATCCACTCTTTTTGTTATAGCATCTCAAGATGCAGATGATGTGACTCTTACCATTAAAACTGATGAGACTACAGCAAATTCGAATCCCCCAGTTTTGGTATATGATGCAGCAGGAAATGTAAGTACTAATGAAGTCTACCTTGACATTGACAACTCACCACCAGTCGTAGAGAGCGTATCTGCACGTTATGTGAAAAACGGAACACCTTCAGATATAACCGGTTCTGGTTTTATGGATGATGGAGGTACCATTACGGATGGGACTGGGTCAAGCGCTGTGACACTCACCAGCTCTAATCTGGTAGATGATAAAAGTGGTACTTTCACAACCATTAACACCAATTCCTTAAGGATCAATCCTGGAGCTGGGGCTGGAGGTGAATGTACCGATTGTGTTGTTTATGTTACTGATATTGTAGGCAATAAAAGTGTGGCAACTAGCGTACTACTTACTATCGACAATACTTTGCCTGTAGTCAACGCTTTAACAAAATCTGCGAATAGTGCTGGAGCTGCTAATCAAGGAATCTTGAAGAATGGTGAATCCATTGTTATTGGAGGCACTGGATTTGGTGCTTCCGCCGGTGCGCCTACGGATGACAGCATCAATGATGACGGTGTTACCATTAACGGTGCTGTACCTACGGGTGCGACATGGAATACAACCAGCAATACTGCAATTACTTTTACAGCCGGTACAGGTGAGGTAGATAATGGTGCAATCGTTGTGACTGATGCTGCGGAGAATGTATGTACTTCTGGTTGCTCAGCAGGTACTATATACAGAATTACTGTAGATAATACAGCTCCTACCGGCCTGAGCATCTCAGCTAAAAATACCAATACAGATCAGACAGCAACAACGTTCAAGAAAGACGATGAATTTTACATTGCGAGTGGGAACTCTGATTTTTACAGCTCTAGTTTTACTGCGGCAACAGCACCACCTACGGTTTGGATAGGTGGTACAAACATGACGACTTATGCAACAGTCACAGTCAATTCAAGTAGCAAAATAACTGTAACGATCACCACCACTAGTACCGCCAATATTTCCGGAGATTTGACGGTAATAGATGCAGCGGGTAATCAAAGTGCTGCCATTAAAACCATTTATATTGATAACAATGTACCGACTATAACATCTGTCACAAATCCGGTTATAGGTAATTGCGCTGCTTGCACAAATACTGCCACAGTTAATACAACCACATACGGGGCCGGAGCTCCTGGTTTTATGACAGGGAATGCTTCTGCGGCTACTGGTTATACATCTAAGTCAACTGTTGCTATAGCCGGTGATCCAGCAGGGTTTTCTATAGATGCTGATTATGCTGATAATTACTTGAAAATTACTGCCGGAGGCGGTGAAGTAGAGGATGTTCTCATCACCGTTACAGACCCCGCAGGAAACCCTAGTGTTGATGGTAGTTCTTCGGTAGATCACATAACAATTGATAATACAGCACCAACCGTTGCCAGTGTCTCTGACAGCAGTATCAAAAACACTGCTACGACAACTATTTCTGGAGGCGGTTTTTATACATCAATTAACGGTACAGATGATGGTACTGGGGTGAAGGTTTATATAGGCGGTGCAGAAATTGCTGGTACCACAGTCTCTGTTGGCGGAGACGGCACTATTACATATACAGCAGGAACTACAGAAGCTAGCGGGCTTCTCACAGTAGTTGATCGTGCTGGGAACGAAAGTACTACAAATGCCAAAATGCGCATAGATAACACTCTCCCCACAGTCAGCGCAGTTACTGTCGGTTCCATTGAATCCGGTAACAAAACTGTCTTATCAGGTTCCGGTTTCAGTACTGGCGGAGATGCACCGACACTCACTATAGGTGGTTCAGCCCCAGCGGGTATGACTTTTGTTGTTGATACTGATGGTCAAATTACTATTACGGCAGGTGATGGAGAAGTTACCGATGGTAAGGTCGTGGTGACTGACCAGGCGGGCAATGCCAGCACCGATAACGTCTATCTTCAGATCGACAACACGGCGCCGACAGTCAGTTCTATCTCCAACTCAGTTATTGGTGCATGTGCTACCTGTACTCAAACAACAGTTTTAACGGGGGTAGGTTTTACTATCGGCAGTTATGATGTAGAAGCCTCGCAGGTAAATTTGGATGGAGCATTGCCAACAGGCTTGACTCACACTGTTTCAAATTCTACATCAATAACTATTACTGCCGGTACGGGTGAAGTGACCGCTGGGACGGTTACAGTTGTTGATTCAGCCGGTAATGAGACAGGAACATCAAGCGTATCATTAACAATTGATAATACAGTTCCAACGGTAACAGCTATTTCTGACAGGTGGATAAAAAACACAGAGACAACGGAGATCACGGGTACGGGCTTTACCACCAACGGTAATGCATCAAAAATCACAGTTGATGGGACTGATCTTGTTACGGCTGTTTCAGGTGGTGGTCTTGGTGGAAGCTTTACCGTTGACGAAGACACCAAAATCACTATAACAGGCGGAGCTGGTGAAGTTACCCGCGGTTCCGTTGTTGTATATGATTTTGTTGGTAATCCCAGCACTGCCACCAGCGTCAAACTTTCTATCGACAACACGGCACCAGCCACTCCTACAATTGGTTTGCAGGATTGGAATGATTATGGATACTCCAATACGGACAATTGGACAAATATCACTCACGCTGATTTTGCTGTTAGTAATGTAGTACCTGGAGACTCCATTACTGTCTATATGGATGGTGTTGCGGTAATGAGCGAAATGACCAGTGGAGGAACTTCTACGACAACTCGAGATCTGCAATGGCATTCTGACGAAACTATAAATTGGGATGAGCTGTCGGCGGGTATTGGAGGTATTACGGGAGGAGATGGCAATTATACTTTTACGGCAATAGCTACTGACAGCGCTGGGAATGCGTCAACTGCTGGTTCCATGACCTATAAGCTTGATACGACGGCTCCCGATGCGCCCGTGCTTGAATCTTTTTCATCAAGTGCATCCGCTCTAGGGGTTGATGAGTCAGGTACTGATAGGATTACCAATGATAATACACCGTCTGTAAGAGTTTCGAATATTACTGTCGGTAATGGAATCAGTCTCTATTATTATTTGCGTGGAAATGCAATCAATGATTTGGAATGGGTTCAATTTGATCTTGCCAGCGACACTTTAACCACATCCCCCTTTGATGCGCAATTTGTAGGAACGGAAGAAAAAACATGGGGAGACCAAACACAGGCTGTTTTAGCAGCTTTACCTGACAGTTCAGATAATGTAGGGGATTATAAATATCATGAATACCTAATATATGGTCATCAAACTGATAGTGCCGGGAATAGTTCTTCTAGCGGAACGTCCACATTTTATATTGATACAAAAGAACCTCAAGCCACGCTGAGTTACAGCACTGTCAATGCTCTTAGCACTTTAGCTGAAGATCCCGATTCACTAATGAGATTTGAAGATGGTCAATTGACCATAAAGGCAACCTTTACAGATGCCAGTGGCAATCCTGATGGAATGAACAATACAACACCTCCTACTGTCACTGTTGATTTGCCTGAAACGACCGACAATGATATTACAAATGCTGCTATGACTGTTGATCCGGCTAATGATCATATCTGGACGTACACTTTTACGCCGCCTGACGGTATTGATGGTACGGGAACTGTTACTGTTAATGGTACGGACAACGCGGGGAATGCACTGGTTACCGCCTCCACGGTGGGATCCGAGTTAATGGTTTTTGATAATACAGATCCAAATCCATTTACAGTTGCAGATGTAACACCTTTGGGAAAATATCCAAAAACTAAATATTTCAATATTGGGACTGATTCGGTATCAGTTGTTGTACCCATGGATGCCAGCGACATTACTCTTAATGGGGGACAGGTCAAGTTAAAAATGCAAATTGTTGGTGCGGAGGCAACTCTAACCCAGGTAGACACGACGGTAAAGATTGTGAACTATATTGATCCGCTGACGATTGTTACGAAAAAAGATTCTATCCGTCGGAATTTTACCACATCCGTAGGTCCGCCCTGGGCCGGTGAAAAACTAGGACAGGGAGACCGACTTTTTACTATAGCGGAGAGGTTTGATAAAGCGGGTAATTCCAGGATTGGGATAGCCAGTGAAGATACCTTGCTCATAGACACCATACCACCTGTAAAAGGTACGTGGCTTATTGATATGAGCGGTACGACACTAACTTCAACTGATACAATCATTGCATCAGTAACCGGTTTTTCTGAGGCGTTATCTGCAGTTGATTCCTATGATTGGGCTGTGGGTAAGTTCAAAAAAACAGTGAATGTCTTAGGGGATTCTGTTAATGTATTAACAAAACTGGACAGCATAGGAGCCTGGACAACAAGCGATTCCACAATTAACGGTAAAGCGCCACTCAGAGATTCTACAATGCACAGGCTGAATGTCCGGGCATTGGATGAAGCTGGTAACATATCAGACACACTCTATACGGATCCCGGTATTTGGAGACTTAATTCGTCACCGACCATAAAAACTTTGGGAATAGTGGAAGTTAAAGAAGAAGATAGTCTCTCATTTGTTGTCTCAGATTCAGTCTCAGATCTTGATTTGGCTACATTATTATCTGACAGTTTGAAATATCTTTTTCTTCAGTCAGACGGTACTACTACAAGCCATCTGTTTAGTGTAAAACCTCAGAATGCTCTTCTTTCTACCACTCCTGACACAATACTAACTATTGATAGTACCACAGGGTTGATCACTTGGGCGGCTCCGTGGCATGGGGATACAACAAATTACAATGTGACATTAAAGATTTTTTCTTCAGAGGATGCTGACAGCACAGCGAATAAATGGGATAGGAGTATTACGGAAAACTTTATTTTGCGGGTCAATGAAAACTATGTGCCGCGTATAGCAAAAATGATTTATAAAAATATGGCAGGCCAAATGGATACTTTGGTTACTGTCCCTGACACTTTGAAGATGTGGGAAAATGATACTATCACGGTCACTTTTTCACTAAGTGATCTGGATGATGATACACTTATCTCTTACGGTATTATTGCTGATTCTGTTCAGCTTGCACTTTCCACAACAGATACAGCAGGGTCAATATTGCCTAAGGATATACAAACCACATTTACACCGGACTCAGCATGGGACAACATGTCAAAAGTGACCCTGAGTTTATCCGATGGTATTGTAAAGGATACTCTTCGAACCATTAAAACAAAATTTATTTTGAACGTAATACATGTTCCACGTCCCAACTTTAAAATGATCATGGGTCAGAACCCAACGTTCACTCGCTATTACGAACTAATGGTTACAGATACAGCTGAGAAAGCAAAGAATTTGTCTGTTTATATATATGAAAATTTAATTGAGCCCCAAGGTGAAGCAAAAATGGATTCAATGGGAAACTTCACATGGGTAGGCAATTTTGAGTTTGATACCACAGCCAATTACCGTATTGAAATGAAGGGTGATGGTTTACAAGTAGGTGATACAACAATTTATGATACTGTCGCTCACGCGATTGCGCGAGCCGCTGGACCGTGGCGGGCTGAAACATACGACGGCGGTTTCACGGTTATTTCAAAGAGCGCTAACTCCGTTCCTTTTGACAAACCTTTCATGATTGTTGATTCATTGCTGTTTCCATTGGGTGAAGGTGAAGGTGGTCTTTACCGTATGGGGCACCCACTGGTAGAATTTGAAAAATCTGTTATGGTTACCATTCTGGCAGATAAGCGATTCCCGGCTGAAGATCAGGCAATTCACCAAATGTTCGGTGGTGTCTGGCAAGAGCTTCCAACTATTCACAGAAAAAATGAAATTATGGCTTGGACCAATGCAATGGGTTATTTCAAGATTGGTGATAAAACAATTATTGTTCCTGAAGAGACGCTTCTTGGCAGTAACTATCCAAATCCTTTCAACTCATCCACCAATGTGGAATTTGATGTAGGCTTTTTTGGTGGCCCTAATCAGCGTATTTCTGTTGAAGTGTTTAATATTCTTGGTCAAAAAATAAAAACGCTTCATAAGGGGCCTCTGGCCATAGGCCACCATAAACTCAGATGGGATGCAAGAGATATGAACGAATCTCCTGTCTCCTCAGGTGTTTATGTAATCAGACTGCTGTCTGATGCGGGAGTTTCCAAATCGAAAAAAATGACACTGTTAAGATGAAGGTCCACAGCAGTATAACGAAGCTTCATTTGTTTCTTCTTATGGCCGTCATTCTTGTAGGAAGCGGATGCAGAAAACAGGTCACTGCTTCTGATATGGATATGTCAGAATACGGCTGGATGCTCTACAGTGAAGGAAAATTCAAAAAATCGAATGAGTGGTTCATTAACGCCGTTTTCCAAGATACCAGCTACAAAGATGGCTATAACGGGCAAGGGTGGACTTATGGAAAAATTGGTGAAATTGATTCGAGTATACTCAGATTTACTTTAGGAAGAACAAAAGCGTTATCAGATACAACATGGCAAGATGAGATACTTCTCATATCTGATCCGCCTCACGATCCAGCATTAGAGTGTACTGCAGGTCTGGCTTTGGCATATCATGCGAAAAATTCTCATTTGGACGCTGTACAATATGGCCTGGATTTATTAGAGAGGGTTAATGATAACTTTTACAATGTAACACTAGGACAACCAGCCTGGAATTTTTCGAGGGATGTAACAATTAATTCTAAACACATTATCTGGACCATCTCTTCATCTTACTTTGCGTTGGGTAAATACACGGAAAGTCTTGACTATGCGAACCGTCTCAATGTGGTAGATTCTACTTTTAATACGGAAACCGTGGAAGGTATACAGAAACTATCTATTGAGATCGCCCGATTAAGACTTAACCTCTAATCCGCCGGTAAAACCGGTTTTAACACTTTAGATCAAATGAATGCTGCTTCACACGACAAGTGGATGAAGCTTGCTCTGGCTGAAGCGAACCGAGCTTTTGATATGGATGAAGTTCCTGTTGGAGCGGTAGTGGTGAAGGGGAATCACCTTATAGGTAAAGGACACAATCAGTGCGAAATGCTAAAGGATTCCACAGCCCATGCGGAAATTATTGCAATAACGGCTGCTGCCAACCATCTAAACAACTGGCGTCTCGAGGGGTGCAAGCTTTACGTTACAAAAGAGCCGTGCGCCATGTGTGCCGGTGCTGTTATTAACTCCCGGCTGGAGCAAGTCATTTTCGGGTGTTACGATGAACATGAAGGATGTTGCGGTTCTTTATATCAGCTGTGCGGCGATCCCAGGTTTGCCCACCGGGCAGCGGTGAAGGGGGGCGTGTTGGAGCAGGAGTGCGGGTCACTCCTCACCACCTTTTTCAATTCCCGGCGAAAAACCTAAATTCTCGGCTGGTAACCAGTACTTGGAGAGATGGCAGAGCCTGGCTGAATGCGCCGCACTCGAAATGCGGTTTACCCTTTGGGTAACGGGGGTTCGAATCCCTCTCTCTCCGCTTGATCATGTTCAATTTAATCTGCTCACAAAGTCGGAGAATTAGTTTCTCTCCACCGCCGGCATTTCGCCTTGGGGTATTTCTGATTACCCTCTATGCCGGTCTCGCAGCTTCAACTGGACCACTGGCCCAAGAGCGCCCCCGTGGTATCGTGGGTCGCGTGGAGGAAGAGGTTCGTATCGACGGTGTTCTGGACGAGGGTTCCTGGGGGCGGGCGACGCCCCTCGGTCCGCTGACAATGATAGAGCCGATGGAAGGAGAGCCGCCCACAGCCGCAACCGAGATCCGGGTCATGGCCGATATTCGGAACCTCTATGTAGGTATTTGGGCCTACGACGACAATCCGGCGGAGATCGTCAGCTATTCCAAAGCCCGGGACAGCCGGCTTCGGTCCGAAGACCACATCAAGATTATTGTGGACCCATTTCAGGATGGCCAGTCTGGATATGTGTTTGCCATCAATCCCGCTGGCGCTCGCTACGATGCCCTGATAGCTGGTCAGGGGACGAGAGAGAACTCCAGTTGGGACGCGGTCTGGGAGGCCAACACTCGTCGAACGTCTGAGGGATGGACGGCCGAGATACGGATTCCTGTCCAGAGTCTAACTTTCGATGCGTCCCTCGATGCTTGGGGATTCAACGTGGAGCGACGGATCCAGCGCATCCTGGAGGTGAGCCGCTGGGCCAGTCCTCACAGGGACGCCCTCATCGCCCAGACCAACCGGGCGGGGCTCATCACGGATCTTCCAAAATTCGACAGCGGTGTGGGGCTTACGGTGCGACCTTCCCTAGTTGGCGAGATGCAAATGGTTGAGCCGGACGGCAGTCGGGTTGTTGGTGCAGAGCCGAGCTTGGACGTGACTCAGCGGATTGGATC
>CEQE01034707.1_pt1 | contig 11620 bp, 11 predicted proteins | sample 356201 | NCBI WGS metagenome assembly CEQE01 (sample SAMEA2619970, study PRJEB7988) | marine metagenome | biome: marine biome (ENVO:00000447); feature: mesopelagic zone (ENVO:00000213) & marine oxygen minimum zone (ENVO:01000065); material: "saline water (ENVO:00002010), including plankton...
AAATGTCAAAAGATATGGTGCAAATGATGAACAAATTGGGTTTTAAAAAATTTTTTATTGCAGGTCATGATAGAGGTGGAAGGGTAGCTCATAGGTTAGCTAGAGATCATGAAAAAAAAGTTATTGCAATGAGCGTGTTAGATATTTGTCCCACTTTAGATATGTATGAGCAAACTACCAAAGAATTTGCTAAAGCTTATTTTCATTGGTTTTTTCTAATACAACCCAAGTGGTTTCCTGAAAAAATAATTAAAATTGATCCAAGAAAATGGATGAAAAGTTGTTTAGATAAATGGTCTGGCAATCACAAATTTGGTAAAGTCGAACAAGAGTATCTCAAATCTTTTAAAAAAATAAAAAGAATTCATGCTTCATGTGAAGATTATAGAGCTTCGGCAACCATAGATTTAGAACATGATAAAAAGGACCGAAAAAAATTACTAAATATTCCAATACAAGTTTTGTGGGGCAAAAATGGTGTTATAGGAAAACAATTTAAACCTTTAAAAGATTGGCAAAAGTATACTCGAAGAAAAATTACAGGTTCATCGATGAAATCGGGACATTTTATACCAGAGGAAGATCCTAAAGAAACAGTTATAAAACTTAAAAAATTCTTCGCCATTAACCAACCATCCCGAAATTAGAGGCGGGATAAATGAAAAAACTTTTAGGGATCGTGGTTCTGAGTCTAATGTTTTACAATATAGCTCTAGCAGAAAGTTCGTTACCTAGTTGTAAGGGAACTGATTATTTCAAATGGACAAATTGTTTTGGAACCGAGAAAAAAAACATTGCATATGATCTCTTATATAAGGATGCATATAGAGACAAAAAAATTCTATATGAAGGTGAATACAGAAGTGGAAAATTTCACGGACAAGGAACTTTAACTTATCCTGATGGAATAAAATACGTTGGAGAATTAAAATATAACAAACCAAACGGACAAGGAACCATGACTTTTTCAGATAAAACAAGACTTATTGGTGAATTCAAATATGGTCTTCTGAACGGACTGGGAACTGCTACGTATCCTAATGGAAAAAAATATATAGGTCTATTTAAAAATGGTAATTACCACGGACAGGGAACTTTAATAGACACTAAGGGAAACAAATATATTGGAATATATAAAAATAATAAACGAAACGGGAAAGGAACCAACATTTACGCCAATGGCAATAAATACGTTGGAGAAATTAAAGACGACATAAAACATGGACAAGGAATTTACACGTGGGCAAACGGTGCGAAATATGTTGGAGAATGGAAAGATGCCAAACTTCATGGATTCGGAATTTACACATTTCCCGATGGAAGAGTTTTAAAAGGTATCTGGAGAAAATCTGAATTAGTTGAACAACATTAAATGAAAAAGCTTTTAGGGATCTTGGTTCTGGGTTTGTTGTGGTGCAATGTATTGATTGCTGAAGAATATCCTAATTCTTGGAAGATGGATATTCATTGTAAACAAGGTAAAAACACATGGTATGAATCTGCTTTTATTGTAAATGTTGAAAACAATGAATTTACAATGGGACCTTATAACAGATGGAAAAATAAAGATTATGTTTTCAAAGGCAAGATTGAAAATAAAAATATAAAAATTAACGAAACATGGAAATGGAAAAGCGGAGATAAAGATAAACTTAATTATACTGGTGAATTTATCAATTCCAATGAAGCAATCTTGAAAGGCACTTATAAGGCTGACCCTGACTGGAAATGTAATGGAAGGTTTTTTAAAGTTGATCGTCCACCACATTTTACGCCTTTAAAATATTTAAGTGAAGCTACTGAGGAAATAATAAAATTTACAAGCTATAATCCAGGTGTACCGTTAACAATTATAAATGGATCTTACGTAAATTCTCCTGTTGAAGTTTCTGGTAAATTAATACTACCTAAAGAAGGTGATAATTTACCTGTAGTAGTTACAGTTCATAGTAGTGGCGGCCCAAGTGAATTTACCAGTATAACACAGTCATGGCGCGATGATTTTAAAAATCAATTGTTAAAAAACAATATTGGTATATTCGAAATAGATAATTTTACTGGTAGAGGAACTAAAAATGTACATACCAATCAAGGTAAAGTTTCTATTAATGCAGGAGAGTTAGATGCTTTAGTTGCATATAAAATATTGGATAAACATCCAAGAGTTAATGCTAAAAAATTGGGTATTACGGGTCTGTCAAGGGGTGGAAATGCTTCTAACATGGCTGTTGAAAAAAAATTTTCTGATGCTGTCCTTGGAGAAGAAAATTATTATTTAGCTTCACTCCCAATGGCTTCAGATTGCTTTAATGTGGCATTTGAGAATCCTACACCAACACCCGCAAAAATATTATTTTTGCTTGGTGGTGATGATGATTACACCCTAGCAAAATTTTGCGTTAAATATGCAGAAAAGATGAAAAAAGCTGGTGGTGAAGTTGAGGTTATTGTAAAAGAAGGCTGGCATCACGATTTTTATGTAGATGCGCCACCATCTAAATGTAGTGGATGTGTGCATTTTAATAAATGTGAAGTACATTTTCCTGAAGGCTGGGCTTTGAATGACAAAGGATTTATTACAGAAAATTTACAAGAACCTTTTACCAAATTCTTTAAAATGGATTTAGAAAAATGGAGGGAAAAATTTATCAAAGCTTCTACCAAACCAGGAGCTAGTAATAAATTATATAGAAAACTATACAAGAAGATGTATAAAAAATGTGGAGAAAGAGGAACCACGGTTGGCGGTGATCATGGAAAAGAAACTGTTGATATAGCTGTTCCATTTTTTGTCAACGCTTTAAAACAATGAAAAAACTTCAAGAAAACTTCAGTAATAAATAATTGCAAAAGAATTAACCTTATATATTGTGTGTTTCTATGAGACTGGGATTTATAGGAACAGGGAAAATAGCATCGTCTGTAATTACAGGAATTTGCAATTCAAAGATATCTTTTAAAAAGATACTTGTATCACCAAGAAACAGAAGTATTGCACAAAAACTTAAAAGAAAATTTAGAAAAGTTTCGATTGCAAAAAATAATCAGGAAATAGTTAATTCTTGCAATTGGGTTTTTTTAGCAGTTACACCCAAAGTAGGAAAAAAGATAATACCTAATCTAAAATTTAGATCTAATCAAAAAGTCATAAGCTTTGTTGCTACAATTAACTTAGCCCAGCTTAAAAAAGTTATAGGTAAAAAAGTTAAGATTGTCAGAGCTATTCCACTACCCCCAATCTCAATTCAGAAAGGGCCAGTACCTATTTGTCCTCCTGATAAACAGGTAAAAAATTTTTTTAATAAATTAGGCACAACGGTTGAAATTAAAAATGAGAAATCATCAAAAAATTTCTGGGCAACCTCGGGAATGATGGCTCCTTTTTATGAAATGCTAAAAGTTTTATCTGATTGGTTGGTTAAAAGAGGCATTAAAAGAAATGAAGCACAAAAATATATAACCTCTCTTTTTGTTGCGTTATCGGAAGATTCGGTCATGAATTCAAAAAAAGATTTAAAATATTTAGTCAAAGATTCACAAACACCAAGAGGATTAAATGAACAAGCTGTAAAACAATTAAGAAAAGCTGGTTTTTACAGATCTTTAGAAAAGTCTCTTAATAGTGTTCTTAAAAGATTAAACAAAGTATAATTTTTTATGCAGTCAGATTACGAGAATATTCTGCAAGTTGATGGACTTTCAAAATATTTTGGGGGACTTGCAGCAGTATCAAAATGTTCTATAAAAATTAAAAAAGGATCTATCACAGGAGTTATTGGTCCCAATGGATCGGGAAAGACTACTTTATTTAATTTAATTGCAGGTAATTTAGAACCAAGTGAGGGAAAAGTTCATTTGTATGATGAAGATATTACCGGGATACCCTCCTACGAGTTATTTTCCAAAGGATTACTTCGTACTTTTCAAATTGCCCATGAATTTACGAATTTAACCGTTTTAGAGAATTTAATGATGGTTCCTGGAAATCAATCAGGAGAAAATCTTGTTAATGCTTGGCTCAAAACAAAAAAGGTAAATGAAGAAGAAAAAAAAATAAAAGAAAAAGCATTGGAGGTTATTGAATTTTTAAATCTTAAACATTTATCACGAGAGCTTGCTGGAAATTTATCCGGTGGTCAAAAAAAACTCTTAGAGCTGGGTAGAACGATGATGGTGGATGCCAAATTAGTTTTGCTGGATGAAGTTGGGGCAGGGGTAAATAAAACATTATTGAAAGAAATAGGAACTGCAATTTTAAGACTCAATAAAGAAAAAGATTATACATTTTGTATGATTGAACATGATATGGATTTTATTAGCAGGTTGTGTGATCCAGTAATTGTAATGGCCGAAGGATCAGTTTTATTTAAAGGAACATCAGATGAAGTAAAAAATAATGAACAGGTAATAGAAAGCTATCTTGGAAGAGGTTTCAAAATAAAAAAAGGAGATAATTAATTGTCTTATTTTAGTGGAAAAAACATGACGGGGGGTTATGGAGGCCCGGACATAATCAACTCTTGTTCTGTTGAGGTAAATGAAGGCGAGATAGTAGCAATTATTGGTCCAAACGGGGCAGGCAAATCTACGGCCATGAAAGCGATGCTTGGAATGTTAAAACTTCATTCAGGCACGGTTGTTTTTGACGGCAAAGATATTTCTAATTTAAGTCCCCAAGATAGAGTTAAAGAAGGCATTTCATTTGTTCCCCAAACAAAAAATGTTTTTACCGGAATGAAAGTTGAAGAGAACTTGGAAATGGGCGCTTATTTAAGGGATGAAAGCTTTAATGATACCCTAAATGAAATCTATGAATTATTTCCAATTCTTAGAGAAAAAAGAGATCAGCTTGTAGGACAATTGTCAGGTGGTCAAAGACAACAAGTGGCACTTGGTCGAGCCTTAATGATTAAACCTTCGGTTTTAATGTTAGACGAACCAACCGCGGGAGTTTCCCCAATTGTTACGGACGAACTGTTTGATCACATTCTTAAAGTTAGAGATATGAATGTTGCAATTTTAATGGTTGAACAAAATGCAAGGCAAGCTCTAACCATTGCAGATCGAGGATATGTTTTAGTAAATGGTGAAAATAAACGTACCGGAACGGGTAAAGAACTATTAAATAACCCAGAAGTAAGACGATCTTTTTTAGGCGGATAATATGGATTTTGTAAATGCTTTAGTATTGCTCTCGAATTTTGTCATTGTACCTGCTCTTTCATATGGATCTCAATTAGCTCTCGGAGCAATTGGAGTAACTTTAATCTACGGAATATTAAGATTTGCCAATTTTGCTTATGGGGACTTAATGGCCTTTGGAACCATGTTTACAATTTTGTTTACTTGGTATTTTCAATCGATTGGAATTAGCTTAGGAGTTTTACCAACCGCATTACTTGCCATACCGTTTGCAATAATTATTGTAATTTTATTCAGTCTATTGATTGATAAATTCGTTTTTAGTTATTACAGAATTAAAAAAAGTCCTCCAGTAACACTTGCAATGGTAAGCATTGGAGTGATGTTTGTAATAAATGCAGTTGTAAGAATCATCATAGGACCTTTTGACCGAAGATTTTTTGATGGTGAAAGATTCATCATAAGAGCCAATGAATTTAAGGAAATGACAGGATTGAATGAAGGTCTAGCAATTAAATCTACACAGGTCTTAACATTATTCGTTACAATCATAGTTGCCTCAATATTATTTTGGTTCTTAAACAAAACTAGAACCGGAAAGAGCATGAGAGCGTATTCGGATAATGAAGATCTTGCTTTATTGTCGGGGATAAGTCCAGAAAGAGTGGTAATGATTACCTGGATCATAGCTGCAATTTTAGCAACTGTTGCAGGAGCTTTGTATGGTTTAGATAAAAGTTTTAAACCGTTTACGTATTTTAATAATCTTTTACCTATTTTTGCAGCAGCGATAGTCGGAGGCATTGGTAATCCTTTGGGTGCTTTTCTTGGAGGATATGTAATTGCTTTTTCTGAAATAGTTATAACTTATGCATATAAGAAATTTTTTGCTTATCTTCTTCCCGAAAGTTTAGAACCTAATAGTCTGATTCAATTATTATCTACTGATTATAAATTTGCGGTGTCGTTCTCAATACTGGTTGTTGTTTTGTTATTTAGACCATCGGGCATTTTTAAAGGAAGGACCCTATGAGACAATATTTAAATGTTTTTATAGCTTATATAACCATGGGACTATTAATTATACTTGTAGGCATACTTCAATCCTGGGGAGTTGCACTTGCAATACTAAATCTTTGTTTAATATCAGCAGTTATGACTATGGGTGCAAATATTCAGTGGGGATACGCAGGATTAATTAATTTTGGAATAATGGGTTATGCTGCTTTGGGCGGACTAGCCGCAGTATTAGTTTCAGTACCACCCGTGAGAGAAGCTTGGCAGGTTGGTGGATTGAATATGATCTTGTGCTTGTTTTTAATTGTATTACTCATATTTACTGTTCGGTATATTTTAAAGAATTTTACGAAATCAAATAAGAGAAATTTCACCATTGCTTTGGCCATTATTTTAGGACTAATATCACTAAGAGTAATTTCTGGTCCTGCAATTGAAGCTATCGAAGCTGTTAGTCCAGCCACAACAGGTTTTCTTGGTGGATTGGGACTGCCCATAATGTTCTCCTGGATTGTAGGTGCGTTTTTTGCTGCAGCAATAGCGTATGTTATAGGAAAAGTTGCTTTGGGTCTTAGAGCAGACTATTTAGCAATTGCGACCCTTCTTATCTCTGAAATTATTATTGCAGTTTTAAAACACGAGGATTGGCTTGCAAGAGGAGTAAAAAATGTAATTGGTCTAAAGAGACCCGTTCCTTATGAAATTAATCTTCAAACTACTGACTGGTTTATCAGTTTAATTGAAAGATTAAACAAAGGAAGCCTAAAGCTAATTACCGATGTTTCAGAAAAACAAGAAGTCCTTAGGCAATTAGTTATTGAAGGATCCACTGTATTTGTGAAACTTTGTTATGCAGGCCTTTTTACGATCGTGGTAGTAATTTTATTAATACTGACCCAAAAAGCTCTTTACTCTCCTTGGGGAAGAATGATGAGAGCAATCAGAGATAATGAGGAAGCAGCTAACGCAATGGGAAAAAATGTTGTTAAACAACATCTTTACATTTTTGTTCTTGGATCTGCCGTAGTTGGAATTGCGGGAGCTATGTTAACTACCTATGATGGATTATTTACTCCTGGAAGTTATCAGCCAATGAGATTTACATTTTTAATATGGGTGATGGTTATTGTTGGAGGTAGTGGAAATAACTTTGGAGCAATTTTAGGAGGCTTTGCAGTATGGTTTGTATGGATTGAAGCAGCACCTATGGCACTATTTTTAATTAATATTTTCACCAGCGGATTAGAAGAGACAAGCCAATTTAAAAATCATTTGATTAATAGTGTCCCATATTTTAGATATTTAATTATGGGAACAGGTTTATTATTGATTATGCGTTATAGATCAAAAGGTATTATACCTGAGAAAATCAAACACGCATAAAAAAACCCCAGCGGTTTTAGCCGCTGAGGTTTTATAAATAAATAAATTTTATCTTTGTCTTACCGTTCTAAATTTAGAATTTTCAATTTCTTTTTCTAAGAAAGAACCAGCAGCTTCTCCTACACTTGTAAGATTAACTCCTGTTGCTCCTTCATAATCAATTGCCTTGCCTGCAGCTAAAAAGCCAAGAGCTTTTCCTAATTCACCAGGATAAATCTTTATTCCTGGACCGTTTGCTACTGACATTACATTACCAGCAATTGAAGCGCGATCCGCAGATCCTCCAGCTTGTATTGCAAGTGCAATTAAAGCTGCAGCATCATAAGATTCGCCAGTGTATGGTCCTGAAGGATCAATTCCTCCAGCGGTTGCAACAGTCTTAAAAATACCTGATCCCTTACCTAGAGAACCTGGCAAAGAACCAAATGATTTGTTGAGAGCACTACCGAAAGCTTCAGTAAGTGAATCGCCAATCATACCATCTGATAATATAAATGCATCAAAGGCACCAGAATCTAGAGATGCTTGAATCATGCCTTTGCCACCTTGGTCCACATATCCAATTACTGCTAGAGCATCTCCTCCTGCAGCTGCCAATGTAGCTACTTCAGCGCTATAATCTGCCTTACCATCTTCGTGAGCAGCGACTAATGTTACAGTAATGCCATGTGCTTTAACCGCAGCAGCATAAACATCCGCTAAACCTTTACCATAGTCATTGTTTGTATAAGTAACGGCAACACTTCCTATGCTTTTGAGTGATACCTTGGTATCTTTAGTGATATCAGCCAGAATTTGTCCACCACGTGCATCGGATGGAGCTGTTCTAAAAAATAACCCTTTATCATCAAGAGTAGTTAAACCTGGTGATGTCGCAGATGGCGATATCATAACCACGCCATTTGGAATCGCAACGTTAGTTGCAATTGCTCCTGTAACACCAGAACAATCAGCTCCCATAATAGCTGCCACACCTTGTGATATTAAATCTTCCGCAACTGTTTGTGCAGCAGCTGAATCAATACAAGTTGAGTCACCTCTTATAGGTGTAATTGTTTCTCCACCCAATAGAGCACCTGAGTCAGAAACTTCTTTAAAAGCCAATTCTGCTGAAGCTGCCATTGCGGGAGTTAAAGATTCAATGGGGCCCGTAAATCCTAATATGACACCCATCTTAATTTCCGCAAGTGTGTTTGTTGTCAAAACTGCCAAAAACATAAATGCAGCTACGAATAATCTTTTCATTTTTGCCCCTCTAATTAATTTGTAAAAAAGGAAAGTATTTACTGTTAACATTTTTTTTTCAATGGCTAAATAATCCTATTTTTAAAGGGTCTTTAATGAAGAAGCGGTATATATTTATCTAATTAGTTAAATTAATGAAGAAAATAATTTTTAATTTTTTTTAATGAAGTCTACAATTATAAAAACAAGATTTAGAGATAACGTTAATTTAAAAATTGGATTAGTTACTTTATCAACTGATTTTTCAATAGAAAAAGACCCCATCTTTGGAAGACAATAAAAAAATAAAAATATAGAATTAACTGAAAAAAAAAATGATTTTTGCAAAAACAGAATACAAAGAAAGATTAATAAAAGTTAAAGATTCAATGCAAAAAAAAGACATTGATTTGATGATCTCACAAGATCCAGCCAATATGAATTATTTAACAGAATATGATGCGTGGTCTTTTTATTATGCTCAATGTGTTTTGGTTCATATTAACGAAGACGAACCAATTTGCTTTCTAAGACCAATGGATGCAGGTGGAGCATATATAAAAACTTATTTACAAGACAAAAATATAATAAAGTATGACGAAAAGTGTATTCATACATGGCCCTCCCATCCTTACGATTATCTTGTTGAAGAAATAAAACGAAGAAAATGGGACAATCAGTGCATTGGTCTTGAAATGGACAGTCATTATTTCACTGCATATTGTTATGAAAAAATAAAACAAGGTTTACCAAATGCAAAAATAAAGGATTCTGAACGATTAGTTAATTGGGTAAGACTTGTAAAATCTAACGCAGAAATTGATTTGATGAGAATAGCTTCAAAAATAACCGAGAAAGGAATGAAAACTGCTATTGAAAGTATAAATCCAGGAGTAAGACAATGTGATGCTGTTGCTGAAATTCAAAAATCATTAATTGCTGGTACGCCGGAATTCGGTGGTGATTATTCGGGCATTGTACCCTTGTTGCCAACTGGAAAAGGTACTTCAGCATCTCATTTAACTTGGACTGAAGAAAAATTCATAAAAGGTGAAGCAACTATTGTAGAATTAGCTGGTGTGTATAAAAAATACAATTGTCCAATGGCACGAACGATAATGCTTGGAAAAGCGGATCAAAAAAAAATTGATACAATGAAAGCAACCAATGAGGCATTGGATTCTGGAATTTCAGAGATAAAACCTGGAAAAACCTGCGATGAAGTGGCACAAAAATTTTGGAAAGTTTTAGATAAATATGGAATAAAAAAAAATTCAAGAACAGGATACTCAATTGGAATTGGTTATCCACCCGATTGGGGCGAACATACTTTAAATATTCAAAAAGGTGATAAAACTATTTTACAACCTAACGTAACATTTCATTTGATAGCAGTAATGCAATTTGGAAATTGGGGAGCACATAGTAGTGAATCTATTAGAGTGACTGAAAAAGGTTATGAATTGTTCTGCGATTTTTCAAGGGAATGGCATATCAAAGAATAGCTTATATTTTCCTTGAAAAAATGATTAACTAGTGTTTTAAATTCTTATGCCTGAAACAGACAGCTTCGTAAAATTTGAAAAGGTAGACAAGAGCTATGACGGTGAAGTCTTAGTAGTAAAAGATCTTAACTTAGACATACCTAAAGGGGAATTTTTAACATTACTAGGACCTTCGGGATCAGGAAAAACAACAACTTTAATGATGCTTGCGGGTTTTGAAACGCCAACTAATGGAGAAATATATTTGGACGGAGAGCCCATTAGTAATATTCCACCTTACAAAAGAGGAATAGGAATGGTATTCCAAAATTATGCATTGTTTCCGCATATGACAGTGTATGAGAATCTTGCTTTTCCTCTTGAAGTTAGAAAGATGAGTAAACCAGATATTGAAGATAAAGTTTCAAAAGCCCTGTCAATGGTCGAGCTCGGTGATTTTGGTAGCCGTATGCCAATGCAATTATCTGGTGGACAGCAACAACGTGTGGCATTAGCAAGAGCGCTAGTTTTTGAACCGAGACTCGTTTTAATGGATGAGCCTTTGGGAGCATTGGATAAAAAACTCCGCGAACAAATGCAATATGAAATTAAACACATTCATGACAATATTGGAATTACTGTTGTGTATGTTACACACGATCAGAGTGAAGCGCTTACAATGTCTAACCGTATCGCAGTGTTTGATGATGGTGTAATTCAACAGTTATCGACCCCAGATATACTGTACGAAAAACCTGAAAATGCTTTTGTTGCCCAGTTTATTGGAGAGAATAATCAAATTAAAGGAAAGATTCAGTCTATTAACGGAAACGATTGTGTTGTGAAAACAAACACAGGAGAAACTATTAAAGCTCTCAAGGTAAATGTTAATTCAGAAGGCGAAACAACAACAGTTTCATTACGCCCTGAACGTGTTGAAATAAATCCAACCAACAGTGATTTTGAAAATATTTTTGAGGCTAAAATAAAAGAATTGATTTATTTGGGAGATCATATTCGAACACGAGTTGAAGTTTGTGGTGATGACCAGTTTATTGTCAAGGTACCGAATACTTACAAAGGAGCAGAATTTAAAGAAGGTGTGTCAGTTAAACTAGCTTGGAAAGCCAAGGATTCAAGAGCTTTGGATAAACGATAATCTAAGATTGCAGAATTTTTTTATTTATGCTTAAATCTGAGCATATACATACGTTAATTTAATTAAATTATGAGGGAAAATATATGTTTAAGTTAATAAAAGTTGCTTTCCTCGGAGCGATTGGTTTGGCATTTGCTGCTACATCTTATGCAGATTTTACTTTCGTTTCTTGGGGCGGAGCATACACAATGAGCCAACAGAAAGGTTACAT
>CEQE01008820.1_pt1 | contig 11600 bp, 9 predicted proteins | sample 356201 | NCBI WGS metagenome assembly CEQE01 (sample SAMEA2619970, study PRJEB7988) | marine metagenome | biome: marine biome (ENVO:00000447); feature: mesopelagic zone (ENVO:00000213) & marine oxygen minimum zone (ENVO:01000065); material: "saline water (ENVO:00002010), including plankton...
TGCGACCGGATGACCGCCATAGGTGTATCCCATTCCCAGGACGCCATGCTTTTGGCTCTGCGCTTTCAGGACGTCATATATTTTCTCGGAGATCATCAGTGCGGAGATCGGCAGATACCCGGAAGAAAGCTGTTTCGCGCAGGTCACCATGTCGGGTTGGATGCCGTAAGTCTCGGAACCCCACATGTTGCCGGTTCGCCCGAAACCGCAGATGACCTCGTCGGCCACCATCAGGACGTCATACTTCTTAAGCACTGCCTGGATTTTTTCAAAGTAGGTGGCCGGGGGTACCATGACCCCACCAGCGCCCATGACGGGTTCCGCCACGAACGCCGCGACGGTGTCGGGGTCTTCCTTAAGAATCAACTGCTCAAGGTTGTCGGCCAGACGGGTTGCAAATGCTTCTTCAGATTCTCCAACTTCGCTATATCGGTAGTATCCCGCCGTATCGGTGTGGATCATCCGTTTAAGCGGCAGGTCAAAATCATTTTGCATCAGGGGGATTGCGGTAAGGCTGCCCCCGGCCACGGTTACACCGTGGTAGCCCCGTTTACGGGAGATAATCTTCTTTTTCTTTGGCAGACCGCGTCCGTTGTTGTAGTACCAGGTAAAGCGGATCATCGCGTCGATCGCCTCTGACCCGGAACTCAGGAAGAAGGCTTTGGTCATCGGCTCCGGCGCGATCTCCATCAGTTTTTCCGAAAGTGCGATCACGGGTTCGGTAGAACGATGGGCAAAGGTATGCGAATAGGGCAGAGTCGCAAACTGCTCGGCCGCCGCCTGTGCCAGCCGGGGTTCCGAGAACCCCAGTGATACACACCATAGCCCGCCCAGACCCTCAAGATACTGATTACCCCGGTCATCCCAGACGTACACACCCTCTCCGCGGGAGATCACCAGCGGCCCCTGTTCTTCATGCACGGCAAGGTTCGTATAGGGGTGCAGCGCGTGGGCGATATCCTTCTTCTGGGCTTCACTGATGGATGCGTTCATGGGAACCTCGACGGTGTCGACTGGGCTGTGGTATTGGGTAACGATGAAATAGTGATGGGAGCGCGAAGCATTCTGCCTTGGATTCTGCCAATCAACAAGCGTTCGTCATTCGGGCTCTGCCAAGGACGACAGCGCCAGCGCAGCGTCCCGGCCTTCTCCTGCGCACCAGGCACGAAAGCCGCCAAGACCCCGGTTTTGCCACTCGGCAGGGGCCAGCTACCACCCCTTGCTGCGGGCCTGATCAATCTCGCTCTTGCTGAGGTTGTGCTCAAGAACAAACTGTTCCTGCAGGCGGTGGCAACCCTGTGCCACTGCCTCGGTGGCGAGGCCGCAGTAGATGGTGACCTCAAAGCGGTAAACCGCATCAGCGAGGTTGTCGAACTTGTGAAGTTCCTGTGAAAGGCCGAAAATCGGAGTTATCGTGATCAAGATCAACGAAAGCATCCGCGATGTTGAGGTCGCGAACCAAGGCGCTGTATTGGCTAATAAGCGGTGCTTGCGCATGGTGTTCAAACTGCACAGACGAATCGACCTGTTATCGGGATGGCGTTAACTTAACGCGACCGAATTCTCGAAGGAGTCAACAAGATGGATACAGCCGTCAAGGAAATCGTAGGCCATTACATCGGTGGTCAGGGGGTCTCAGGATCCAGCGGACGTTTTGCTGATGTCTATAACCCGGCCACGGGTGACGTCGCCAGAACAGTAGCCTTGGCAAGTGCCGATGAAGTGCGCCGGGCCATTGCGAATGCGGCCGACGCCTTTGCGGACTGGGCCGAGGTGCCCCCCGCGCGGCGGGTACAGGTGCTGTACCGTTACCGTGAACTGCTGATCCAGAATATGGACGAACTGGCACGGCTTCTGTCCTCCGAACACGGCAAAACCGTTGATGACGCCAAGGGGTCGATTACCCGTGGGTTGGAAGTCGTGGAGTTTGCCTGCGGTATCCCGCAGTTACTCAAGGGCGAATTCAGCGAGGGGGTGGCAGGCGGTGTCGACTCGTGGAGCATGCGCCAGCCACTGGGAGTCGTTGCCGGCATTACACCGTTTAATTTCCCTGCGATGGTGCCCATGTGGATGTTTCCCGTCGCGATTGCCTGTGGCAATACCTTTATTCTCAAACCCTCTGAGCGCGATCCTTCCTGTGCCGGATATATGGCGCGACTGATGACGGAAGCGGGCTTGCCGGATGGTGTTCTCAATGTGGTCAATGGCGACAAAGAGGCCGTTGATACATTGCTATCTGATCCGACTGTCCAAGCAGTCAGTTTTGTGGGGTCAACCGCAGTGGGTGAGTACATCTATCGCACGGGCTGCGCACACGGCAAACGCGTCCAGGCGCTCTGCGGCGCAAAGAATCATATGATCGTCATGCCGGACGCCGACATGGGGCAGGTGGTAGATGCCGTAATGGGGGCGGCGTACGGCTCTGCTGGTGAGCGCTGCATGGCGATCTCGGTTGTGGTCGCGGTCGGTGACGACACGGCCGACCGCATGATGGAACAGCTCGTTCCCAGAATAGAAACCCTCAAGGTCGGAGCTTATGACCAGGACGGGGTAGAGATGGGTCCGGTGATCACGCCGGATGCCCGTGACCGGATCAGAGACTACATCGACCGGGGCGTTGAAGAGGGAGCCGAGCTCGTGGTGGATGGCCGCGACATTTCGATTTCGGGCTACGAGTCGGGATGTTTTGTCGGGGCAACCGTATTTGACCGGGTGACCCCCAAGATGGACATCTATCGCGATGAGATTTTCGGACCGGTACTATCAGTGGTCCGTGTGGATAACTATGAGGAAGCACTGGCTCTGGTGAATGAGCACGAGTACGGAAATGGGACGGCTATCTTTACCCGTGACGGTGATACGGCGCGGGACTTTGGTCATCGCGCCCGGATCGGCATGGTCGGCGTTAACGTCCCGATTCCGGTCCCGCTGGCCTTCCACAGTTTTGGCGGTTGGAAGCGATCACTCTTTGGCGATCACTACATGCACGGCCCTGAGGGCGTCCGCTTTTATACCAGACTGAAAACCCTGACCTCGCGCTGGCCGTCCGGCATCAAGGAAGGTGCGGTTTTCAATTTCAAGGCCGGTGGCGAGCACTAACAGGGAGCCTTAGCCTCTGCATCGGTGCCAAGGTGCGTTACTGATCGAGCCTCAGGTTGTCGATCAGGCGCACTGAACCGATGCGCACCGCGATCAGGGCCTGTGCGCGTTCGAGTGGTGTTACCGGTAACTGAGGAGTCCAGTTGTACGGGTCACGCACCTCGGCATATTCAACCATGAGCCCGTCGTGATCCAGGTGTTTGATCATGGCCGCTGAGAGAATTTCGGGGTCTCTTTCTCCGGTTGACCAGGCATCGTATGCGGCAAGCAGTGCCGGGTAGATAAGCTGCGCCTGGGATTTTTCTTCAGCATCCAACAGGACGTTTCGCGATGACAGCGCCAGGCCCGAATCCTCGCGAACGGTGGGGCACACCACGACCTCCGGATAACCGATCTCCCGGGCAAGGTCCGAGACCACCAGCGTCTGCTGAAAATCCTTTTCCCCAAAATACACCCTGGAGCGGCCCACAGTACGAAACAGCCGCTCCACGATGGTTCTTACGCCATCAAGGTGTCCTGGCCTGAACCGTTCCTCCAGACCTGCGCCGTGATGTCCGGCCGGGAGCGTCTCGATCTCGTCGCCATCAGAGACCTCGGGAAAAAACTGATTGAGGTTTCCCATAAAGACCATGTCACAGCCGTGTGCTTTTAGTTGTGCAAGATCGGACTCGGTGTCCCGGGGATAAGCCTTGAAATCCTCGGGATCTTCAAACTGAAGTGGATTAATGAAGATGCTGACGCAGCAGGCGTCATTTTCCTGACAGGCCCTATCGACGAGTGATAGATGGCCTTTGTGCAGGGAGCCCATAGTCGGCACGAAGCCGATGGCCTTTCGGAGATCGCGCTGCTCGGAACACCAGCGCTCGGCTTCGGCAGGAGAATTAAGATGCAGCATGTCCATGTTTGCCCACTATCGCAGTCCACGGCGGATCACGCCGATGCGTCGTCAGGAACGTCTCGCGACCACCTCATGGCCGGCGACTTCCGGCTCATCATCGACAAGTTCTGCCGGGAAGCCCGGTGCGAGAAGCTGGTCGTTACAGGCCGCTTCCAGTCGGCGGACAATATTGGTGGACCATTCTCGACCGCCATATCGGTCCTGACCATCTTCAAAGATCTTGAGCAGCAGCGGGGATATCTCCAGCGGTACACCGGCCCGGTCTGCGATGGCCTGGAAGAGTGACAGGTCCTTGACCACCAGGTCCATGGTGAAGTTGACGTCCCGGCTTCCGTTCAGAATCACCTGGCTTTCGGTTTCGTGCACAAAAGAGTTACCGGAAGAGATCCGGATAGCCTCAAACGTGGTATTGAGATCGATACCGGCACGGCGCATGGTCATCAGAGCCTCACCGAGTGACGCCAGGTTCACGGAAGCGAGATAATTGGTCATGACTTTCAGTGTCGAGGCGGAGCCCAGTGGACCGGTGTGCAGCACGCGCCGGCCCATCGTAGTCAGTACCGGCAATACTTTCTCGAATGTGGATCGCCCGGTGCCGGCAAAAATGGAAATGTTTCCCGAGGCGGCCCGATGGCAGCCGCCTGATACGGGGCAGTCGATCGGCTCGGCGCCGCCTGCTGCGGCCTTTTCTCCCAGCCGGCAGACCTCAAGCGCATCGGTAGTGCTCATTTCGGCCCAGATCTTTCCGGGCGCCATCGCTTGCAGAGCGCCATCGTCGCCTTCCATCACAGCGGCGCTCACCGCAGGACTTGGCAGGCAGGTAATCAGAAGATCAACGTCTTGCATAATCTCGGCGGGTTTTGCGCCAATGCGGGCACCTTCGGCCGCAAAAGCCTTCTCAAGATCCGGGTTCAGGTCCCGGACCGTGAGGTCGAAGCCGTTTCGCAGCAGCGTGCCGGCCAGTTTGCCGCCGACATTGCCAAGCCCGATAAAGCCAATCTTCATACGGTCCCCCTCATATCGATGGCACGGGGCTGGGTTTTCACGGGTCCAGCGGGTGCAGATCAGCGCGGTAACGCGCAGCCTTTTTCAGGTAGCCTTCGACGTTGTTGTCCAGCAGCTGGATTTCCTCATCGGTGAGTCCGCGCACCCGCCTTGCCGGGGAGCCGATGATCAGGGATCGGGCGGGGAAGATTTTCCGTTCGGTGACCAGTGCGTTGGCGCCGACGAGGCTGTGCTCGCCAATCTGGGCAAAATCAAGAATCACTGCGCCGTTACCAATCAGGGACTTGTCGCCGATCGCGCATCCATGGATCACTACGCTGTGGCCAATAGAGACATCCTCACCAATGGTCACGGGGGCGCCTGGGTCCACATGGATCACCGTGTTGTCCTGGATGTTGCTTCTTGCGCCAACCGAGATCCGGTCGTTATCACCCCGCAGAACCGCGCCAAACCATACGCTGGATTGCGGCCCAAGGCTTACCGATCCGATCACGTCGGCACTCGGAGCCACATAGGTGTCTTCCGCCACTTGCGGGATCTGATTTCCGAGCTGATAGATCATGCTGTTCCTTCCTGCATTAGCCGCAGGCCATTACCCGTACAGGATCAGGACAGCCGGGTAAACGCGGCGTTCTCCTCGGACAGCAGCCTTCCCTTGCGCAATTGACTGATCAGTCCCGAGAGCCGGTCCAGCACCTTTTTCTTGACGGTGTATTCGACTTCAAAGATATCCGCTGTCTCCCGAAGGCTCATCAGGTAATCATCGCTGGTCCGGATGTCATCGACCAGCTTCAGGTGGTAGGCCTGACTGCCCAGCCAGTGCTCACCGGTGGCCACCGCGTCGAGATCGACAACCGGCCTTCGTTCCTTGACAAAGTCCTTAAACAGCGTGTGGGTCTGCTCGACCTCTTGTTTGACTTTAGCGCGTGCCCGATCAGTGGTTTCCCCGAGCAGGGTGATGGTCCGCTTGTATTCACCGGCAGATATCTGTTCGTAGTCGATATCGTGTTTCTTCAGGAGCCGGTTGAAGTTGGGAATCTCGGCAACCACACCGATAGAGCCGATCACGGCGAAGGGGGCCGCCAGAATCCGGTTGGCAACACACGCCATCAGGTAGCCGCCACTGGCCGCCACCTTGTCGACGGATACCGTGACGTGAACACCGGCGTCGCGCAGGCGCAGGATCTGCGAGGCTGCAAGACCATAGGCGTGGACCATGCCACCGGCACTTTCAAGGCGCACGACGACTTCATCACCTTCGCGCACCCCGAGCAGAATGGCAGTGACCTCCTCGCGCAACAGCGCGACCTCGCTGGCCCGGATATCACCATGAAAGTTCAGCACAAACACCCGCTTTTTGAATTCCTCCGGAGCATGTTTTTGTGCCTTGGCTTCAGCTTTGCGTTCCTTTTTTTGTGTCTTCTGCCGTTTTTTCACAAGTGCAGGGGCCAGCGTTGCCATCTCGACGGCGTCCGCCATATCGCGATAGCGGTCATTGATGCGCTTGACTTCGATCTGCTCCGAAGGCGCGTGCCGGTTCCGCATCGCAATACCCACCAGGCTGACGAGCACACCGACGATCATCAGGAAGAGGGTCAGCACTTTTGCGAAGAACAGGCCGTATTCCGCCAGATAGGCCATGGGTATTTCCAGATCAAGTTCAAAGGGACGGCGAGTGTAGCATTGACGAAACCATTTCGTGATATGTTGGCCCACCCACAACCGCTTCACGGCAGCCCGATAATGAATAAGGAATCAGTGGGGTCCAGACAGGAGCATGTCAGTAGATGAACCCGCAGGCATTGAATCAGTACCACGATATGTCAGAGCGCGTTTCGGTCGAATCCATCATGCGCTGGCTTAAGGAGATGATCGCTATTCCCAGTGAGAATCCGATGGCGGGGCAGGCGCGACCCGGTCACCGCGAAAAAGAGTTTGGGGAATACTATTTTGAGCAGATGCATCAACTGGGCATGACCGTCGGTTCCCGGGAGGCGGCACCCGGCCGCCCCAATGTGTTTGGCACGCGAACCGGAAAGGGTGAGCGGCCATCGCTGATGCTCTGTGGGCACCTCGATACCGTTCCGACCGAGGGCTATGAAGAGCCCTTTGTGCCGCATGAGAAAGACGGCCGTGTTTACGGGCGTGGTTCGTGCGATATGAAGGCGGGGCTTGCGTGCTATCTCGAGGTGGTGCGATTGCTGCGGGATGCGGATGTCGGGCTTTCGGGTTCGTTGATACTCTGCGGTGTCGCCGACGAAGAATGGCAGATGATTGGCTCGCGCGAGATTGGACGCAATGGCCCGTTTGCCGATCAATGCATCATCGGGGAGCCTTCGGACCTTGCGGTGTGCCCGGCCCACAAGGGGCAGTTTGGTCTGTTTATCCGCACTTTCGGTAAAGCAGTTCACTCCAGTATTCCCGAGCAGGGTGAAAATGCGATTGAGCGGATGGCACGGGTGGTCAATGCGCTTTCGGACTACAACGAGGAACTGGCGTCGCGTGAGCCTCACCCCCTTTGTGGTCACGGCACTTACATCCCGGGTGTGATTCGAGGCGGTGATCTCGCCAGTGCGGTACCTGATTTTTGTGAACTTGAGATCGATCGCCGCCTTCTGCCCAGTGATGCGGCCGAGGATGTCTGCAAAGACATCACGCGACGCCTGGAACCGCTAAAGCAGGCTGACCCGGGTTTTCGCTACGAGTTGAGCGAGCCCTCATGGGACATCCCGGCGAATGACCTGCCAGTCGGATCGCCGGTGGTTCAGTCTCTGCTGAATGCATCCCGTGAGTTGACGGGTCAACCTGAGGCGGCCCGTTCATTTCCGGGCGCCACCGATGCGCCCCACCTTAAGACCCCGGCGGTAGTCTGCGGCCCAGGTTCACTGGCCCAGGCCCACTCCCTCAATGAATTTGTGGAGGTTGAGCAGTGCGTGCGGGCAACGAGGATGTATCTGAGAGCAGTCTGTGATCTTCTGATCTAAGGCGAATCAGGAAAGAAACCGCTGGGCAGCGTAAGGCGTTGGGTCAACGATCGGATCCTCCCGGTCTATGATCTGCTGCACCAGTTTTCCGGTGATTCCTCCCAGGGTCAGTCCGATGTGATGATGACCAAAAGCGTAGATCACTGAGGGATGTTTTGATGACCGGCCGATCACCGGCAGGCTGTCAGGCAGCGTCGGCCGAAAGCCGAGCCACGTATCACCCCGTCGACTGAGCGCAGGGAGTGCGCGGCGGGCTGCGTTTTCGATGTAGTCCAGTCGCCGCGGATTCGGCTTCGCATCAAGGCCGGCGAGCTCAACAGTGCCCGCTGCCCTCAGCCCTCCGCCGAGTGGAGAAAGATAAAGGCCGGCGTCGGCAAGGCCCACAGGCCGCGTGAGAAGCGGCGCATCGTCGGGAAACATCACGTGATAGCCCCGTTCGGTATCCAGCGGCAAGCGGTCCATGACCGACCCTTCGATACGAGTGGACCACGCGCCCGCGGCGATCACCGCATTGTTGAACACCCGCGAATTCCCGGGCATGCCCACCCGAACCTGATCCAGGCCGGCAGGCTCGATACTCTGGACCCGGTCGCAGACGATCTCACCTCCATCTTCGGCAAACCGGTTGGCCAGCTGGGATACGGCTTTCTGCGGGTCGTGCAGATGAAAGCCGTCGTGGTAAAGGATTCCGCCCGCAAAGACCGGTGCGAGCGCGGGTTCCAGAGCCTGGAGGTCATCGGTTTTGAGTTCACTGATCGGCACACCCTGGTCGCGGCGCCGGTCCATGTCATTCTGTGCGGCTGCCAGAGACGGTGTGTCTGAATACAGATAGAGGGTGCCGTTGCGCCGTATCAGATCGGTCGCCCCTGCTGCCTGAAACAGGGGCAGGGATGCGGCTTCGGCATGCCGCAGCAGAGCACCCAGGGCGCGGATGGTATGGTCGACGTGCTCACGACGGCAGTGGCGCAGAAAAGTGAACAGCCAGGGCAGCATGTTGAGCGCATATCCGGGAGAGACCGACAGGGGCCGTTCGGACCCGGACATCAGCGCCGGCAGCGACTTCAGCAGTTTGGGATGGTTGACCGGAATACAGGCATAGGTTGCAAACGTGGCGGCGTTTCCGGAACTCGTCTGGCTGCCCGGCGGATGCGGATCGATCAGGGTGACATCATGCCCGGCCTGCTGCAGATACAGGGCGCAGCAGCTGCCGACCATGCCTGCACCAATGACCAGTGTGTATACATTCGGCTTCATCTACGTACCAGTGGGGCCACTATTTTCTCGTCGAGCAGAATGCCTACGGTGCTTTATCACTAGCCGACCGTGGGTATGTTCTCGAATCGGGGCGGATAACACTGGCCGGTAGCGGCAGCGAATTGCCCGACAATGAGGCGGTGAAATCAGCCTATCTGGATCTGCAGGGCGGTTAGAAATCATAGCGCCCGAAAAATTTTGGTAACGAAATAAAAAAGTTTATTGAACCGTGTGTCGGGTGCACCGATAATGCCCTGAGAAAAATATGGAAAAAGCAATGGTACCACCCGACAACCCCGCCTCTTTTTCGGCCACACTCGAGAGAGCAAGAGACGACCCGGTGACATCTCAAGCGCCAGAGAATGTATTGGCGTTGATGGGTAATGATGCTATTGCCCGGGGTGCGTGGGAAGCCGGGGTCAGGGTCGCTGCAGCCTATCCCGGTACGCCTAGTACAGAAATACTGGAGGCGGTAGCCACCTACCCGGCAGAAGATATTCAGGCGCAGTGGTCACCTAATGAAAAGGTCGCCTGCGATGTCGCCATCGGTGCCTCCTTCGGCGGTGTCCGGGCGCTGGTCGCCATGAAGCACGTTGGCCTCAACGTTGCCTCCGACTCTCTGATGTCACAGACCTATATTGGCGTCAACGGCGGCCTGGTGTTGGTAGTCTGTGATGATCCCGGCATGCACAGCTCGCAGAACGAACAGGACACCCGGCTTCTTGGGCGTTTCGCGCAGGTACCCGTGCTGGAGCCGGCAGATGCGCAGGAGGCGCTCGATTTCACTCGTATCGCATTTGACCTGAGTGAGCAGTTTGACAGCCCGGTGATTGTGCGTAGTACAACGCGGCTATCGCATTGCCGGAGTTTGGTCAGAACAGGTGAGCGGCGTGAGGTGCCGCCCCGCAGTTTCTGTGAAGACCCGGTGAAGAATGTGATGATCCCCGGTCACGCCCGCCAGCGTCACCCGGTCGTCCTGGCACGTGATGACACAGTGCAGGAATACCTCGAGACATCCGATCTGATCCGTTGGGAACGGGGCGGTACATCGGTTGGGGTCATTACCTTGGGTCCAGCCTATACCTACGTCAAGGAAGTGGCGCCTTCGGTCAGTTTGCTCAAACTGGGCGTGTCCTACCCACTGGCTGAGAAGGTAGTCAGGGAATTTTGTGATTCGGTGGAGCGGGTGATCGTAGTAGAGGAGCTAGAGCCATTCATAGAGCACGAACTGCACGCTCTGGGAATCGAAGCGCAAGGCAAAGCATTCTTTCCGCGGATCGGTGAGTTTTCTCCGGAGATTGTCCGTGACGGCTTTCGCCAAGCTGGGGTCCTGCCGGGCCTGGCAGCGCACCTGGCTGACGCAGAATTGGTTATCGAACCACTGGCGCGACCTCCGGTGCTGTGCGCTGGCTGTCCCCATATCACCACCTATATGGCTATGCGGGCCCTGGATGCCCGGGTCAGTGGCGATATCGGCTGTTATACGTTGGCGGCCGTAGAACCCCTTAAAGCGATCGACACCTGCGTTGCGATGGGCTCGAGTATCGGTGTGGCGGTGGGGCTGGCTAAGGCCGGTACCGAAACCAGACCGATCGTGGCAACGATCGGTGATTCCACCTTTCTGCATTCTGGTATCCCACCGCTGATCGACGCGGTCTATAACAAGGCGAATATCACGGTATTGCTACTGGACAATCAGACCATCGCTATGACCGGTGGACAGAATCATCCTGGCACCGGGATCACGCTACGCGGGGAGTCTACACACCGGGTAGATTTCGAGGAATTGATTCGCTCGCTTGGAGTGCAATCAGTCAAAGCGGTGGACTCTTACGATGTCGGCGCGTTTTACCAGGCCTGTCGCGATGCTATCGAGTACCGCGGTGTGAGTGTAGTGATCTCCAACCGCCCCTGCGTATTGGACCCAGTCAAGATCAAGGGGCCTCCCTTCCAGGTCGAGGCGGCAGGGTGTACCGCCTGCCAGGTCTGTATGAACCTGGGCTGTCCAGCACTGACCTGGGGAGAGCAACGATACGAGGGGCGCTACAAGGTCATGGTGGACGAAGCACTGTGCATGGGCTGTACCCTGTGTGTGCAGGTTTGCCCCTCTGACTGCATCCGGCCCGTTATTGCGGAGGCACATTAATGAGCCAAGCTCAGGGCTCCGCCGTGGTCAGCGAAACTGACGACAACGCGCTGCGGGATCCAGCCGCTGCGACCAATGTGCTGATAGTCGGAGTCGGTGGGCAGGGTGTCATCATGGTATCCAAGGTCATCGCGCTACTGTGTCAACAGCATCAGCTACAGGTTAAGCAGAGCGAGGTGCACGGGATGGCGAAACGCGGCGGCGTGGTTTTCAG
>CEQE01148482.1_pt1 | contig 11597 bp, 10 predicted proteins | sample 356201 | NCBI WGS metagenome assembly CEQE01 (sample SAMEA2619970, study PRJEB7988) | marine metagenome | biome: marine biome (ENVO:00000447); feature: mesopelagic zone (ENVO:00000213) & marine oxygen minimum zone (ENVO:01000065); material: "saline water (ENVO:00002010), including plankton...
TATCTCGATAATACCACCGGCATCCCGCCACTGCGCAAGATTTGCCACCGAGCTCGAAGGCGCCAGATCACCTATAATCTTCAATTCAGATGACAGCTCCTGGATGTTATGCCCTAGCGGCAGGTCCAGAAATTGTGGCAAAAGCAAGCCCTGTAATTTTGCTTGCAGTACGAAAGTCGGGGTTTTTGCCGGGCTGTTTATCCGTTCCTTGCCGGGCAGCAATCGACGACTGGCGATAGTGGCTGAATTTGCCGAGACCTTGGCTTTCGATCCAGCATCGAACAAACTTAGCTCACCAATTTCCAATTGTATTTTCTCAGGCCAGCCATCCAAATAAATATCCGCATCCATAACCAGTTTTTGCACATCGCCGCTAAACTGGTATTCACTGCCCCGGTTTTTATAGGCCAAGCTGTGAGCGCCCGAGAGATCAACTCTAAATTTGTTAAAATTCCACGGCTTCATTTCAGCGATCGCGCGCTCTCCCTGCCAAAACCACTTTTCAGCCCCTACCGCCAATTGATCAGCCGCGGCAAAATTTGCGCTATGCAGTTTTGGATCAGTTAACACGACCCTGAATTTTGACGGAAAACCACTGATTTCAATTTGATTAAAAGATGCAGTAATACCTTGTTGAGCCCGCTCGGCAATCCAGTTCGTCACCGCATCTTTGAGATTGGTTGCAATGACAAACCAGTACAATGTGTAACCGACCGCCGTCATGGCAACAACAATTCCAACGACCAGAAAATTCCGCAAAACTTTGAAAAGTTTTGGTGGTTCGTATTCGAGAGCGGCGTGACGCTGAGTTGGTGAGCCATCTGGAGCCGCGCGCCGCGGTCGCACATTCTGCGGATTAAAGGCCATCATTAACTCTAAACATTAGCAAACTATCGGCTTTCAATTAATTATATAAATGGTTGGACACTCCGGTGCGAGGCCGTAATCTAGACCAAATTCTAAAAGTGATCAAAGCATGACTGACTTACCCGTCAATTCAAATCCGCAATCCGGCAGTCAAAATACAGCAGCAGATTATTGGATCGCCGCCATGCCGGCGACCTTCGTTTTTCTATGGAGCACCGGATTCATTGGCGCCAAATATGGCATGCCGTATGCCGAGCCCTTCACCTTTTTGAGCGCTAGATTCATTATTGTCATCGGCTTGATGCTGATTTTGTGTTTGGTTACCAAAGCCCCATGGCCATCTAGCATCAAAGCGACAGTCCATATTGCGATTGCCGGAGCGCTCGTAAACGCGATGTATCTTGGTGGCGTTTTTGCCTCCCTCCACCATGGCTTACCTGTCGGCATTACCGCGCTAATTACCGGATTGCAGCCAATATTAACGGCGATGTTGGCCCGCCATCTTTTAGGTGAAACGGTAAGCCGGCGACAATGGATCGGCATTGTCATTGGATTTATCGGTGTGGCGCTCGTCGTTGCTAATAAGGTTGGCGGGCCTGACAGCAATCTGACCGGGCTTTGGTTCGCTGTCATTGCGCTCATCGGCATAACCGCCGGCACACTCTATCAAAAGAAATTCTGCCGTGAGATGGATTTACGCAGCGGCTCGGTCATTCAATTTTCATGCTCGTTGATTTTTATCTCCATTTTGGCGGTCTATTTTGAATCTTTGGAAATTCAATGGACCGGAGAGTTTATTTTTGCCCTATTCTGGCTGGTTTTGGTTTTGTCGATCGGCGCCATTTCTTTGCTGATGGTGCTGATCCGGCGCGGCGCCGCCGCCAAAGTCGCGAGCCTATTTTATCTCGTGCCACCCGTGACCGCGTTGATGTCATTTTTTATTTTTGATGAGGCGTTGGGTCTGACCGAACTCCTCGGCATGGCAGCCGTTGTTGCTGGTGTCGCCTTGGTGACCAAAGAATGACCTCGCCGGATAAAGACGCCAATGAAGATGTGTGGGTCTTCGGTTATGCCTCTCTGATGTGGCGGACCGATTTTAATTATCTTGAAGCTCAGCCGGCGCGCCTATTTGGCTATTATCGGGCACTCTGCGTTTATTCTTATCTTTATCGCGGCAGCCGTGAAAATCCTGGCTTGGTAGCCGGACTATTGCCGGGCGGGTCCTGTCGAGGAGTAGCCTTTCGCGTCGCGGCACAAGATTGGCAACAGATTCATCAGCTATTAGATGACCGGGAAATGGTCTACGACGTCTATGTTCCGAAATGGATGCAAGCTGAAATTAATGGCCGGCGACAACAAGTTTTTGGCTATATCGCCAATCCGGAGAATGAACAATTTGCCGGGAAATTAACGGATGAAGATACCGCAAGGTTGATTGCCAACGGCGTCGGGACCAGTGGCAGCGGCATCGAATACCTCGACAACACGTTACAACATCTGCAAAAACTTGGTATCCGCGATCAGAATTTGGAGAATATTAAAAAACTAATCGGCGACCTTGCACAGCAACGAAATTAACTGAGCTCTCTCTTCGTCAGACAAATTTGAAGCTATCCGATCTTCATGGGTCGCCACCATGGGTTTCAGCTTTTCGATCAGCTGCTTGCCTTGCTCGCTCAATATCAAAGCATAGGAGCGCCGATCCACCGGCGACGGCCGGCGTTCAACCAAGCTGCGGGACTCCAAGGCATCGATAACGGCCACCATGGTCGAGCGCTCAATCCCAACAGCGCGCGCCAAAGCAGATTGGGTGAGACCAGGATTAGCGTTGATCAACAGCGCGACACCAAATTGACCTGGTGTAATCTGCAACTCACTCATCATTTTGACAAAATCATTAAAAACGGAAATTTGCGCACGACGTAAATGGTAGCCGATCAACGTCGGCAGAATATCAAAATCGATTTCTGCTTCGCTATCATTAGTTTGAGAGCCGTTTATCAGAGGGGCTGAAATTGTTTTTTCGTCCACGAGTATCAATCAATTCTAAAATAATTCGTTAAAAAATATGGTCGACCATAGGAAATCTGCCCGGTCTTGTCTATATGCTGCATTCCTATTACCGCCATTCTCAAATCAACCATTAAATTACCTCCTAACTCGCCGCTGCCAACTGTTGTTCCTCGGCCAGTTTTCGCAACTCAAAGCGCTGCAACTTGCCGGTCGCGGTTAGCGGCATTTCGTCCAAGAAAAACATTCGCCGCGGACATTTATAGACCGCCAAATTTTCGATCAGCGAATCTGTTAGCTCTTTTTCGAAAGCCTCTTTGGCGTCGCCGACATCGGGCGCCACCATAAACAATGCCAAGCGAACCAGACCATCTTCATTGGGCACACCAACAACGGCGGCTTGGGTGACTTTTTTGTTCTTAAGAACATGATCTTCAATTTCAGTTGGACTTACCCATTGACCGGAAATTTTGAGCATATCGTCGGCGCGGCCTTGGTATTCGTACCAGCCATCTTCATCAAAGGTGAACATATCATTGGTGCAATACCAGCCATCTTTAAAAACCTCGCGGGTTTTTTTCTTCAAATTCCAATAGCCCGAGGCAACACACGCCATCCGCACCCACAGCACACCTGATTGGTTAGGCTCGGTTACCAGTTCGCCATCCTGACTAATTATTTTAACTTCGGTTCCGGGCGTTGGGACGCCACAGGTACCGGCGTTAAATTTATCCGGCCGATTGGCCAAAAAGAGAAAACAGGTTTCGGTCGCGCCAATAGCTTCCAATAACGGCCGGCCGGTCGCCGCCATCCAAGAGTGAAACAGCGCTGGAGGCAATTTTTCACCAGCCGAAAAATAATGACGGACATTTTTAAAAGCCGGTTTCTCGGCCGCTTCATCACGCAGCAAATTGCGGTAAAAAGTCGGCACACTGAACATAATGGTTGGCTCATACCGCTCAACGATTTCGGCAACAGCCTCGGCATCCGGCCAGTCCGGATATAGAATAACCGTCGCTCCGAGTTTAATCGGCGCCAGTAAGCAATGCCCCATAGAAAAGGCAAAAAACAGTTTTGACGAACCGAATATTCGATCACCGGGACCAACGCCCATGATATCACCCATTAGATGTTCGGCATCGAGAATAGTTTTTTGACTGTGCACAACACCTTTGGGTTTGCCGGTCGTGCCGGAGGAATACATCCAGAGCGCCGGGTCTTCCAGTTTTGAATCGGCTGCGACCAATTCTTTATCGGCCGGTTCCATAATTTTGGGTAGATATAGAAAATCAGCGTGCTCAACATCCGTCATAATTTCAATAGGACGCGCATTAACTTGGTCTGAAATTTCCCGGTAGGTGGCGACAAACATATCATCAACAACGAATGCCTTGGCCTCGCTGTCATTGAGTGTATAGGCCAAATCATCCGCGCTCAGGCGCAAATTTACGGCAATCGGCACGGCACCAATTTTCATCAGGCCGAGATAGACATAAAAGAATTCCGGGCAGTCGCGGACCATCAGCACAACCCGCTCGCCTTTTTGTATACCCAATTCTAAAAAAGCGTTCCCGGCTTTATTAACGCGGTGCCATAACTGGCAATAGGTTACGGTTTCATCGCCGCATATCAGGGCAATATCGTGGTTTTGCCCGCGGGCAATTGATGGACCGAGTATGGCTTCGGCCATGTTAAGTGATTTTCGTTCAGAACTATTGGATGAGGACACCAAGGACCCCCCTCTGTAATTGTAAGATGTTGACGCTCAGCTTATTCCATTATTGGAATTATTAGGTGTATTGTTGGGCAACCGAACGTTTTTAGTCAAGCATTTGCTCGTGTAAAAAGAAAAAAAATTGATTTATGATACCGAGATAAATGATTTATTGTGCTATGACTAAGCTATTGGAGGAATTCAATTAATGATGGTTAAAGCCACTCAAAAAGTTATCAGACGGGCGCCTTTTATGGTGATGGTTTTTTGCGCCTTTGTGCTAAGTGCCTGCAGCAACACCTCTGAAAGCTGGCAACATTCTACAAAACCCAAAGATCTATGGTCGAAGGACATTGCTGCTTGTAAATCGCGGGCTAGTGCGCTCATTAATCGTCAATTGGACATTGATAGTGATTCTAGCTTTCGCAATCGCGACGAACTGCAGACGCAATTTGCCGTTTATGATGCGCGTAAAAAACGCTATTCCTATTTCACCAATTGTCTTTCAGGAAAAGGCTATCGCCGGATTTCTTCAAATTAGCGACTTTGCAGACGACCTTAAGAGCTAATAGATTATAGCTATGGATAAGCCTACCAAAGATAGTCTGCCGCAGGCTCTCATCGATAATAAAATCGATTTATCTGCCGCGGCAGTTCGCGATATCATTCGGGGCGTCGCCGCATCGCCCGGACCGGATAGCGCCATTGGGGAATCTGATAACTGGCATAAATTGATTGGCAATCCAATCTCTACCGATTTAGCTGACCTACTTTCGGCGGCATTGGCGCGTGCCCGTGAAATTGATGATGGCCTCACTGGGTCGGCCTCAACCGGCGAACGTCTCGCCAATTTGCGACAGCAGCTAAAAACTCAAAAAGTATCCGGTTTTGTCATTCCATTGGCCGACGAACACCAAGGCGAATATGTGCCAAAATTCGCCCAACGCCTGGCCTGGTTAACCGGATTTACCGGCTCAGCCGGTCTTGCAATCGTTATACCTGACAAAGCCGCGATTTTTGTCGATGGCCGCTATACCCTGCAAGCCAACGAGCAAATAGACACCAATCATTTTGAAGTAAATCACTCAGTCGACGATCCAGCAGATACTTGGATTTCTAAGAATCTGAAATCTGGTGAAAAACTTGGGTTTGATCCGTGGTTGCATACCTCAAACGGTCTTTCGAAACTGCGGAAAGCGTGTGACAAGGCAGGCGCAAAACTGGCAGCACTAAATGGCAATCCGATTGATACCATCTGGGACAACCAGCCACCGCCACCGTTAACACCGGTTGAGCCGCATGGCATTCGATTTACCGGTCTAAGTTCCGGTGAAAAGCGCGCTTTGATATCTGAAGAAATGAAAAAGGAAGGCGTCGAAGCTAGTATTTTGACGGCACCGGATTCAATTGCCTGGCTCGCCAACATACGCGGTGGCGATGTACCTTTCACACCTTTCACTTTGGCTTTCGGCATTATTCGCGCCAACGGCTCGCTCGATATTTTTACTGATCCGCGCAAGTATACGGGTGGTGTTTTGGCAAGCTTGGACGACGACATTAAGATTCACGCGCGCGCGGATTTTTTACCGGCCTTGGAAGAACTCGGCGGCAATAAAACCAAAGTAGGCTTGGATTTGGCATCTGCCGCCGAGATTATATCGCAAACATTAAAGAGCTCGGGCGCCACTATCCACGGTTTCACTGATCCCTGCCAATTACCAAAAGCTCGAAAAAATGCCGTTGAACTGGACGGTATGCGCAATGCTCATTTGCGTGATGGGGTCGCTCTTACCCGTTTTCTAGCTTGGCTTGACGTCAACATTGATGATGGAAAATTAACCGAGATATCAGTTGCTGACCAATTAGAAGTATTTCGCCGCCACGGTGAGGCCATTCAGGGACTAAGCTTTCCAACGATTTCCGGCGCCGGCCCTAATGGCGCTATTGTTCATTACCGTGTTACTGAGGATAGTAATCGAGCGCTGGATAAGAATTCACTCTTGCTCCTTGATTCGGGCGCCCAATACCTGGATGGCACGACAGATGTGACCAGAACCGTTGCAATTGGCAAGCCAAGCAACGAAATGATCGACCGTTTTACGCGCGTCCTCAAAGGACATATCGCTCTGGCGAGTGCGGTCTTCCCCGCTGGCACCAACGGCTCCCAACTTGATATTTTAGCGCGGGCCGCCTTATGGCAGGCCGGACTGGACTATGATCACGGGACGGGCCATGGTGTCGGCAGTTATTTGGGCGTTCACGAGGGGCCACAGCGGATATCCAAACTGCCCAATCGCATTGCGCTTGAACCCGGCATGGTGGTATCGAATGAGCCTGGTTACTACAAGCCAGATGAATACGGCATACGGATTGAAAACTTAATTGTCGTTACCGAGGCACCTAATTCAAATCAATCAAACCGCCCGCAAATGTGCTTTGAGACGCTTACTTTAGCGCCTTTCGATTTGGCGCTCGTCGATGTGGCTATGCTGGTAAAATCTGAGATCGACTGGCTCAATGCCTATCACAAAAAAGTGCAAACGGCGTTGGCGCCTTTGTTAGATGGAAAAACAAAAAAATGGCTTATCGAGGCTACTAAAGCCCTAGAATAGAGATAAAATTTCAACCAATTAACCGCTGTATTATCAGTCATTATTGTCTTTGTTGTCTTTCGCATTGAATTTACATATAAAATTACCCACCTTTGATTAAACGACCAAGAACAACAATAATATCATCGATATATATGGTAGGACTAAGAAATCGATGTGTGATTTTATCAAATTTGTCGCCTCTGCGGCATTGAGGAAATTTTATGGCTGGCACCTCAAAAAAGCGGCGATTCACTGCTGAATTAAAAATGTTGCAGGAAAAAGGCCAGGAAATACCACAGCACGTTTTTGATCAAGAAGGCGGGTCTACCGATGCACCGGAAAAATCTAATGGTGTGAGCAACGAACAGTTGCTTTCGGCCATTCTGGACCTGCAAATTATCTTGCGTAAAGGTGGTCAAAATAATGCGCAGAGTACAAACGTAACGCCGCCGCCTGTCGAAGCACTTGAAACCCCGCCAGAGCAGGAAAATCTGGAGCAGGACTTTGAGGCAGCGGCTGCTTTGAAAAATGAAATCCGTGCACTTTCACGTTCAATTCAGGAAACCAAAGCTGAAATTCGCTCGATGCAAGGCGGCACTCAAGGTGGTGACAAAGTATTGAAAGCCAGCACCGAATTGGATGCGGTTGTCAAAGCGACTGAAGAGGCCACCAATGTTATTTTGGAATCAACCGAAATAATCGATGAACTGGCCCAAAAACTGCGTAACAGTGCCGACAATGACGATGATCGTGCTGCCGTCGATGAAATTATGGAAACCACAATAAGAATGATCGAGGCTTGTAATTTTCAGGATTTAACCGGCCAACGTATTACCAAAGTCGTTGGCGCCCTCAATTATGTCGAAGATCGTATCAATGCGATGATTGAAATATGGGGTGAAGAAGATATTGCCGAAGTGGATGCCTCAGTCGCCGATGAAGCAGATGATGATAAGAATCTTCTCAATGGCCCCGCCTTGGAAGGCGAAGGTATCGGCCAAGACGATATTGATGCGCTTTTTGATTAAATAACCCAAAAAATTGCCAGGGTTTTCCCTCATTTATTATCGTCAATCCCTGATTTAACAGTCGCTCCCGCTTTAATTTTAATTGAAATTCGTCGCGCCAATCCAAATATCAGATATTGGTCACCGCCTTGGTATAAGGATTGTTAAGAAGCGAATTTAATGCCTAAAGACACCAACGAAGAAATAGTACCGCCCCAACAAGCAAACTTGGACCCTGAAATGCGGAAAATCGTGTTGGCTGGGGTCAAGTTCCTTTTGGCGCGCCTCAAACAAAATGGTCTGATGGAACCGGAAATAGAATACCGTGATGTTCTGCTGACGCCTGCTCTGATGGAGAAATTCATCAATGGCGTCAAAGAAAATATGGAGATTGGCAAAGATCTTTTTGTCGACGAAAGCGGCAATCGTGTTTTTGATTTAGAAACAACATTGGTATGCGGCGCGACGCTCGGCGAACTTGAACGCTTGTTGGTTTACACCTGTGCCAGCAAGATTTTTATTACTCCGAAAACGTCGAAAAAAGTAGAAGAGAAAGAAAAAAAGAAAAAAAGATTTGGCTTATTTGGCGGCAAGAAAGATAAAGCTGCAGATAAAAAAAAGGCTGATAAAGTAAATGAAGGCGCCGATAAACTTGCGGAGCTGAAACCGCATTTGATTTTTTCCTGGCAGCTGCCACTCGTCGAGGCCTACAACAAAATGCGGCGCGAACACTACTGTGCCCTCGGTGAAACCTTGCTGTTCCTAGATACACCGAAAAAAGTCTGCATCGTTGCCGGTTTAAACCCAGGGGAAATTTCCTCGGTACGAAAATTAACTGACGAGCGTTTTGAAAAGATTTTGCGGATGAAGCCTCAGGCCATCGCCGGCATGTCTCAGATCAAGTCAAAATCAAAATTTGACTTCATCTTTAAAACGGCCAAAGACCGCGTTTTTGATTTTTTTGCGCGCGAGCAACAATATATTGCTGAAATAATTGGCGTTCATGAAGATTTCACCTGGGCGCTCGATGAGAGTGTTGCCGACATGTCGATAGAAAGCCTGCCGATAATGGTCAGGCTCAAAATGCCGTTTCTCAAAATATTTATGGAAGTTTTCCGTGAAGAGTTTGGCGATTTCGCGAAAATTGCGCTGCGCGAGCCGGAATTTGCCCCGGTATATCTCAAACCAGTTGTCGAAGAATTCGTTAATCTCATGTCTGGAGATGATCTCGACGAAAATAAGGAAGATTCGGTCGGTTCCATCGCGGCACTAAAATGGCGGGGTCAAAAAGAAGACATTTTAAAATGGTATAAAGAGCTCAAACAGGCTCAAAAAGAAGAAGCAGACGAAGCGGCTAAACCGGCCAAACTCGCTAAAAAGGCGGTAAAAGCATAATTTCCTGCGTTTTATCGCCAATTTCGGTATAAATTTCATAGCATTACACTTGATTGCGCGCTGGATATGACCAGAATAGCGCGTCCTTTAACGGGAATATCGATTCCCAATAGAAATTTGTGTTTTGACTATGAGTAACACGACCAAAAAAGATACAGATTCGAGCACCATTTGGGGTGGTCGGTTTGACGGTGGGCCATCGGAAATCATGGAGCGGATAAACGCGTCCATTGATTTTGATAAACGGATGTATGCCCAGGATATTGCTGCGTCCAAAGCGCATGCGGCAATGCTCGTCGAACAAAACATAATTTCAGCCGAAGATGGGGCTGGGATAAGTGACGGGCTCGACCAAATTTCAAGTGAGATTGAAGCTGGTAATTTTGAATTTAAAACCGAGCTCGAAGATATTCACATGAACGTCGAGGCCCGGTTAACCGAAATTATCGGCGATGCTGCCGGCCGTCTCCATACGGCGCGGTCCAGAAATGATCAGGTGGCGACGGATTTTAAATTATGGGTCAGAGATGAACTTGATCGGCTGGACGGTGACCTGCAAGCTTTCCAAGCCACGTTGATTTCGCGTGCCGAGGAACATGCCGCGACGATCATGCCGGGATACACGCATTTGCAAACCGCTCAGCCTGTTACGCTGGGTCATCATTTACTGGCCTATGCCGAAATGATTGGCCGGGACCGGAGCCGAGTCGCTGATTGCCGGACTAGAATGAACGAAAATCCATTGGGCTCGGGCGCTCTGGCGGGCACTTCTTTCCCCATTGACCGGCAGGCAACCGCTGATGCGCTTGGCTTTGACGCACCGACTGCGAATTCCCTGGATGCTGTTTCGGATCGGGATTTTGCCCTTGAGTATCTATCGCTGGCGTCAATTATTTCAGTTCATTTATCGCGGTTGGCCGAAGAAATCGTTGTCTGGGCAAGTGCGTCTTTCGGCTTTGTCAATTTACCGGATAGTTTTTCGACCGGCAGTTCGATGCTGCCACAGAAAAGAAATCCAGATGCCGCCGAACTCGTGCGGGCAAAGTCGGGCCGGGTGATCGGCAATCTCAATAGCTTGCTGATTGTGATGAAAGGTCTGCCTTTGGCCTACAGCAAGGATATGCAAGAAGACAAAGAGCCGGTGTTTGAGACCGCTGATACATTAGCGCTCACGATCGCGGCAATGACCGGTATGTTTGAAGAAATCACTTTCAACGCCGATAAAATGCTGGCGGCGGCAAAGGCGGCAAATTCAAATGCCATTGATTTGGCGGATTGGCTGGTTAGAGTTCTCGGCAAACCTTTCCGGGAAGCCCATCACATTAGTGGCGCGATGGTTAAACTGGCAGAAGGTAAAGGCTGCATGCTTGAAGAACTTTCGCTCGCCGATATGCAAAGTATTGAGCCCGATATCACCGCAGATGTTTTAGTCGTGCTAGATATTGAACAGGCTTTGAATGCACGGTCGAGCTTTGGTGGAACCGCACCAGCGAATGTGAAAGACGCTTGCGCTCAAGCGCGGCTTAAGTATCTTGGCAAATAGATAGTTTTGGATTTATGCTGATGAATCTTCGTCGAATGCAAAAATGGGTATTGCCGTTATTGGTCGTCTTAATGACGCTGCCAATCCTGTCGGCATGCGGCAAGAAAAGCGAACTGGATCGACCACCCGGCGAAAAGACCGATTATCCCCGTAAATATCCCAGCAACTAGTCTTAATTGCTGACTTAAAAAGCAGAACCAGATATGGATCATTTTGACTATAAAAACGGCGCGCTCGCCGCTGAAGACATGCCGATTTCCGACATTGCGGAAGCTGTCGGCACGCCGTTCTATTGCTATTCAACAGCGACGATTGAGCGCCATTACCGGGTCTTTGCAGAAGCCTTGGCCGGCCTTTCAGCAACCATTTGTTACGCCGTCAAAGCGAATTCAAATATTGCCGTTATCAAAACTCTGGCTGATCTGGGCGCCGGTGCTGATGTCGTGTCTTCAGGCGAATTAACACGC
>CEQE01136462.1_pt1 | contig 11593 bp, 6 predicted proteins | sample 356201 | NCBI WGS metagenome assembly CEQE01 (sample SAMEA2619970, study PRJEB7988) | marine metagenome | biome: marine biome (ENVO:00000447); feature: mesopelagic zone (ENVO:00000213) & marine oxygen minimum zone (ENVO:01000065); material: "saline water (ENVO:00002010), including plankton...
TGTCTTTTTGCATTGCCCCACAACACACCTCCCTTGCTCCTGTGAGCCTCTGGGATGGCTTCTATTCGACTTTACCAGGTTGGTCGATCAGACTGTATTTACGCCTCATAGCCGGATATTATCCCACATTGCGCAGTTCTTTGTTTGTTCGCCCAAAGCACTCACATGATTGTGAGTGCTTCAGCACAACCTATAGGGGTCGAATTCTTGGTCGATCATTGCTAATTCAAACGCCACGACTCCACGACCGTCATCTGTAATGCCTTCTCCCCTTTCGGACACAGGAGGGACCACTGTGGCCGCACGGTCACTTCCATTGCCGCGTCGCCCGCGGCCCAACGAGAGTGAATCCGGTACGGTTTCCGTGTATTCTGTTTGATTGTTGGCTCATTCCCGCGGCGCTTTCTCTCGACATTCTCAATGCGTAACACGCACTTTTGCGCCTCATCGTTCTAATATAGGGCTAGAAGCGCGGGAACACATCCCTCTAAAGGGTGATAAATCGATGAATACTAGGATCGGTGGCGCCAGGCGATTAATCTCACGCAGGCCCGCCTGCTCCCATCAAATGGTACAATGCACAAATGTTCGGATCAAGGATCGCAGCGTGAACGTCGGCGTCTGTAAAGTCACGCTTCGTTTGCCTGAGAACCACAGCCTCAAAGGCAAGCGCAGGGTCGTGAGCTCGCTGTGCTCCCGAATTCGCAACAAGTTCAACGTGGCCGTCGCCGAGGTGGACGACATCGAAGCGTGGCAGGTGGCGACGCTGGGCATCACGTGCGTGAGCAACAGCGGACGGATCGCGGAGCAGACGTTGGACCGGGTCGTCTCGTACATCGAGTCGTCGCGCGAGGACATCGAGTTGCTCGACAGCGAAGTGGAGGCGATCTCCGGGTTCTAGCAGTGTGAACCCAGCGCCAACTCTATCAAGGCCTATGGATACCGAGGATTTCCTAAGACATCTCGAAAGTCTGCTCTGGTACCAGGACCAGATGGTGCACGTCGAGCAGATACCCGTCCGCGACGCAATGACTGGGCAAGTCGATCCTCCCCTCGACGAGCGGCTCTACCGGAAGCTGGACGAGACCGGCGTCGCTTCACTCTATGCCCACCAGGTCGAAGCCGTGCATGCGCTCCGGCAGGGGCACAACATTATCGTGGCGACCCCGGCTGCCAGCGGCAAGAGCATGTGCTACAACCTCCCTGTGATCGACGCATTGCTGACCGACCGGTCGGCGCGTGCGCTTTACCTGTACCCGACCAAAGCGCTCGCCCAGGATCAGGAGAAGAAGCTGGCCGCTCTGATCCCCGAGGAGCGCAGGGTCCGGCATGGCATTTTCGACGGAGACACGCCGTCGGAGGATCGCTCGAGCATACGCCGGCTGTCGCAGGTCGTGATCTCCAATCCGGACATGCTTCACCTTGGCATCCTGCCGAATCATCGCGCCTGGCATCAGTTCCTGCGAGGTTTGCGATACGTCGTCGTTGACGAAGCCCACGTGTACCGCGGCGTGTTCGGTTCACACGTCTCGAACGTCATGCGGCGGCTCCGTAGGCTGTGCAGGGCGTTCGGCAACGAACCGCAGTTCATCTTGTGCTCCGCGACGATCGCCAACCCCGCAGAGCACGCCGAACGGCTGGTTGGCCTGCCATTCGAGGTCATCGAAGAGGACGGTTCCCCTTACGGCGGCAAGGACTTCGTCTTCTGGAATCCACCGATGATCGACATGGCCCAGGGGAGCCGCCGAAGCACAAACGGCGAGGCGACGCAGATCTTCTCGGAGTTGTTGCGCAAGCACGTCCGAACCATGACATTCGTTCGCAGCCGCAGGACCGCCGAGCTCATTTACGTCTACGTCCGCGATCAGCTCAAGCCGACCCACCCGATCGTCGCAAAACGCATCGCTCCGTACCGCGCCAGCTACCTGCCCGAGGACCGGAGAAGGATCGAGCGCGACCTGTTCGAAGGCCGTCTGCTGGGCATCACGACGACGAATGCGATGGAACTTGGCGTCGACGTCGGCAACCTGGACGCAACTCTGATCACCGGCTACCCTGGCAGCATCGCGAGCGCATGGCAGCAAGCAGGACGCAGCGGACGCCGAGGCGAGCGCTCGCTCAGCGTCATGATCGCCCACGACAATCCGCTCGACCAGTATTTGATGCGTCACCCGGAGTCGTTTTTCGGCAAGAGCCACGAGAGCGCTCGGATATCGCCGTCCAATCCGTACATCCTGAAGCCGCATCTGCTCTGCGCCGCCTACGAGGCGCCTCTGACGATGGCGGACACCGAGTTTTTCGGCCCCGACCTCCTGTGGTACGCCGATGAGCTGCAGGAAGACCGGTTCATGCACACGCAATCCGACCGATGGCACCTGCAGCCCGAGGTCGCATACCCAGCCGAACAGGTGAACATACGCTCCGCGTCGTCGGACTTCTATACGCTGGTCGAAGAGGACAGCGGCGCGATCCTCGAGACGGTGTCCGAAGAGACGGCGTTCATGCAGCTCCACCCGGGCGCGATATACCTCCATCAGGGCGAGCCGTACCTGATCAAGGACCTCGATTTAGAGTCGCACACGGCCTATGCCGATAAGTCGGACGCCCCGTTCTACACGGTGGTCCGCGACTACACTGAGACCCGCGTCCTGAACACGTTCAAGAGCAAGCAGGCCGGGCGCACGACCATCCACCTGGGCGAGGTCAACGTGTCGACGCACGTGGTCGGCTTCAGGCGCAAGTCGCACTACACGGACGAGAACCTGGGCGAGGAGTTCGTGGACCTGCCGCCTCAGAGCTACGACACCATCGCGTTCTGGTTCGACGTACCGCCCGAGACGCTCGGGTTCATCACTGAAAACAAGCTGGACCTAGCCGGAGGCCTGCACGCCGTTGAACACGCCGCGATCGGGTTGCTGCCGCTCTTCGCGCTGTGCGACCGAAACGACATCGGAGGCATATCGACGCCGTTGCACCCGGACACCGGCCAAGCGCAGGTGTTCGTTCACGACGGCCATCCGGGCGGAGTCGGGGTCGCTGAACGCGGCTACGACGTCATCGAAGACCTCTGGCAGGCCACCTACGAGGTCATCTCGGAGTGCCCATGCGAGGCGGGCTGCCCAAGCTGCATCCACTCCCCGAAATGCGGCGCAAACAACCAGCCGCTGGACAAGGAGCTCGCCAAGCTGGTGCTCAAAGAGATACTGGCAAAGGAGTGATGTCTTCGCGTTCGATCACGCCTGAGTAGGGACGCGAGATCGCCAACTCGCGCACATGGTGTCCGTTCTCGACATGATTGACACCTAAAATGCCGTATGGTACTGTCGATTGATAAGGTTAGCGACATCGACCGGCGGGATTCTGGCGAGTGTGTGTTGGGAGCGGGTCGAGGACGCAAGTTCAGGAGGAGACACCTATGGCTGGTGAAGGCAAGTTCGAGATTGAGATCATCTACTGCGTTCCTTGAGCGCATTTTGGTACGGCGGCCTGGATGGCCTCCGAGTTTTTTGCCGAAGGCGGCAAGGACGTAGCACTTAAGCTTACCCCCGGCGACGCCGGCATTCTTCAGGTGTACGTCGATGGCGACAAGATCTACGACAAGAAGGAAGAGGACGGCCAGTTCCCGAATCTCCCTCGAGTCAAGCAGATGCGCGCCGTCGTGCGAGACCGGCTGAGTTCCCTCGTGGCAGCCGACGACAACTAGCCTGTAGACCGGATTCTGAATTCACTGAACCCCGGACTTTTCGAAAGTCCGGGGTTTTGCTTTGTGACGACACCTTGACACCCGACCGCATGCGGCCAACAATAAACGTCGCGACTGAGAGCCACACACCTCGAAACCAACAGATCGCGGAGCGTACATGTCCCCGGACACAAGCGACAATCAACTTAACAGCGCACTGAGCGGAATCCTGGCGCTCGATCTGAGCACCGGCTTGGCGGGGGCTCTGGCGACCATGTTCCTGTGCGACAACGGAGCTCGCGTCGTCCGAGTCACCGAGCCAGGCCAGCCCGTGGTCCGCGCCGAGCCCATCTACGCTCTCTGGGACCGAGGCAAGGAGGTCGTGACTGCCAACATCGCTTCAGATCGAGGGGCCCTCGACCGGCTTGCCGCATCGGCGGACGTGGTCGTGGAAGACAGTCCGCCTGACTCGACTGGATCCGCCGGCGCCTTGTTGAACGGCTTGAAGTGGAACAGTCCCAGACTTATTCATTGCTCGATCACAGGTTACGGACAGGTCGGACCTTTGGCCGGCGAGCCAGCCGACCCCGACCTGGTGCTGGCCCGCATGGGCGTGCTGGCCAGCCAGCCGTCGTTCAGAGACGGCCCGATCCACGTCATGCATCCGGTCGCCAACGTCGGCGCAGGATTGCTGGCAGCCATCGGCATCGTGGCCGCGCTCTACCAGCGAGAAGAGACGGGGCGAGGCACGAAGGTTGAGACCTCTCTGATGGCTGGGGCGCTGTTGTACTCGCCCAGGGTGCGAGCGGACAAGCTGCAATCAAGATCGTTCCGCATGAGTTCACCGCAAGGAGGCGGACCGTTCTACAGCGTGTTCGAGTGCGCCGACGGCGAGTGGCTTCAACTCGGGTGCATCCATTCCGGTTTCGTGGACCTGGCGGCCGCCGTGATGGGCATCGCTCACGAAATGACGGACCCTGAGTTCGGCGACGGCAGGATGCCCCAAAACGAAGAGGCGCGGCTCAGGCTGTTCAACATGGTGGCCGACGTCATGAAGACCAGGCCTGCCGCCGAGTGGCAAGAGTTGTTCGAGGCCGCCGACGTGCCCTCCGCGCGTTCAGGGACGGCCCAGGAGGCGCTGAATGACCCGCAGATCCTGTACAACGACATGGCGATGGAGCTCGACGACCCCGTATTTGGCAAGACCACGCTGGCTGGCGTTCCTATCCGGCTTTCGAAGACTCCCGGTCGAGTTCGTGGTCCGAGGCCGGCTCAGGCTGTCGGATTGGACGACGTGCTCGACAGCTTGAGCTCTTCGGATGTCGCCGGCTCTGATGAACAGCAAGAACAAGACGGAGCCGCTCGCGACGACATGAAGTCGCTTCCATTGGCGGGCGTGAACATCCTCGAGGTCACGAACGTGATCGCCGGTCCGATCGCGGGGCGCCTGCTCGCCGACCTCGGAGCTGAAATGATCAAGTTCGAATCGCTGGACGGAGACATTTCGCGACCCTCCGGATGGGCAGGATTCCTGTTCTACAACGCCAACAAGCAGTCGATTTCGGTGAACACGCGGACTCCGCAGGGACGGGACGTGGCGCGTCGCCTTGCCGCCAACGCCGACATGCTCCTGGCCAACATGAGGCCTGGTGCAACCGATCGAATGGGTCTGGACAGCGATTCACTGGCGGAACTGAACCCTGAGTTGATCGAGGCGCACGTGACCGCATACGGATGGACCGGCCCGTACGCGCACAGGCCAGGCGTCGACCCGCTGGCCCAGGCGATCACGGGTCTGCAGCGGGAGCAGGGCGGCAAAGGGCCTCCGATGTTCCTGGGGATCTTGGCTCCCACCGACTACACCGCAGGCGCAATGGGCGCTCTGGGGGCGACGCTCGCGCTGTACGTCCGCCGGCGATACGGAATCGTCCAAAAAATGAACACAAACCTCCTCAGCGGCGGCATCATGATGGGCGCGGACGGATTCATGCGTGCGGCCGACAAACCAGCACGCGTCCTTACTGACGGCGAGCATTACGGCGTGAGCGCGCTCCGACGCCTATACCATGCGAAAGACGGATGGCTCTATATGGCAGCCGATGACGAACGCCACTGGGGCCCGCTGTGCGAAGCATCGGGCATCGTGGATCTGCTCACAGATGCGCGGTTCCAGTCCCGCGAATCGCGTACCGCGAATCAATCGGCTCTCGTTGCGCGATTGCAAGATGCGATCGGTTCTCGAACCGTCGAAGATGTGCTCGGCGCCCTTGGCCACGCTGGAGTGCCCAGTGCGCCCGTCGTCGGAACCTACGACGATGCGTTCTTCGACCAGCCGCAGCCGACCGAAAACGGGTTGATCTCACATCTGAGGCACCCGAACCTTGGTGGCCTCAGCCTTGCCGCCAACCTGGTCAAGTTCTCAGGCCGGTCGGGCGGAGTGGCGTTGGCGACGCCTCTGTTGGGAGAGCAGACACGTCAGATCCTGTCCGAGGCGGGATTCTCCGACGCGGAGATCAGCGACCTCTACGAAGCGGGCGTAGCGAAAACCGAACTCCCGACGTGAAGAGCTCCAAAATGCTTCACACATCGGGGGGAGCTATCCGTTTCGTCTTGGTGGCGTCGGCGCTGGCATTGGGTGGACTTGCACAGTATTTCATCAGAGACGGCAACCTGAAATGGGCCGTCGCCCCTTTGGTCGTTGCCGTCGCCGCCATGACCCTGTCCGTCGTCCGCAGACCGCTCACCCAAGCCATGGACACCGCGCGCAGCGGCTCCCGGTCGAGCAACGTCCCCCCTTCGACCGACGCTCAGCCGGTCGCCGATGTGCCTGCCCTATCCCTTGCGGCTCGCGTTCGACGATGGCGGACGGGGCTGTCCCTTGAGTCCGAGCTCGGCATCTGGGCGATATTCGTCAGCGCCGGACTCATGCTCGTCTCCATTCGCGGATTCGGCCTGGATGACCCCGAGAGCCTGACATTGGCCTGGTATTCCTTCGGGGCATCGGTCGTGGTCTTGTTGGCAGCCCTTCCGGCGCTTGAGAATCGATATGTCGCCCTCTCACAAAAGTTTCGTGCAGAGGGCGGCTTGCGAGTGCCGCTGAGCACGTTGAAGCCTTGGGTCCTGCTGGCGGGAATATTGGCCTTGGCCCTAGCGCTGAGGTTGTACAACCTCGAACAAACCCCAGCGGGGCTCTGGTTCGACGAAGCCGACAACCTTCTCGAAGCGCGCGAGATAGCCCGCGACCCGGGGAACACGGCCGTATACGCACCGTCCACCAACCTGCCGACGCTGTTCCTCCTCCCCATCGCGGCGCTGGTGAAGCTGACAGGCACGGCGATGACAACCGGTCGGGTCGTCGCCGTGGCGTTCGGGTTGGCGGGAATTGTGACCACGTTCCTATTCGCACGACTGGCGTTCGGCGGGCGGATCGGACTCTTGGCAGCCTTTCTTGTGGCCGTGATGCGGTGGGACCTGAACTGGAGCCGCATCGGGATGCACGGGATCACGGCGCCCTTCGCCGGAGCGCTGATCGCGTACCTGACGTTGCGCGCCTTGCGGTCGGGCAGGGTCTTGGATTACGGATTCGCCGGCGCGTCGCTTGGATTAGGCATGTGGCTGTACGCGTCTCTGCGCATGTTCCCGCTGGTGGTCGGCTTCATGTTGCTGCACCATCTCGTGATGCAACGGCCCGGAATGCGGCTGCTGATCGGACGGGCGCTGGTCATGGCTGTCGTCGCATTGGCCGTTGCGGCGCCGGTGGTCCAGGTCGCAATTGAGGACTCAGATCTGTTCTTCGATCGAACTCGAGCCGCGGCAGTGTTCAACATCGTTCCACGTGACCAGATTGCGTCACAGATCAAAACCAGCCTGGCCAAGCACGTGATGATGTTCAATGAACGCGGCGACCCCAACCCGCGCCACAACCTGCCCGACGCGCCAATGCTCGACTACCTGACCGGCTTGTTTATGTTGTTGGGACTGGGCATCGCGCTGTGGCGATGGCGAGACGTGGCGCTGTTCAGTCTTCCGTTCTGGATGCTTTTCATGGTGGCGCCCGGCGTGCTAACCGTTCCGTGGGAGGCGCCGCAGTCGCTGCGATCCATCACCGTCATTCCGGCAACGGCAGCGCTGGCCGCTCTGGCAATCGGCGTTGCTTGGAGAGCCGGGCGAGAGGCGCCGTGGATCTGGGTCCGACGAGCCGCGACACCGGCCATCTTGATTTTGCTCAGTCTGATTGCCTACGACAACGTCGACACCTACTTCGACGACCAAGCCAACGACCCCAAAGTGTACGCGGCATTCTCGACGGACGAAACGTTGATGGCTCGAGACATGAATGCCCAACAGCGGCGCGGTTACACGCTATGGATTTCGCGACAGTACCTGTACGGGCTGACCACCGGTTTGCTGGCTGACCATCCGCGTCTTCAAGTTATCGATGCTCCGCTCCGCATCCCGATCGACTCAGCCAAGGTTTGGCGGGGCGCGTCCATCTACTTGGAACCTCGCGAGACCGGATTCTTCGAAACCATGAGGGCTTACTATCCCGAAGCCCAATTCGAGGAGATCCGGGCGCCCGGAGGAAACGAGATACTATTCTACTCGATCAAGATCAGCGCGGAGCAACTCGCAGACCGGCAAGGGCTCCGGGTCTCCTACCTCAACGGGGATGGATCGGAAACCGGAGTAGACGACGTCATTCAGGACTCAACCTGGCATGTGGGAATGGGACCGCCTATCCCGCATCCATACCAAGTGTTCTTGGAAGGAAGCATTCACGCCGTAGAGACAGGGGAATACACGTTCCGCCTGGAAGGGGACGTTGGAGACACCGTCACCTTGGACGGTGAAATCATCCTCGATCATAGCCGGAGAGAGATAACGATCGTCCCGAGCGTCGGGCTCCACGCGCTGTCTATCCGGGGAACAGCTCTTGACCCGCGAGGAGCAGTACGGTTGCTCTGGCGGCCGCCCGAAGGCGAGATGACGCCGATACCTCTCGGGAATCTGTACCGCGGTTCCGTGAGGCCAATGGGGTTGGCGGGCCTGTTCTACGCGGGCGACGAGGAACGGGAGACTCCGGATCAAGCTCACATCACGCCCTCGATGGATGTGTTTTACTACGAGCCGCCTGTCGCGGAGCCGTCACTGGCAATCTGGCGAGGAACGCTGAAGAACGCGCTTCCGGGAGAGTACAACTTCAGGGTCGCAGGCTCTGGGTCGGTGAAGCTGTTCATCGACGGGGCAATGGTCGCCACCCACGCGGCCACCGGCTCGGACGCGGCCAGACCCGACATCCGGCTCAGGCCCGGCGACCACCCCATCCGGGTCGAGTACATGTCGTCAAGCCCGCCCTCCGACATTCGCCTGCTCTGGTCCCACGAGCAGGGCGATTTTCAGCCGATTCCGCCGGCGTTGTTGGAGCCGTCGGCCAAGCACATGTTCCGAATAGTCGAGTAGCGAACCGACTCCTAAAACGGCCAAGCGGAATCTTGGTTACGAGTCCGAGTTGGTCGTGTTTCCTGTGACGTTCGCGGGCGCCTCGCGAGGTTGTTCGATCACCGGCGGCGCTGGTTGGCGGGCCATCAGGAAAAGAACTCCGCCAAACAGATTGAACACTCCTAGCACGGCGAACGCGAAGATGTAGTCGCCTTGAATGACTCTCATCACGCCGGCGAAGGTTGGGGCGATCAGGAGCAGAACGTTCATCGGAACCTGCGAGACTCCCATGATCTTTCCGAACGACCGCCGGCCGAAATAGTCCCCGCGGATCGACGTGGTCAGCGGGTTGCGGCCGCCGAAGCCGATTCCGAACAACACGGCGAAGATATACGCGGTGGCCAGCGTCGCGCTCCCGAAGGTCAACACAAACACAGCAGTTGCCTGGATCATGATGAATACAAACAGCGCCACACGCTTCGGCGCCCTGTCTCCGATGTAGCCACCCACGAGCTGGAAGACCATGGACACGGCGGTGTAGGTCGTGACAACGTACGAAGCTGTCTGCAACGAATGGCCTTGGTCGGTCAACAACGGCGCCAGATGAGCCATCATGGCGATGAGCACCATCGACGTCAGCCCGTGGCCGATCGAAATGTACCAGAATGCCGAGGTCCGCAAAGCCTGCTTCACGGTGAAGTCGATCTGAGCGAGCGCAGCCCTGGCCGCTCTTGCGCCTGTCGAGCCGTCAGCCGGATCGTCGAACTCGATCGGTTCGTCGCCGTCGGGGAGCAGACCGTGCTCCTCCGGTCGATTCTTTATCAGCCTTGACACGGGGAACGCCACGGCGATGACGAAAGCGCCGAGGATGGTTGCCGTGGCCCTGAAGCCCAGGTTGTCCGCCTCGGGATCGATGCCCCACGCGATTGCCGGTATCAGAGCGAGAGAGCCAAGCCGGCTCACCGAATTCGACCAACCCATTGCCGTGGCTCGTTTGCGGTTGAACCAGTTGTTGAGCATGGTGGTGAGGGGCAGCCAGCTCCCCATTCCCTGCCCCAGAGCCATCACCAGATAGGCGACGTAGAACATCCAGAGCGACCGGACCTGCCCCAGCATCAGAAGGCCGATCCCCATGATCGTCAGGCCGATGAACACCAGCTTCCGAGTACCGAGCCGGTCGGTCAGGTATCCCTCGATCGGACCAAGCAACCCGCCTTCGACTCTTGTCAGAGCGAAGGCGACGGACAACTCTGCCCGATTCCAGCCGAAAGCGCTCTCGAGGGCGACGAACCAGAGGCCTATCGCGTGGAACATCGGCGTGGTCGATATCACCATGACGAACCCGGCAATCCCGACGAGCCACCAACCATAGAACACGCCCCGAGCACGAGTGGGCAGGCGGCTCATCTGGTTCATCAAGCCCAACCGGGATGTCCTTTCGTCAGTCGACAAGCATGGTCATTTCACTGGGATTCAGGAAACGGGCGACAATGATACTAACCGGTGCGCTCACAGACGACAAGGGATACCGTGGTCAATCGGAGTTCAGGTCGGAGTTCGAACGAAAGGGGCGCTGACCCGTAACTGGCGGCGGCGAGGGCCATCGGGTCAGGGATGTAGATCGGAGACGCCGCTCAGTTCAACCTGTAGCCGTAACCCCGCACGGTGATAAGTAGGATGGGGTTCGAAGGGTCTTCTTCAATCCGAACTCGAACGCGTCGCACAGATTGCTCGATTTCGTGGTTGCCTACATCGCCCTGGGGCCGTTCCGGCCAAACCGAGTTTGCGATCTCGTCGCGGCTCACCGCCTCACCCTTGCGGCCCTCCAACAGCATCAGCAGATCGAACTGTTTCCGAGTCAGCGGAGATTCGAGACGATCGCCTCTGACGTAGACCTGACGCGCCCTGGCGTCCACCACGACGTCGGTGACAGGCGGACCAACGGTTGAGAGCCTCATCGTCCTGCCTCCGCCTTCGGTGAAGACGGCGGTGATGCTTCCGCCTCCCAGGCGAATGACGTCGCCGTTTTCGATCGGCTGGTCGTTTTCGCCGATCCGCTGGTCGTTGAGGTAGGTGCCATTCGTGCTGCCGAGGTCACGAATGGAGAACCCGGCTCCCGTCTCCATGATGACGGCGTGCCGCCGAGACGCGAGGGGCTCGTCGAACACGACATCGTTCTCGGAGTGACGTCCGAGCGTGGTGTGGCTGGTGCTCAAGGCGATGGTTTCGCCCGAGTTGGGACCGCCCTGCATCAGCAGCATCGGCCTATCGGTTCCGCCCGTAAGATTCGGCGCCTGAGAGTTGCTGTCAGTTGAGTCCAACGCGCGGGCTCCTGTGGATTGGCGGGCAGCACCAAACTGGGTGTGAATTCGCCTCTGAGCGAGTTTAATCCCGACGCTGGTCAGTGTCAACGTATGGACGGCTAATTGTGGATGTGCAACGATTATGTCAGTAAGTAGCTGTTCAGTGAAA
>CEQE01082782.1_pt1 | contig 11588 bp, 8 predicted proteins | sample 356201 | NCBI WGS metagenome assembly CEQE01 (sample SAMEA2619970, study PRJEB7988) | marine metagenome | biome: marine biome (ENVO:00000447); feature: mesopelagic zone (ENVO:00000213) & marine oxygen minimum zone (ENVO:01000065); material: "saline water (ENVO:00002010), including plankton...
AGTACTCGTTCCTTATGATAAATAAGCAACAAAAAAAAATACTTGCAAGGCTGCAGGGCAAAAAAGCGCTCGTTACAGGGGCATCAAAAGGAATTGGCCGAACGATAGCAGAAGAGTTGAGTTCTAATGGCGTGCAAGTGGCACTATTAGCGCGTTCAAAGGATAAATTAAACGAGATTGTTAGCAGCATTACAAGATCTGGTAATAAAGCCCTAGCTTTGGCAAGTGATTTGCGTGACAGGGATTCTATATTATCTGCTGTCGCCGAATATAAGAAGCAATTTGGGTCACTAGACTTTTTAATAAACAATGCCGGATTTGGAGTCAGGCGACTCTGGAAAGATGTTTCGCTAGATATGGAGCTAGAGATGATGGCGGTTAATTATTCAGCCCCTGTAATGTTGACGCGCCATTTTTTACCGGACATGCTGAGCCGCGATTCTGGGCACATCGTGAATATTAATTCATTTGCTGGAATGTATGCGGCACCATACCAAGGTGCCTATGCTGCAAGTAAATCGGCTCTTGCTTCTTATGCTACAAGCTTGGCCTATGAATTGAAGAAGACAGATGTCCATATATCGTCAATTTATCTTGGACCAACCGACACTGAATTCATCAGATCTGCCCATGATAAAGATTGGGTTGACAGCCACAAGCAAGGTAAATTAAATACTACAAAAGATGTCGCTAGAGTTGTAATCTCCACTCTAGTTGACCCAAAAGAAACAAAAGTCGTAGGGTCCTCCCTAAATTTGCTGGCGGCAAGATTGACTAATTTGAATCCGAGGTTGGCCCGTACGCTAATTGAAAAAAAACATACACCGCCGAAGGATTTATCAGGGAGCTAATATTTTTTTAACCTATTTGGTTTCTGCTGTAATCACAGCAACTGGGTGTCGACCCACTTTTTACGCCAATTTGTGGACACAGTTTGATTTGGGGTTTTGAATGGCAACGACGAGCGAAGAAAAAGATGCGTTGATCAGAAAGATAAACTGTATTTATCATGATGCAGAACATGATGAATACGATGACAGGCATGAAGAGATTATTGTCGGAGAGGTGAGCTGGTGGAATGAAATAGGAAGAAAATATATAAAAAATAAATTTTCAGGTAAGACCGATGTGTCGCTTTTGGATATAGGGACGGGCACAGGGTTTGTGATTAGAATCTTAACTGGGTATTTAAATAAAGAATCACAGGTTATAGCTTATGACCTCAGTCAGGCAATGCTGAAAAAAGCGAAAAATGGGTCCAATAAAGCGGCAAGCAATAATTATAATTTTGTTTGTGGCGATGCCGAAATATTGCCATTTGCTGATGAATTTTTTGATGTTATAACGATTAATGCCGTTTTGCATCATTTACCAAACTACAAGCGTTGCTTGAATCAAGTAAACAGAGTACTAAAATCGAACGGAATTCTGATTATTTCTCATGAGCCAAATAATAAATTCTTTGAATCACCATTGGTCAGATTTATGGCGAAGGTATATAAAATCCTTGGTGGTAGCGTGGTCAAAGTAAGCGATCGTATTCAGGAAACGGTAAATAGGGGGCTTATTGCGTCAGGGTATATTGACAAAGAGTTAACAAAAGACGAAATCATTGACTTGGTTGAAGTTCGTTCAATTGCCGAACATAAAAGAATCGAGCCACAAAGAGGGTTTAATGCGCAAGTACTGTTGGATGAGTCGTTAACCGATTATTTGGTATTGGAGGAAAATAGCGAATCTACATTTGGTTATAGATCAAAAATCCCATTGATGAAGCTTGCCCAGAGTGCGATGAAATATCTTACGAACGGAAATGGCACCCTGTTCTCTATGGTTTTAATAAAACCTTGAGGCCTCTATTCATATATTTTTTTAAAATTTAGAAACTGGACAGCCGAAGTTCTCCAAAGCGAAATAAACAGCTAATATCGTTTTATATTTTAGAAATATTGCAACAAGCTCTCAACTGTAAACCAGAGACTCGAGGCTTCAAGTGAATTCAAATGCAATCACAGGCAAGCTTGGTAAAGTACATCCCGTATGTACCTTAATGGTCGAAGAGAGAGATCAGAGCCCCAAAGCAACTTTTGATGCAAACGATAATCGTTGCCGCTACCATTCGACGAAAGCTGAGGGTAAACAGGTCCCACTTTTAAGCCAGGGCATGTGTCCTACCGCCTATTTGAACCTATACCCCACCTTGTTTGGCTTGCATTTGAATCAAGATGAGTCCCAGATCAAATTTGACTCCAAAGAACATCATATTCACTGTCCACTGGGTACTGAGGGGATAAGTTTTAAGGTTCAAAGAACTAAAGCAAAGCTAGGGGCCATTGATCGCGGAAAAAATTTAGTGCGGAAGTTGGTTAATATTGTCATGCCAGTAGAATTTTTTGACAAGCATACACATATTGAAGCAATAGATGAAGGACAGGGTTGTCCATTTGGGATTAAAAAAGGGGATTCTTTTTACTTTAATTTGGATCACACGGATGAATTTTGTCCCGCTGCATTCAACTCCGTTTATCCTTTACTGGGAAAAGAAAAAAATAATTTTACGGCGGGCTGTCCAGACTATCGGACGAATGTCAGGTTTTCCCTTGCGACAGATTCTCCTCAGCGCGATTTGGAGGAACACGCGAATTGCGACAGTTATTCTAGTAAAATAAAGATAGTGCGTGTGTACGGCGATTTTGAATGCCCTATAGAACTGGACTGCTGGTATTCGATTGATGAAGTTATAGAAGCTTGCGGGATCCAATGCTACGCCTCCTTCCATGTAGCTTTTCCTTACTTGTATACCCTGTACAATGGAGGTCAATTAGGGTTTCTTACTAATAACCGAAACTCAGCAGGTATTGCCTGTCCAAATGTGTCTTCTTTAATCAAATATATTGTTTCTCAGGATAAAGGTGGACATTATAAATATTCCTCCCAGAATACCCAATCTTCCTGCCCTAGAAAAATTAAAATTGGGGACGAGGTAATTATCAATCGATTTGAAAAGTCTATCCCCTTTTACTATGGTTTGTACGATCTTTATGTGTCACTGAAAAAAATCGAGTCGATAAAAGATGAGCAACAATTGCAGACTGAAACTCAGGTGACTTCCATGAAGGGTGGGATAGGTCTGGTTTGGAGTATTTTAAGATCCTCGGAGGGGACACCCAAGGAAACGAATATTGAGCACCTTATTGCCCCTTCATGACGCCACTTAAAATTTTGCCAGTACGTTAGATTTTAAGGAACAGGCCGGAAAGAGGCTTAATGTTAATTTAAATATAGCTTTTAAATATCAAGAATGGGCTTTTTAAATCTTTTAACCAATCGAATGAAGATCGTGGCTGGAATGTCGAAATATCATTATCTCGGCAACCCAAGGCCCGTTTTTGCGCACTTACTTATCACCAATAAATGTAACTTGGATTGCCGTTACTGCTTTGTCAAGGTCAATACGATTTATAAAACTGATCTCGACTTAGAAGAGTGGAGGCAAGTTGTTTTTGATTTAAAGCAACGCGGCTGTGTTGCCATTACTCTTATGGGTGGTGAGCCTTTGTTATTCGATGGCCTTAATGAGTTAGTGACCTACAGTAAAAACCTTGGACTTGCTGTCGATTTAATCACAAATGGCATCGGGATTGAGAAACATATAGGCACTATCAGGAAAGTGAATTCCGTAATGGTGTCTTTGGATGGTAATATGGAAGAAAATGACATCAACCGAGGCAAGAATTCGTTCAAGCACGTTATTGCAGCCATTAGAATCCTCAAGGATTATAGAGTTCCCGTTCGCATCAACTGTATGGTTGCAAGACAAAATAAAAATGCAATTCCTTGGCTCCTCGAATTTGCTGAAGAGCATAAAGCTCCTATAACATTTAATCTCTTGTCTGGTTTCCCACATGGCGCAAAAGACATTGAAAAAGAGATTATGCTCTCAAAAAAAGAAGTAAAAGAATTCTATACCCAACTTCTGCACTATAAACAGAATTCCCCCCAAAAAAGCTCGCTCATACTTGCCTCCGTGGAAACGTTACAGCGCATCATTGAATATCCACTTCCCTATCAGGAAATAATATGGCGTACGCCTGATGATAAAAGGGATTCGAAAAACACTTGTCTATTTGGCCAAACATGGATTCATGTTAATAGCAATGGCGATGTGTACCCCTGTTCTCAATTATGGAACCAACCTGAGGCTTTTAAGCCCAAGAGTATTCGAACGGATGGTATTGATGCCGCTCTGGAAAACGCCAGAAACTTGAGTTGCAAGTCTTGTTTTTGTCCCGCTCCAGGGGAATGGAGACGTACTTTTACTCCTCGAGGAATGCTCGAAGGCGCAAGAGTGACGTTGATGCAAACCCTTGGCTCATAGTCCAAGTGGGGCTTCGCAAAACGGTTCGAGTCCGTCTTTCAACACGAGTACAGGCAAGGATTCTAAGGGGTGTCTGGGTTATTTTTCGATACTCTCTATTTTCGAGTGGTGGTACCCATTTGACCCCCATTTAAAGCGCTGTGAATGACTATGACCGACGCTAAGCTGGTTGTACCGATTATTACCAAAAAACAACCGGTAATGGCGCGAGATTGGGTCCCGTTAGGCATCCCGGTGAATTCCAAATTACATGAGTCCGCCTAGCATGGTGATCAACTGGACTTGATGATTTTGGTCTTGCATATCAAGATATTGCTTCTCTGGTATTTACTAAAAGTTTTCCAAATAAAAAGCGGGGACTATGGAAAGTCAACATATAGGGGATATTTAGAGGGTCAGCAAGCATCATACGAGCATACGTTTTCAAAATAAATTTAGCTAGGTTGAAATCTCCAAGTTCTTTAGTTTTATATGTAATTTCTCCATTTTGAAAGTTTTTGGGGAGAAACTTGTTAGAAAGTGCGTTCGATTTGACCAAGTCATCGAATATTGGAGTCCCTGGAAGAGGTTGAAAAGCATGGATACCCACCCAATTAAACCTTATTTTTCTGATAATCTTTGCAGTGTGATTTATATCCTCCAAGGTTTCCCCCGGGTAACCCACTATAAAAAAAGCATGTACTCTGAGCCCGGAACCTCGAATCTCTTTGACAATCTTGGGAAGAACCTCTAGATCCAAATCCTTTTTCATCAAATGAAGTGTATGCTCTGAACCACTTTCTGGAGCTATAACAACATAGCTCCACCCAGCCTGCTTCATTAGGGACCACAATTCAGGGTCTCCCCTTTCCATTCGAATTCCGTTTGGGGTCCCGAAGCAAAGATCTTTCAAGTTGAGATTTATCATAGCTCGACAAAATTCCTTTGCATACTTGACATGAAAGGTAAAATTATCATCAAGAATATTAATCCGCCTTATATTTTTCTCATAATAAAGATATTTGACCCATTCAACCATGTATTCGACTGTATGAACCCTGACTTTTTTTCCGTTAAGCGTGGGAGCGCTGCAATATTGGCATCTGTAGGGGCAACCTCGAGTGACCCAAACAGGAGCATTGCGTGTACCCCTCGGGCTATTCAATCGATAGCCTTTTTGGATATACGCATCAAGATCAATAGCCTCATAGTCAGGAATTTTTATTTTATCTAGACAGTCTTCTCGATCCATATCGTTTTTGGTACAGTCTCCGTTCCCTTCACGGTACATCAATCCTTTGACTCCACTCCATTCAGGCTTTTCTTTACACAGCTCTTCAAGGAAAATAGGAAAAGAAATCTCTGCCTCTCCTCTGAAGAGGAAATCAACCACGTCATTCTCCATCGTTTTCTCGGGGTAGGATGTAACGTGCACTCCGCCAATAACGGTGACAATATCTAGATTAATTGACTTCGCCAAACGAAGTATTTCCAAAGCTTCGGTGTAGGTGTGGGAATAACACGATACGCAAACAACATCTGGATCAAATTCCATTAGATGGGTTTTCAGTTGTGGGCTTTTGGCATTGTCGCCCCTTAATACGCAATCGAATATTCTTACATTGTATTTATTGTTATCAAGATTGCTTTTTAAATACCCAAAAGGAAGGGGCATGACTTGATCGAAGTCAAATCCGCTGGGCCATATCATGGCTATATTTAAATTATTCATTATAAAGAACCAAAAATTGAATTATGGCTACAGGTCTTTGCTCGCTACCTAATATATTAACTGACTCACTAGGTTACTTTGAAAATTTCGATATTCTCTCTCGAGGGGTCTTTGAACTACAGAGAATGGGCTAAGGCCTTCATATTTTTCAAAAGCTACAGTTGTCCTAGTTTTACCAAGAATTTTAATTGGATATGGTGCCACTGTCCCTAAAACGGGAAAATTGTAGTCGATGTCATAAAACGAAGTTTGTAATTCCGTTAACTAGCGCTCTGGATTGGAGACCCGTTATGAGACTTTGCTCAATTGTGCCTAATTCCTTACAGGCGACACAATCCAGATCTTCCTCCATGGCCTCCCAAGCAGCTTTAAAACCAACATCTCCAACATTTTTACCTTCACCCCACTTTTTAGTACAGGGATAGACATTTCCATCAGCGCTGATAAAACATTGATTTCGGCCTAATTGGCATGGATAATAACTGTCTTCGGGAATATCGGCTAGATCTTTTTTATAAATAGTGGTTTTATCTGGCAGAGGCCATTTGGCCACATAATCCACAGCCACTTCAGAGCTAACAATAGGATATCCTTTGGCCTTCATTTCTTCGTAACCCTGATAAAAACTCAAGGCTTCTTCTTCAGAAAGAAGGTAATCGGGATCAAGCTCCTCAATGCCGGGCAACCCATTTTCTGAATAATTAAGAGTAATGCCCATATCTTTACAATAATTCACTAGAAAATCGAAAGACTCGCCTTGCATGGTTCTTTTACAAAGCGTAGCGTGGACTCTGACTTTAATTCCGTTGTCTATCGCACATTGTATTCCTTCGATTATTTTTTCAAAAGAACCTTCTCCTCGGGCTCTATCGTTAGATTTTTTATTGCCATCGAGGCTGATAGCAAGATGATCCAGCTTTTTCAAAGCCTCAATTCGCTTTTTTATGAAGTATCCGTTTGTGGTCATCTCGATAAACATCCCCTTACTGCGGAGGTAGTCAATTATTTCCTCAATGTCATTCCTAATAAGAGGTTCGCCCCCTAAAATATTGACCCAACGGCACCCTGTATCATACACCTGGTCAATTAGGTCTTTTAACTCATCTAGAGTGAACTCTGGTATCTCTTTTACATTTAAAACATCTTCCGCATAGCAATAAAAACATTCCAAATTACAATACTTTGTAACTAGGAAGTTAACCCGAACGGGGATACGCCTTCCGGTGACCTTTTTTCTGACCAAGCCGTATATGGCCTTACGGCCATTATATAAAGTTTTCAGAGAAGACAATGTTCTTTCTCGATTACAGATCGCAAAATACTTTATCTATTAAAGATAATAAATTCAATGACTTATATCCCAACTTAAATTATTCAATAGTTTTAAGTTTAAGAAGATAAAAAGCTCTTCGCGTAAGTTCTGAATAATGAAAGTTGTCCTTTGAAATTCAACATTGCGCTTGCTGAAATCATACATCTAGCTAAACAGCCACCACATTCTGGCATCTTACCTTGGATGCTATGAATTTCTTCAGCCTCAGGGCCGTAGTAAATTGTCTTCAAATTACCTTTACTTACTTTTTGAGGAAATGAAGGGCAAGGTAAGAACACACTACCATCGGCCTGAATACTAATAGAACTATCCATGGCCCGACAACCATAAACGTCCAAACCTTCCAGCCGGACAACAGAGGCATACGGTCCAGGATCCACTATTGTATCGCCAAATTTATTTTTTAAACGGTCAATTGCAGAAAGATACATGGTACCCAAATTGTTTTCTTTCCCATTGCCGTGGGACATCATCCATCCATTCCCTCCATGGTAAGCTTGATACATGCTCAAGCCCAGTTGAACCCCCAAATCACGGCAAGTCTTAGCCAACTCCACAAGCATTGGATAAGACGATTCATCCTTGTAAAATGAGGCGATTATTGGCTTGTGGCCTTTAGATATTAAAAATTCCAAAGTTTTTATGGCCTTATTGTAGGCACCCTGATACACCCGTTGGTCATCATGAAATTTTTCGGTACCGTCGATGCTGACGCGGATGATATCGGCATAGAGAAGCTTATCAAAAACAGAGGGCGGGGCAGATCCATTGGTGGTAAGGCAAACCATCATACGATTTTTTTTGGCCCGCATAATCAGTTCCGGAAGATCCTTTCTCAGGGTAGGCTCTCCACCGGAAAAATGAATTGCCCTCGTCCCCAATTCACCCAGTTGATCAATAATATCGAGGGCCTCTTCAGTAGAAAGGTCGGCTGCGGTATTACGCGCAGGAGTCAAGGTACTACACCAAGCGCAACTCATATTACAATAATGCGTAACCTCCCACTCACAATAGAGGGGAATGCGTTGACCAAGGAACCTGATTTTGTATATCGATTTTAGAATTTCGAAGCTACTCACGAGATTTGAAACTACCATGAAACACCTTTTTAAATTTTATTGATATAAACCAACGGGCTGTATTTTCCTTTGAACAGTTTTGGTATATAATAATATACGGATGCTTTGTGCCACCGTTTTAGAAAAGTCTTTTTCAGCGTCAAAATAGAGGTTGGTATTTGCTCGCCCCTGTATAGGGGATACACATATCAGAGGCAGGTTAACCAATAATAGCCATCAAATAAAGAAAATCTCGCGACATCGGCTCGAGCGTTATACCGCAGCCAGACCCAGTTGCTTGCCGTGAGGCGAGTTGTGCTTCCAACCAGCTTCATTTTAAGGCTGCCTCCTGACGATAGTTTTTTGTTTAAATCCAGCTTTTGCTTTTACAAAAAACCTGGATCTGGTACCTTTGGTCCAACCGACCAGCATAGTATGAGTGGTCCCTAGAAGTATTTTTTTGCTCGCATTTGCCCCAACTAGAAATCTCCATCCTACAGAGGATTCGTTCAACCCGTGAATTTTAATTTCCTTCGATGGGCAGATGAAGTATTTGGCCCGATTATAGCCCGATTTCTTTTTATTGTTGGATTTGCGGTTGGTCGCTCTCGCAAACTCAGTACTCCACTACAACCAGAAACTATTAAAAAAATTCTTATCCTCAAGTTCTTTGGTGGTGGATCCATACTATTAGCGTCCCCCACTATTTATAGGATAAAAGAGGCCCGCCCAGACGTCCACATAAGCATAATAACACTTTCTGAAAATAAAGAAATTTGCGAATTACTTACTCCAATTGACAATATTTCCTGCCTTGATCTTAAAACCCCATTTTTATTTTTATTAAAATATTTGAGACTTATTCGAGAGATCAAGAATAAAAATTACGATGTGATTGTTGACCTTGAATTCATTACTAATTTTTCAGCATTAACGACCCTATTAATTTCGCTCATTTCTAAACCTTGCACCACAATCGGATTTTCGTCCCCCTCCCGATGGCGGAACAAAGTTTATTCCATAGCAATTCCTTTTGATCATAGCCGTCACATTACAGGGATTTTTGGGAAACTGTTTTCCCCTTTGATCGGTAAATCTTTTAATGTTGACTTCAAGGCATCCAAAAGGGATCTCCTTGCGGCTGCTGAATTTTCACCCCTTACCACGACACTTTTAGAGACAGATTCAGAGGTTAGTAAAATAGTTTGTATCAATATTAATGCAGGCAAATTATGCCTTCTTCGTAGATGGCCCCAAGAAAACTATGTCGAATTAATCCTTGGCTTATATCATCGTTTTGGAATTAAAACTGTGCTGGTTGGGGGGAAAGAAGATATAAGTTACGCTAATGAATTCACCGTGAAACTTCCAAACAATATTGACACACTTAATTTCTGTGGGAAATTATCGATCAAGGAACTCATCGGTCTATTTTCCAAAAGCCGCCTGTTAATAACAAACGATAGTGGACCACTCCACATAGCTAGTATCGTTGGCCTGCCCACTGTCTCATTCTTTGGTCCCGAAACCCCCTACCTCTATGGCCCATTAGGATCTGAGCATCATGTGTTTTACGAAGATATATTTTGCAGCCCCTGCATAAATATTTACAATGCTAAAGCATCAGGCTGCAACAATAATATCTGCCTTAAAAGCATTGGGCCGAAAAGTGTAATAAAAACGATCGAAGAAAAAAAATTCCTACCATGAAATCGCTTATTTTAAAAAAACACCTCAATTTAAAATTCATTATCCGCATGATTAATTGGCACTTTAATTATTACTTTCTAGGGCGTGGCACCCCCGTGTCTGCTGGCGTGTATATCAATGACGTTTGCAATTATCGTTGCATGATGTGTGATATTCGCATGAAGGAGCACCCGACAGTTTATCCACGCGAGGATCAGGAGCGGGATATTGATGCATTAAGTCGCATGGGAGTAATTTATTATTCGATCAGCGGTGGGGAACCCACTCTTGTTAAAGACCTTCCAGAGCGTTTAGCTTATGCAGGGAAAAAAATTCCCTACGTTCATCTTGTCACTAATGGATCGACCATGACCGTTGACTTAGCCAAGCGGCTTGGAACCACAGGTATCCAGGAAATCAGCGTCTCTTTAGATGGGTTAGAAGGTTTTCATAATCAGATGAGGGGAGTTCCTAACGCCTTTGAAAAGGGTTGGAACGCCATACATTTGCTACGGACCCATGCTCCAAAAGTCGACGTAGTAATCAATTCTATCCTAACCCCCTACAACCTTGACAGCCTGCGTGACCTGAGAAAGAAGTTAGCTGAGACTTTTCCCGAAATTTACTCCAAGTACCTACCTCTCACGCACCATGAGCTGTTCCTAAATGCCGAAAAAAATACTTTCTTCCTCGAGGGTCAAAAACCAGCGTCCAGCAAGGAGATCAAGAAATTCATCGAAGAGGCAATCGTAGATTCGAAAATTGTCAATTCGGCCCAATTTTTACGCCGGGCCGTGCATTTTTTAACTGGCTCAAAAAATGTTTTACCAGATCAAAAAAAGTGCGCTTATCCCTACTATTCGATACAATTTGATGCTTACGGACACTCTTCGCCTTGTTTAACTGGCTGTCCTCCCAGCAGCAGCACGGGCGATGCCGAGCTAACGACTTATATACAATCTTCCAGTTATAAAAAAATACAGAAAAAGCTTGAAAGCTGTGAAAAATGCCATGGAAGTATGATGCTTTGCTATTATGAACCCCGGTTAAACTTTCCTCTTCACCAGCTACTACGGAGCTCATTTTACGGGAAGGGCGATCTAAAACTGCCAGGTGCCAGGCAGAACCCACGATATATACATAGTCGTTAATCTTTTGATTCCTAAAAAATCATTCCCTTAATAATCCTAAATATTTTTAGAGTAAAATCAGCTCACTAAAGCGCTGTTCTTTTAACAGTCGAAAGAAATTATAGCCTTAAGGTAATCGCCATTATCAATAAATTGACCACTCACCTATTCTCTGGGGACTGTTTGAGGAAAGCTTAATGATTTCGAAGTTTATAAAAAAATTTTACAATGAAGCCGTTGAAGATCTTTGCACGCGGATTCTTTATTTTTTCAATACAATCGACAGCTT
>CEQE01148107.1_pt1 | contig 11578 bp, 7 predicted proteins | sample 356201 | NCBI WGS metagenome assembly CEQE01 (sample SAMEA2619970, study PRJEB7988) | marine metagenome | biome: marine biome (ENVO:00000447); feature: mesopelagic zone (ENVO:00000213) & marine oxygen minimum zone (ENVO:01000065); material: "saline water (ENVO:00002010), including plankton...
CAATCTTCAGAAAACGATTACGGCTTCTTTAAAAATCACCAAATCTGTCACCTAAAGCACTAGATTTCGCAGATATGTACGCTCTCGACTCAACCGCACTAGATTTAGCACTAACACCCCTCTTAACGTCCCGATGAGCCTCCGCTTTAGCTCGTTTCCCTTGTTTTGCTCTCCTAGCAAATATTCTACCGGCAATAGATTTTTCAAGATTAGGGAAACTCTTATACAAAACCCGTGAAAGGTTGGCTGTACTCAAAATCAGTCTTTGTTTCCATTTATTATCTGGGTATAACGTTTCTAAGTTGTGTCGGCCCACCTCAAATACAAATTCTTTCACTTTCTCTTTAAACTCATTTGTATACGTAAAAAAACTTTCTTCCTGTATATAGGAATCATCAAAAAGATTTCTCTGGTAATAGGTGCTTACCGCATATGGATTTACACTATTTTGGTATATTTGAATCCCATACCCTTGCCGCTTGGGTTCGAGCCAATACTCTTTAAAACCATATTCGTCGGCATATTCATCATAAATCCGTGTTCCTGGAAATGGTATTAACGAACCTGATACCTGAAATAAATATACGTCATCCCATGTTTCACGCACAAATTTAATCGAGTTAGCTACACTTTGTGGCGTCTCCCAAGGAAACCCAGTCATCAAATTTGCCCATACCTGTAGCCCCGCCTGAGCACCAACTCGCACTGCATTGTAGTTATCTTCCACCGTACACCTTTTGTCCATGCGCTGTAATGTCTCTTCGTCTCCACTTTCTATTCCAAAAGAAATCAGATAACAACCAGCAGCCTTCATCATCTCCGCCATCTCAAGGTTAACAAACTCTGCCCGAGTCGATGCTTGCCATGATACTTTCGGCTGAATCTTTTTTATCGCTTCACAAAATCCAGCTACATGTTTTTTATTTACTGTAAAAACATCATCTGCAATCGTGAAATTAGTTACTCCATATTTATCTACCCTACGCTGTATTTCTTCCATCAATTTCGGCATAGGTTCAAAGGAAACTCGTTGACCAAATACCCTCCAGTCACAAAATGTACAGGTAGCGGGGCAACCTCGAGTCGTGTAAATGCGGTGAATTCCTCGAATTAACGAGTCATTTTGACGAAACGCCTCACGATCAAAAGGATCGAAATCCGGGGAGGGAAGTTCAGCAAGTTCTGCATCTGCAACTCTTTTTCGAGGCGGGTTTGTTACTATCTTCCCATCTTCGTTGCGGTAGGTAATTCCTTGTATAGCAGCTAGGCCCTCCCCTTTTTCCTGTACGATATCGTCTGGAGAGATATTTAACCCCGCATAATATCCTAAGTCAGGTTTTTGGATCCAAGGCACAGATCCGTTTACCTGATTCATTCTTACTGACTGGATAGGATTTCCACTCCAATAATCACACAACTCTCCCATTGTTACCTCACCCTCATTGCGAACCACGATGTCCGCTCCGGCTTCTATAACCTCTTTTGGCGCATCCGTTGGATGTGGCCCACCTAAGACCACAATTAGGCCTTCTTTTTTTAAAAGCCGTATTAACTCATATACTTCTAGAACCTGAAATGTCAGCATAGCAATACCGACTATTTCTGCTTCGCATTCTCGGGCCTTTGCTACGAATTCATGAGGAGTGATTGCTTTCTTAAAAGTATTTATAGCGGTAGATACGTTAAAGCCCTTTTCTTTCAACACACCAGCTATCATAGCCAATGAGTTTGGTATTTCCCCAATAATTGTGGGGTATATTAGAAGAACATTTTTCTTCATATATAATTTCCCTTTTCTCTCCGCCAATTAGTTGTTAACAACAATGATGCCTTGATTGTATTAAGTGTGGCTACTTGTCTTAATGTCACCACTATATCTCATTCCCACTCTTACGGGATTGATTTCAGGACTTATTTATTCTTTTGGACAAACTTGGTGTTTCTCCAAACTTTTTATCAAATAGCGTTAGAAAACACGTTGCTGGTTAATTATCATAATGATTGAATGCCTCAATGCAATAGAAGATGTCTGTTTCCAGCTCTACTCTGCCGTGGAAACCTGAGGCTGTTTTGTGATTGTGTTGACCTGATTTTATTAGTCATGCTCATATTTTTTCGTATAATTCTCTGCCACGGAACTATTTTGCGCTATGTTTCTAAAAAAAGGCAATTTCTGTAGTTATAACTAGTAACGATCAAAGCAATGCAGGCTATACACGAAAGAGACAGAAAACTTTTCAGAAACTCCGTGTTGACCCTCACATTACGCGCTGGTAAGCTTTCCTCATCACGTGCGAAGCACGTTTTGCGATATTGCTAGGAACTCACATCGATCATTTCAGCCATTATTTGGACACGCCGTAAAGTCTAACGGCAATCCAAAACCTCTCGATTATGCACATACCAATTCCATGCTCACGAGGAAATAATGATTCACTTTGATCAATTGATCCCTAGCAATGGTTATGTGATTGGCGAATTAGCGTGCGGGCATGAAGGAGACATTAGTAAATGTCAGAAGCTCATCGACTGTGTTGCAAGCAGTGGCGCCTCTATCGTGAAGTTTCAAATATTTATTCCGTCAGAGCGTGCAACCGAAGATCATCCCGAATGGAAAATTTTTAACGATTTAGCCTTGACGCGACAAGAATGGCTCCAAGCTTCACAGTACGCACGTGCAAAAAATCTTACAATTTTTGCGGATGTTTTTGGCGAGGCGGGTTTTTCCATTGCACAAGAAATAGGAGTTGATGGCTATAAAATTCATTCTGAGGATCTCCACAATATCCATTTTATTGCAAAGGTGGCCGCTGACAATAAGTTGCTGCTTATTGGCGTTGGTGGTGCGCACAGAATTGAAATTTACAATCTTATTCGATTTCTAAAAGCGAAAGATGTCTGTCGTCAGATCGTCTTGATGCCTGGCGTGCAAACTTTCCCCACTCCCCTTGAAGCACATTCTATTGAAGAAGTTGGCGATCTCCATGCCATCTATGCAAGCCAAGGGATTAAAGTAGGATTTTCTGATCATATCTCTGGCGATTGTGAAGAGGCACTTATCGCACCACTAATGGCATTGGCGCATGGGGCATGTATTCTTGAAAAGCATATTACCATTGATCGTGACGACCAGTGGGAAGACTATCAATCTGCCTTAGGCCGAGAAAACTTTGCACGCTTTGTCCACTACGTGAATAGGGTATCGCCATTATTGAGAAAAACAGGAAATTTCAATGATTTTGAAAGTGAATATAGGCATATCTTTAAAAAAACACCCGTCGTATCGCGCACACTACAAGCAGGACACATACTGGAGTTAGGGGATATTCACTATGCAAAGCATGCTGATAGTAAAGTGCCTCTATCAAGTACGCAGCTTCTCAATAAAACACTTCGTACTGCTGTGTCACAATATGGACCATTACGCCCGACAAATGTGAACAACGTGGTGGGAGGAATTATTGTCGTTCGCTGTATGTCAAATCGTTTTCCTAACAAGGCGATAAAAACTATACAGAACCGTGAAGCAATTTCACTGTTGATTGAACGGATACAACGCTGTACGACACTTGATCAAATTGTTTTGGCCACAACAAGCGATTCTTCAGATGATGTTCTTGTCGATATTGCGGAACGGCATAAAATTTCGTCGTTTCGTGGGTCCCGAGATAATCTTTCCTCCCGATTTTACGGGGCTGCAAAACATTTTGGGCTGGATCATATTGTACGAATCACCGGTGACGATCTTCTACGTGATGAAATCATGATTGATCGAGCAGTGGAAAGCCATCTGCATCACGGATGCGATGTAACCTTCATGCACAATATGCCCTATGGAACCTCGTCGGACGTATTCAGTCTCAATGTCATCGAAACAATTTTCAATACAGCCCGTGTCCCTAAGAATACAGAGTATTTGGAATATTACCTTGAGAATGACCGGTATTTTAGCATGAATACTATTAGGTCAGATTATCAGTTTAGCCCAGACTTGCGCATGTCGCTTGACTATGAAGAAGATCTTCAGTTTTTCTGCCGCGTATTCGATCAATTTTATCCTTGCAATCCAACATTTACGGTGGCAGATACTTTACAATGGATTCAAGAAAACCCTTCTGTTATAAATATTAACAAACACAAACCAGTGAAACTTACGCGTAACGATATAGATGTAAGTCTGAACATATGAAATCACAGCTTCAATCCTTACCATTGGACTCGCGTTTTCAACGAATAACATGCTGTTCATGAGCACACATACACTCGAGCATCATTCTCCATGCTAACAGCTGTCGTAACGGGTTCGGAAGGACAACTCGGAAGAACATTCTGCTCGAAGCTGAAAAGTCTTGGATATCAGGTTGTTGGATTTGACACTGCAAATCAAGTGAATGACAACATCATTTTTCATCAGGTGGATATCACCGAATCACACAGCATTGGCAATGCCATGGATAAGCTCGAGAATAATATTGACCTCTTGATCAACAATGCAGGGGTCTCCGTATTCTCTCCCTTTGAAGAGCGAACAGATGAGGACTTGGATCACGTTATTGGGGTAAACCTTAAAGGTACAATTCTAATGACGCAAATTGTCTTTAATAGATTTTTTAAACCTTGCAAGAAGGGATGTATTGTCAACCTTGGCTCAATCTATGGGGTAGTTGCCGGAGACATGACGATCTACGGTGAAAATGATCGCAGAACTCCTGAAGTTTATGGAGCGACAAAGGCTGCAATCATCAATTTGACCAAATATTTTGCCGCGTACATGGCTCCATATAACGTGAGAGTAAACTGTATCTCTCCTGGAGGAATATTTGCTGACCACAATGCGGATTTTGTTAACAAGTACTCCTTAAAAGTTCCCCTTCAACGCATGGGAAATGTTGAAGATATTCTCAGCACTCTGGAATATCTCATCGCAGAAAAATCATCCTATGTGACAGGACAAAACATTGTGATTGATGGGGGACTGACAGCGTGGTAGACCTCCAAAAGATTGGGACAAAATCGAAAAAGTTGTGGCGGGTTGATGAGCGAGAATTAGCATATATTCAGCAAGCTATTGCAAGCGGTCTCACTGGTGATGCGACAAAAACATTTGAAGAGGCATTTGCGAAAAAATTTGGCGTGCAGTACGCCATCGCTGTAAATTCTGGCACGTCTGCGTTGCATGCTGCAATCGTGGCACTCGAGATTGGCCCGGGAGATGAAGTTATTGTGCCACCATTAACATTTATAGCACCCGCTTTCGCGCCACTTTTTGTAGGAGCAATACCTGTATTTGCCGATATCGATCCGCAGACATTTAATATCGACCCGGAAGATATTCGGAGAAAAATCACACCACGGACACGAGCTATTATCACAGTGTCTCTCTATGGTTTGTCACCAGACATGGACACGATAATGGAGATCGCCACCCAGCATAATCTCAAGGTAATTGAAGATAACGCTCAATGTGTTTTGGGAAGATACAAAAAACAAATCGTAGGCACGATCGGGGACATTTCGATTTTCAGTCTACAAAGGAGTAAACACCTTACCGCGGGAGGTGGAGGCGTTGCAATTACAAACAACGAGAAGATCGCCGAAAAATTTCGAAAGGTTTCCGACCTCGGATATACTACATTAACAGCAAAACCTATTTCCAACGAAGATTTCAAAGAAAGGATACAACACCCTGACTTTAAACGACATGAGCTGATTGGGTACAACTTTCGCATGCCTGATGTATGCGCAGCCATGGCTCTCGCCCAAGTAGAAAAGATGGACATGCTTTTGGAAAAACGTATTGCAATTGCTAAACTATATGAGGAAGTACTTCGCGTTTGTGATTGGTTGATCCCCCAACATTGCCCCAAGGATATCATGCACACATACTGGACTTATGCAATAAAACTCGACACGACCAAAAAAGCAATTTCTTGGTTAGAATTTCGCACGGCATTTCGCAACAACGGAGGCGAACGATTTTATGGAGCATGGACATTAGGATATCTTGAACCCGCCCTAGAAGGGATGAAATTAGGTACACATGGCATGAGGTATGAAAAAGGCCTTTGCCCAGTCGCAGAATCAGTACAACCCTACATAATTCAGTTAAAAACAAACTTTGAGGATCTGCAATATGCTCACCAGCAGTCAAATGCTTTAGCAAAAACAATTTCTCAGTTTTCCCTTGCCTAAGGTCTGAAACGCACTAACTCCCAGTGGGAAGTAGAAAAATGACCGCTATTCATAGAACCAAGCTCATTACTCACCGCCCACACGACAGAGACAGGCTTGAGGACTTTCTTCCGTTTGTCTGATGGATCATTCATTTGAATAAGACACTACTCCTCTCAACTCATTCACGTTTCTTACTACAATTATTCGAACCTATTATTCCTGCACTTTCCACACAATTTCGTATTGTGATTGTCTTGATCGTAGGCAAAAACATTCAAGTGCCAACGAGAATGTCAGAAATGCTACTCACGTGGAAAAACGAAGGTGTAGTAGAGCAGTTTTTTTTCACTCCAGACCCCCGAGAAACATTCAAGTTTCATATGGCGATATGGAAACTTATCCCGCAACTTAAAAAATACACGTTTGATCTCTGGCTTGCCACAAGTGATACACTCCCGAGTGATCGATACATGTCAGATTATGTTTTGCCGAGTTCTAGCATTCGAATTGTAATATGGCCTTATATTACCTATTTATTTTGGCAACATTCCGCGTTTTCGAAAACAATTTTGAGCAACACGAAAACCCACATAACTCCCTCTGAGACAAAAAATCTCGTTCTGAACATTAGCAAGCAAGTCTATCGTTTTATAAAATACGCATGGAGTTGGGTGACAGTCCGAGGAAAAGAGGAATCAAGGCACTCTTTGAGAAAAACGGTCCAAATTTACACTGATTATCTTATCAATCAAATTATTTTTCCCCTGTTGATCGCTCGCAAAACGTTTCAGTGTGAACCTTACGATGCAATGATTCAAACTGCTTCTGGCCGCTCCGATGCCTATGTGTTCTGTAATGAATTAGAGGTTGCAGCACATAGAATTCTTCTCAAAACAGATCATGTATATGTTGCACGTTTCCCAACATTGGATAAATGCCGTTGTACCCTTGACGCAATAAAAAAAACAACGATCCTGTGCGCATTGAGCGGATGGGAACATCACGCTTTGATTCCGACCGATGTCTTGGCCTTATATTACCGCGACTTGAAAACCATTATCTCATCAACCAACGCCAACAACATTCACTTACGGCGTCACCCTGGTTTTGGACCAAACGATGGTTGGGCTTGGGCTGGGCAATTGCATCACTATCTTACAGAGAGAGGGATTCGGTGTGAAGTCATCGGGTGTGAACGAGCCTTGCCAGAAATCGCGTGTGAGTATCTAGGTAGTGTTGGAGTGGCATGTTCATCGGCGTTGCGGGAGATTCGCGCATCGTGTAGCTATACCTTTGCTATTTGCCTTTCCAGCGTCTCAAAATCTTGGTACCGCCAGTTGCACAAACAGAATGCTGACCCAAAATTTATACTCGGCACCGATGGTATTGGATGGATTGAGGAAGATGGAAGTTATGATCCATCGATCTTTGAACAGAAGCTCTATATTCCTAAAACAAAGAAAAGCATTGTAGATATTGTACTGGAACAATCGCAACACGCAGAAGAAATCCAGCACAGCCAGCTATCTAATCGCATCAAGTAACGTATGTATAAATTTATGATATCCGTGCGAAGTTTTCGTGGATACTACGTCTAGCACTATGACGCATAACGCATCGTCTGTGAAAAAAGATGAATGATGACCACACCAGCGACAATTAGCCCCATACCGAAAATGGCCGGAGCATCAAGAGCCTGATTGAATACTATCACACCGATAAGAGCGATCAATGTAATCCCAATGCCAGACCACACTGCATAAGCAATACCTAGAGGAATCGTCCGAAGCACCAGGCTGAGGAAGTAAAATGCCGTACTGTATCCAAACACAACTACAACACTTGGAATGAATTTCGTAAATTCACTCGAGGATTTCAATGCAGTTGTTCCAATCACTTCAGCCACGATCGCAATCAACAGATAAACATATGCCATAACCCCATTCCTCCGTAACCTACTCTCACAATACATTCTTGCGACCGCACGCCGGTCCAATAAAACAACGCTTGACGGATTGCAATATGAGAAGCGACACTTGCCTTAAAAGCTCAGTAAAACAAGAAAGCCTCAGATGCTTTTTAAATGCCTACTCAAACCGAACTTCAATGAATGCAGTGTCTTTCAGTTCATTTAACCACTCTTGATAGACTTGCTGCGATTGTTCGCGAAGTAATTTGCTCTCAATCTCTTCTTTGACTTCCTCAAATCCTTTAAAACCGGCTGGTTTCTTCTCATCAACACGAATAATATGAAACCCTACAGGAGATTCAATTATCTGCCCAATCTCGCCAGGGTCAAGGAGGTCAATACTCTGTTCCATCTGAGGCAAAAGGGATCCGCGTATCATGACTCCAAGGCTGCCGCCATGTTTTGCCTCTGGGCCATCTGAATAGTCCTTAGCAAGCTCTTCAAATGGCCGTCCATTTTTAATTTCATTGAGTACATGCTCTGATCGTAGGTGAGCCTTTTCAAGACTACCAGAGTCACTTACACTTAACATGATCTGGCTAATGCTAACCTCCCCTGGAATGCGAAACTCTTCTTGATTGGAATTGTAGTATTCACGAAGTGAGTTTTCTGGTATCAGGAGGGTGTTCCGAATTTTTTGTTGGTATACCCTCATTAAAAGAAGCTGTTCTTTTGCCTCTTTGCGGTCACTTGCCGTGGGTGTCGTAGCAGGATCTTCACCACGCCGTGCCCGTATGTCCTGAGCAGTTGAGTCAACTTCACGATCACTAACACTCAATCGCATCGCTTGTGCCTGCTGGAGTTGGAGCTTTCGCTCAATCATAGAAACCAATAATTTATATCGGGCTTGCTTTACCTGTTTCAAAAGCTCCTCTCCAGCAAACTGCGTGTTTAGTTGAGGCATGAATGTTGCAATTTCTTGGTCAAGTTCTGAAAGTGTAATCACGTCATCATTGACAATGGCGGCAATACGATCTTTGGTGTCTACACCATCTTGCGCAAAGGTATTAACAATAGACAGTGAGGTGGAAAAAAAAATGATAATGATGAGAACGATAGAGCTTGTAACGAGGTAACAATACGTGTTGGGCAATGTCACAGGGAGAAAAGAGCAGGGCACTTCCCGTGAGATATTAAGCCTTACAAGAATACTGAAAGACTCTTTGAGCATTGTGCTACGAAGTAATTTCCGCAACTTGCTCACGATCAGACACACCAATCATGGTGTTGAGAGACTGCCGAAGTACCTGGAACGTTTGAGTCCATTCCTTTGAAGCAATAAGGATTTCGATCGTTTGGGGTGTTGGGAAGCGCACCATATCACCATGCTGCTGAATTAATGCTGGGATAGCATCGACAGAAGGAGAAGCTCCTACTGAAAAATTACATGTGATAGCGCGAGTGCTAACCTCACATCGTTCTAAACCCAAAGTTTTCGCGAGGAGTTTAATTTCCATAACTTGAAAAAGATGTTCAAGGGAATCAGGAATCGGCCCATAGCGATCGAGAATTTCCCCATGGAGCAATGCAAGGTCGCTAACTTTCGCACTTGATGACAGCCGTTTGTAAAGAGCTAAGCGTTGATGAACATCGGAAACATATTCAGCCGCAATATAGGCTGATACTGGAAGCTTTATCTGAGGTTCACGAGGCTCATTTACAACTTCACCTCGTCGTTGTCGTACAGCCTGTTCCAACATTTGAACATACAATTCAAATCCCACGGCCTCTATTTGCCCAGACTGTTGCTTCCCCAACAAATTTCCTGCACCTCGAATCTCAAGATCTCGTGCGGCAATACGAAACCCCGACCCCATTTCACAAAACTCGTTGATAGCTTCCAGCCTTAGTTTCGCAGTATCCGATATAATGGCTTCACTTGGAACAAGCATATAGGCATAACCTTGTTCACCAGAACGCCCTACACGCCCCCGTAATTGATATAATTGTGCAAGCCCAAATTGATCAGCTCGGTTGATAATAATCGTATTTGCGGAAGGAATATCAAGCCCAGATTGAATAATTGCAGTCGCAACAAGGACTGTTATATCTCCGCTAAGGAAACGCAGCATAACCGCTTCAAGTGCACGAGTATTCATTTGCCCATGAGCAATACCAATACTAGCGTCTGGAACTAACTCCCTTAACCACATACCAATCTGCTCAATAGTCATAACTTTATTGTGGACAAAAAATACTTGGCCTCCTCGATTTAATTCCCATTGAATAGCTTCACGTATGACACGATCATTTTTTCGAACAACTTGCGTTTTAATCGCAAGGCGCCCTTCCGGATGCGTGTCAATAATCGAAATATCCCGTAAGGAAGACATAGAAAGTTGCAGTGTACGAGGGATTGGAGTAGCCGTTAAAGTAAGCACATCAACCGAATGAAACAGTTGTTTGAATCGCTCTTTGTGACGAACACCAAACCATTGTTCCTCATCAATAATCGCCAAGCCAAGATCTTTAAATATAATATCTTTTTGTAACAAACGGTGCGTTCCAATTAAAATATCAATAATACCAACCTTGACATCATTGATCACAATTTGCTGCTCTTTGCGAGACTGAAAACGGCTTATAATTCCAACACGTACAGGGAAGGGAGCAAATCGGCGCGAAAAATTCTCAAAATGCTGATTAGCCAATAATGTTGTTGGGACAAGAACAGCAACTTGCCTATTATCAAGCACAGCCTTAAATGCTGCACGCATGGCAACTTCTGTTTTTCCATAGCCAACGTCGCCACATACCAGTCTGTCCATAGGACGTGAGGATTCCATGTTTCGCTTAACATCTTCAATTGCCGTCAACTGGCCTGAGGTCGCTTCGTATTCAAATGCCGCATCAAATTCATGTGAAAGAATTGAATCTTGAGAGTATCCGACACCTTCAACGAGTTCACGACGCGAGTAAAGATCCAGGAGTTCTTCAGTCATATCCTCGATACTTTTCTTCACCCTACTTTTTGTTTGACTCCACCGTGTTCCACGAAGAGTATCCAAAGATGGGGTATGACCCTCTTGACATTGATAACGCTGAACCTGATTCATGCGATCAAGAGGAACATACACAACATCATTTCCCGCATACTCAATCATAAAAAATTCTTGCTCGTATCCTTGAATTTCAAGGCGCCGAAGCCCAGCATACCGACCAATTCCATATTCCACATACACAACAAAACTTCCCAATTCAATATCCTCGATCAAGGGAAGGAAATGCGCACTCTTCAAGTGTCGTTGTGAAGAACGCGATATTAATTTCGCAAACAAGTCTTCTTCGCGAAGGATCGCCCCAAAACCTTCCATGAGAAAACCACTCGACAAAATGCCATATGCAAGATAAATTGGACCACCTGCCATGTGAGACCCTAGAGTGACTTGATGATGTGCATGCCATAACTTGGCCGGAACATCATGCTCAGCAAAC
>CEQE01145375.1_pt1 | contig 11570 bp, 10 predicted proteins | sample 356201 | NCBI WGS metagenome assembly CEQE01 (sample SAMEA2619970, study PRJEB7988) | marine metagenome | biome: marine biome (ENVO:00000447); feature: mesopelagic zone (ENVO:00000213) & marine oxygen minimum zone (ENVO:01000065); material: "saline water (ENVO:00002010), including plankton...
ACCGACTCGACCTGCGCGCCGGAACGGGCCGCGACGGCCGTCCGCGCCCCATCCGCCGCGAACGCCAGCGCGATCGCCCGACCGATGCCGCGGCCGCCGCCGGTGATGAAGGCAACCCGGTCGTTCAGCACGCTGGGCAGCCCAGGGACTCAGGATTATCCATACCGGTGGGGATTATATCGCCGGGCCCTGGGGCGATCCGTGCCGCCTGGAGGCCAAATCGCCCCGAAACGCCCGGTCCGAGCGACCGTCGGCACCGCGTCCGGCAGGCGCACTCCTTGCAAGATAGAGTATCTTGAGGCCGACCCGGCCGCCGACCGCGGCCGCCGGCGCGGGCGTCCGACCCGAAGCCGCGATGCGCACCGATCGCCGTCAGTTCCTTCTCAGCTCGGCCGTTGCCACCGGCCTCGCGTCGGCCGGCGCCCTGCTCGCCTCGATCGTCGGCCGCTATCTCTATCCGCGCGCTGGAGTCCGGCGGACACGCCAGCTCTACGTCGCCCCGGCCTCCGAAGTGCCGCCAGGCACCGGCCGACCATTCACGCTGCCCGACGGCGGCACCGCCCTGATCGCGAACACCGACGGCGGATACGCTGCGCTGTCGAACCTCTGCCCGCACCTCGGCTGCAAGGTGCACTGGGAGGAGACCGAGCGGCACTTCGTCTGTCCCTGCCACGACGGGATCTTCGACGCTGACGGCGCCGCCGTTTCGGGACCACCCGCCGACGAAGGCCAGCAGCTGACCCGGTATCAGGTCGTCCAGGTCGGTGATCATCTGTTCCTCGAACTCGATGAGGTCGTCGAGGTATGACGATGACCGCCGGTCCAGCCGTCACGCCCGAGTCGAGCAGTTGGGCGACCTGGCTCGCGTCGCGGGTGCCGATCGACCTCGAGGCGCTCCGCCACTTCTCGAACGAACCGGTGCCGAACCACTTGAAATACTGGTGGTGGTGCCTCGGCGGCACGCCGGCGCTGCTCTTCGGCGTGCAGGCCGTGACCGGCATCCTTCTGACCGTCTACTACATCCCTGACGCCGGCTCGGCCTACGAGTCGGTCGACCGACTGACGACGGTCATCCCGTTCGGCTGGTTCATCCGGAGCATTCACCGGTGGGCGTCGCACCTGATGATCGCCGCCGTCATCCTCCACGTCATGCGCGTCTTCTTCACCGGCGCCTACCGCGCGCCGCGTGAGTTGAACTGGATGCTCGGCGTCCTGCTGCTGGCCGTCACGCTCGGCTTCGGCTTCACCGGGTACTCGCTCGTCTGGGAGCAGCTGTCCTACTGGGGCGTCACGGTGGCCGCCAATCTCACCGACGCCGTCCCCGTCGTTGGCGGCGTCATGGGGCGGATGCTGCGCGGCGGCGAGTCGGTCGGCTCGAACACGCTGACGCGCCTCTTCATCCTGCACATCGGCGTCATGCCGACGTTGCTGACGCTGCTCCTGGCCGGGCACATCCTGCTCATCCGGCTGCACGGCGTGACCGAGTTCGAATTCGAGAGCCCCGACAAGGCGCCCGACGAGGCCGCGAGGACCTACCCGTTCTTCCCGCACCACGCGATGACCGAGGTGATCATCGGCGTCGGCCTGGCGTTCGCCCTCACCTGTCTCGCGGTGATCTTTCCGGCAGAACTAGCCGAGAAGGCGAACCCGCTCGAGACCCCGGCGCACATCAAGCCGGAGTGGTACTTCTTCTGGACGTTCCGTTGGTTGAAGCTCACTAGCCTGACGTTCGCGGTGTTATCCATCGGTTTTGCGGGCTTTCTGGCCCTGATCTGGCCCTATATCGACGAGCGCCTCCGGCGGCGGAACACCGCCAGCGAGGCGTCGGTCTATGTCGGCGCGGTCGCAGTGGTGGTCCTGCTCGTGTTGACGATCTGGGAGGCGATGGCCAGCAGCTAGGGGCTGGCTTTTCCTGTGGAGTCACGTGATGACGCTTGATGAGAAACGGTGGGTCGTGGCCGCGCTCTCGTTCATGTTCCTCGGGGCGCTGCTGATCGTCGCCTGGGTCGAGGGCGGCAGGCAGCGGGTGCAGCCCGAAGCGGCGCCCGTGGTCGCGGGTGAGAGCGCCAGGTGCTACGACTGTCACGCGGAGCAGACGCCGGTCATCGCCACGCAGTGGGCGGGCAGCGAGCACGCGCGGCTCGGCGTCGGCTGCTTCGAGTGCCATCGGGCGATCGAGAGCGACGCAGACGGCTTCCTGCACGAAGGCCAGCTAATCGCCACGATCGCGACGCCCAAGGACTGCCAGTCGTGCCACGCCGACATCGTCGACGAATTCGATCGATCGCATCACTCGCGCGCCGCCGAGTTCGTCGGCAGCCTCGACAACGTCCTGGGGGAGATCGTCGAGGGCCGCCTCGCCGCCGTGAACGGCTGCTGGCAGTGCCACGGATCGCCGGTCCGGTTCCTCGAGACCGCCGACGGTGAGGTGCAGCGCGACAGCGACGGCAAGCCGATGCTCGATCCGCAGACCTGGCCGAACACCGGCATCGGCCGGATCAACCTCGACGGCTCACAGGGGTCGTGCTCGGCATGCCACTCGCGGCATGCGTTCACGACGAAGATGGCGCGTCAACCCGAGGTGTGCGGCAAGTGCCACATGGGACCGGACCATCCACAGATCGAGATCTTCGAGGAGTCGAAGCACGGCATCGCGTTCCGGACGCAGATCGACGAGATGAACCTCGACGCCGAGACCTGGGTTCTCGGTGAGGACTACTCGGCGGCACCGACCTGCTCGACCTGCCATATGTCGGCAACGCCGAACCAACCGATCACGCACGACGTCGGCGCGCGGATCTCCTGGACGCTCCGTCCGGTCGTCAGCACGAAGCTCGAGAACTGGGAGCCGAAGCGGAACGCGATGAAGGACACCTGCAATCAGTGCCACGCGCCCGACTTCGTCGATGCGTTCTACGTGACCTTCGATGATTCGATCGAGATGTACAACGAGAAGTTTGCGATCCCGGCGCAGAACGTCATGGCCGCGCTGCGGGAGGCCGACTTGCTCACACCGACGCCGTTCGACGAAGAGATCGAATGGACCTTCTTCCGGCTCTGGCACCACGAGGGCCGGCGGGCACGGATGGGTGTGTCGATGCAGGGCCCCGACTACACGCAGTGGCACGGGTTCTTCGAGGTCGCCGAGAACTTCTACACCCATTTCCTGCCACAGGCCGAGGAGATCGGCGAGGGGACCGCCTCGGTCGAAGCCGTCTTCGAGGAGATCCGGGCGATGCCGGAGCACCTCTGGCGTGAGGGGATGTCGCCCGAGCAGCGGGCCGAAATCGACGCGTTCTACCAGGAACGCTACGGGGCGGTGCCTCGCTGAGCGGGTAAGAATGTGGGCCTGGCGGGAGGAGACAGCCAGGCCCCTTCCAAGACCCTGTCTCACAACTTCACACTTTGACGTAGCCGGCCCAGGCGGTTGGCGTTTGCCTTGACATGACCATCTAGATAGTCAACTATATGCTCATGTTGAAAGTCAATATTGCAGAAGCAAAAGCAAGGCTTTCCGAGTACTTGAAGAGATGTGAGGCTGGAGAGACTATCTTCTTGGCCAAGAGAAACGTTCCGGTAGCCGAGCTGCGGCCACTCAGGCGACCCGTCAAGAATCCTCGGCCGGCCGGTCTTTGCAACGACGATTTCCGGGTTCCGCCCGATTTCGACCGGCCGGTCCCGGCGTCCGCCTACGCCGAAGGCGACGCCGTATGAACCTCCTGCTCGATACGACGCCGTTCCTCTGGTACATCACCGGAAGCGCGGTCCTGCCCGAACAGGTCGTCGAGGCGATCCGGACGCCGACGAATGACGTCGCGCTCTCCGTCGTCTCGCTCCGCGAAATCCTCCTGAAGCATCGTCTGCAACGGCTCGACCTGCCCGACGAGCCAGGCGTCTACATCCCCCGCCAGCGCGAGCGCCATCAGATCGCGCCCCTCGGTCTCGAGGAGGGCGCGCTGGCCCACCTCTCGAAGCTCCCGCCACACCACGGCGATCCGTTCGACCGGCTGCTCATCGCTCAGGCAATCGAGCACGACCTCACGATCGTCACGCCCGACGAGAACATCCAGAAGTATCCGGTCAAGACGCTCTGGGCCAGCTAGGACGAGACTCCGGCGCCCTGACGCAGACCGCCTGATCTACTCCGCCGACTCTTCCCAGATCCGGCAAAGCTCGACGATCACCTCTACGGCCTTGTCCATGTCCTGCGCCGAGACCCATTCGAGGCGGGAGTGGAAGTTGTGCTCTCCGGCAAAGAGGTTTGGCGTCGGCAGCCCCATGAACGACAGCTTCGATCCGTCGGTCCCGCCGCGGATCGGCTGCGTCGACACCTCGAGGCCCGCCCGGTGGATCGCCGCCTTCGCACGCTCGACGACCTCCGGATGCCCGTCGAGCACCTCACGCATGTTCCGGTACGACTCGGCGACGGCGACCTCGACGCGCGCGTCACGGTGACCCTCCACGGTCTGGCGCGCCAGCCGCTCGATCATTTCGGCCTGATCCACGAGCTTCTCCGTCTCGAAATCCCGAAGGAGCAGCGTGACTGTCGTCCGGTCGACCGAGGCGTCGACCTGCAGCGGATGCACGTAGCCCTCACGGCCGGCCGTCGTCTCGGGCGACAACACGTCGGCCGGCAGGCGCATGATGAAATCGGATGCGAGCTTGATCGCATTCACCATTCGCCCCTTGGCGTAGCCGGGATGCGTGTTGAACCCCTGAAAGGTGACCGTCATGCTGTCGGCCGAGAAGCTCTCCAGCTCCAGCTCGCCCCGGCTGCCGCCGTCGAGCGTGTAGGCACAGGTCGCGCCGAACTTCGCGACGTCGAAGTGCTCCGTGCCGCGCCCCACTTCCTCGTCGGGCGTGAAGCCGATCCGGATCGCGCCGTGCCGGATCTCGGGGTGCGCCATCAGGTATTCCGCCGCGGCCATGATCTCTGCGACGCCGGCCTTGTCGTCGGCGCCGAGCAAGGTCGTCCCGGACGCCGTCACGATGTCGTCGCCGATCCGGGGGTCCAGCGCCGGGTTCTCCGCCGCTCGTAGCACCGCCGATGGATCGTCTGGCAAGTTGATGTCCGAGCCGTCGTAGTTCTCGTGCACGATCGGCTTCACGCCCCTGCCGGGCATGTCGGGCGACGTGTCGACGTGGGCGAGGAAGCCGATGACCGGGACATTCGGCTTGAGAGTCGTCGCCGGGATCGTCGCTATGACGTAGCCGTGCGCGTCGATCGACGCGTCGACGACGCCGATCGCCTGCAGTTCCTCCCCCAATTGATTCAACAGAACGAGCTGCCCGGGCGTGCTCGGGTAGGTCGCCGACTGCTCGTCGGCCTGCGTGTCGATCGTCACGTAGCGCAGGAACCGTTCGAGCGCGCTGGTCGCCGGGCCGGAGTCTGGCATCGGTGCATGATAGTCCGGTGACGCGCTCGGTCCGGTATAATCGGCGTCTCCCGCACGGCGCAGGTCGTCACCCTCCGGCAACGAAGGAGCAGTTCATGACAAGGATCGATCGCCGACGGTTCCTGCAGTTCGGCTCGACGGCGGCCGCGCTCGGCTTCACCGCTGATGGTGGAGACATCGCGGCGGCGTCTTCGGCGACGGTCCAGGGCCCAGCCGAGGAGACGATCACGATGTCGGGCGACGGTCTCGGCCTGACGCCCCCCGAGTCGGCCGGCTTGCTGGCGCGACTCGCCGAGAACCCGGGCATCGCGCGGGACTCGTACTCGAACGGCGGCGTCGTCGAAGAGTTGGAACACGCATTCGCCGAACTCCTCGGTAAGGAACGCGCCGTCTTCATGCCGACCGGCACGCTGGCCAACCACCTGGCCGTGCGCGCGCTCGCGAATGGTGCGAGCCGGGCGATCGTCCAGGCCGAGAGCCACCTCTATAACGACACCGGCGACACGCTGGAGCTGAGCAACGTCCAGCTGGTGCCGCTGGCGCCGGGCCGGGCGACCTTCACGCTCGACGACGTCCAGGCGCTACTCGAGCGAACAGCGGGCGGCCGGGTCGCCCGGCGCATCTCGACGATCTCGATCGAATCGCCGGTCCGGAGGAAGTCGGGCGAGGCGTTCGACGAGGCCGAGCTGGATCGGATCACCGCGTTCGCGCGTACCGAGGGGATCGGGACCCACCTCGACGGCGCCCGGATCTTCCTCCAGGCCGGGTTTTCCGGACGGCCCGTCGCCGACTACGCCCGCGGTTTCGACACCGTCTACGTCTCGCTCTACAAGTACTTCAACGCGCCGTCGGGCGCGATCCTGGCCGGTCCGCGCGCGCTGTTGGACGACATGTTCCATACGCGGCGGATGTTCGGCGGCGGCCTGGCGCAGGTCTGGCCCTACGCCGCGGTCGCGATGCACTACTTCCGCGGCTTCCCGGAGCGCTACGCGAAGGCCGTCGCGGTCTCGAACGAGTGGCGGCAGCTGGTCGACGAACACGAGGCGTTCACCGTCGAGTCGATTCCGTCGGGCACGAACCTCTTCCTGCTGAAGGTGCGGCACCCCGACCTGAACGGCGTCCGCGACCGGCTCGCGCGCCAGAACGTGCGGCTGCCGGGACCACTCGGCGACGGGTCGGGCTTCCGGCTGGGTGTCAACGAATCGTGGGGCCGGACGACGGCGGCCGAGCTGGCCGACCGCTTCGTCCGAGCCATTGAAGAGTGACGCCTGACGGCTGACCTCCGCGACTCCTGTATCCTTGGCCGATGCTGACGCTGACCTTGATCCTGCACAACCTTGTCCGCTGGGCCGCGATCGGTCTCGGCGCGATGGCGGTTTATCGCGCGTTCGCCGGTCTCTCTTCAGGCCGCTTCGAAGAGGCCGACGGAAAGATCGGCCGGTTCTTCGCGATCTCGCTCGACGTCCAGATGCTGCTGGGCATCATGATGTATCTCTTCTTCAGTAGGATCACGACATCGGCGTTCGAGAACATGGGCAGTGCAATGAGCAATCCCGTGATACGGTTCTGGCTCGTGGAACACTCGACGATGATGGTCGCCGCGCTGGCGCTGGCGCACATCGGCGTCGCGCGCGTCCGGAAGGGTACCCAGCCGAAGGCGAAGCATCGCGCCGGCCTGATCTTCTTCGGGATCGCGATCCTGGTGATCCTCGTCGGCACGCCCTGGCCCTGGTCGACGGTCGCGCGACCGATCCTGCCGGGAATGTAGGAGGAAAGCGCTCGATCGTGCGCGGGGCTGGGCGTTGCGGTAGTCGATCCCTTTCTAGGGAGGCGGCCGCCCGAGCGCTCGACCGACGGACCGGACTTCGGGAATGCCTGACCGGTCAATCAATGGCTCACACGTTGGGAGCCATCCAGTTCGCCTGTTCGACGGCCGCCGACGGGATCGGCGGCGCAATGCCCAGTCCCGCGCTGTGAATCAGATCTTCGACGTGTCCAGATCGGTCGGCAACGCTTCGAGCTGCTCGCGGACGCGGGCGAGGTACTGGAAGGCGACCATGCCGTCGGCGGCGCGGTGGTCGAACGTGAGCGACATCAGCATGATCGGCCGGATCGCGATCGCGTCATCGACGACGACCGGCCGTTTCGTCACCGCGCCGAGGCCGAGGATTCCCACTTCGGGCTGATTCAGGATCGGCGTCCCCGTCAGGCCACCGAAAATCCCCGGGTTCGTCAGGGTGAACGTTCCGCCTTGCACGTCATCCGGTGTCAGCCGGCGCGCGCGCGCGCGGACCGCCAGGTCCTTGATCGCCTTGGCGAAGCCGGCCAGTGACAGGCCGTCGGCCTCCTTGATTACCGGCACGATCAGATCGCCCGAATCGGGCAGCGCCACGGCGACACCCAGGTGCACCGCCGGCTTCAGGATGAGTTCGTCGCCGATCACCGATGCGTTGAGCGTCCTGAACTCGCCCAGTGCCTTGACCGTGGCCTGAGCGACCAGCGCGGTGTAGGTGAGCGGCGCTCCGACGCTGGCCTCGAACCGCGCACCGGCCGTCTCGACCAGGGCTGCGGCGTTCGACATGTCGCACTCGGCGATCGCCGTCGCGTGCGGGCTGATCCGGGTCGACCAGGTCATGTGGTCGGCGATCCGCTTCCGGACGGTCGACAATTCCACTCGTTCGTCGCCCGACTTCGGTTGGTAAAGGTAGGCCGCCGGCGGCGTGCCGCTGTCCGCAGCAGGCGACGTACTCGTTGCGCTCGCCGCGCCGGCATCGCGCGCGGCCAGATGGCGTTCGACGTCGCGCTTCGTGACGCGTCCGCCGCGGCCCGAACCGGTGAGGCCCGCCAACGTCTCCAGGGAGACGCCGGCCTGTCGTGCGGCTGCCCGTACGGCCGGACTGAACCTCGGGGACCCGCTCTCGGCGGCGGTGCCAGCCTTGGCCTCCCGCCTGAACGACACCGTCTTGGTCGGCTGGTTTGTGCGGAAGTGTCCGCCCGGCGCATCGCTCGTCTCCGGTGTGGGCACGGTGGCCGGAGCAGGCTCGATCGTAGACGAAGCGACCGGCGGTTCTGGTTTCGACGACGCGGGCTCGCCGGCCTCGGCGATCGTCGCGACCGCCGTGCCGATGTCGACGGTTTCGCCTTCCTTCACCAAGATCTCGGACAACGTCCCGGCCGCCGGCGCGGGCACCTCGGTATCGACCTTGTCGGTCGTGATCTCGAAGAGCGGCTCGTCGCGCGCGACAGCCTCGCCGGCCTGCTTCAGCCACTTGACGATCGTCCCCTCGGCGATCGATTCCCCCATCTGGGGCATGACGACTCTGGTCATCTTCACCTCGGGGCTGCGCCCCGAACCCCCGCGGACGCTCCGCGGGGACCCCGAGCGCCCCACTCCGCGCCCGCGCGGCTCGCCGTGCGCGCCGTGTCCTGCAGCGAACAGTTCTTCCCTCTCCGCGTGTTCATCAATACTCCAAGACGTCCCTCGCGGCCGTGTAGATCTTCTCCTCGGTCGGCAGCATCGCATCTTCGAGCGGCGCCGCGAACGGCGATGGCACATCCAGCGCGGCCACGCGGGTGACCGGCGCATCAAGGACGTCGAATGCCTCCTCGGCGATGATCGCGGCCACCTCACCGCCGAAGCCACCGGTCAGGTGCGCTTCGTGCACGACCAGCGCCCGGGCAGTCTTCCTGACGCTCGTCAAGAACGCGTCGCGGTCGAGCGGGCTCAGGCTCCGGAGGTCGACCACCTCGCACTCGGCGCCCTCTCGCGACAGTCGCTCGGCCACGGCCAGCGACTCGTGCACCGTCGCGCCGTAGGTGACGATCGTCAGGTCGGTGCCGGGTCGCTTCACGTCCGCCACGCCGATCGGGACGACGTAGTCGTCCTCCGGCACCTCCTCCTTGATCCGCCGGTAGAGGTGCTTGTGCTCGAGGTAGACGACCGGATTGTTGTCGCGGATCGCCGCCACCAGCAACCCCTTGGCGTCGTAGGGCGTCGAGGGCTGCACCACCTTCAGGCCCGGCACGTGGGTGAACCAGGCCTCCGGATTCTGCGAGTGATACGGCCCGCCCCGGAAGCCGCCGCCCGACGGGCCCCGAAAGACGACCGGCATCGGGATCCCCCAGCGGTAGTAGTTCTTGGCGGCGTAGTTGACGATCTGGTCGAACGCGCACGCGATGAAGTCGGCGAACTGGAACTCGACCACCGGCCGCAGTCCCTCGACGGCCGCACCGCACGCGGCGCCGGTGAATCCGCTCTCGCTGATCGGCGTGTCGATGATCCGGTCCGCGCCGAACTCCTCCAGAAACCCGCGTGTGACCTTGAACGCTCCGCCGAAGACCGCGATGTCCTCACCGAGGACGATCACGTTCTCGTCGCGCCGCATTTCGTCGCGGAGCGCCTGACTGATCGCGTCGAGGTAGGTGATGACCGCCATGAATCGGGTTCAGATCACGGAGCGAACAGCCGGTCGGTCACGGTCTCGGGCGCCGGTGCCGGCTGCGCCTCGGCCCAGGCCACGGCCTCTTCGATCGAGGCGGCGCATTCGTCGTCGATCGCCCTGACCGCCGCCTCGCCGAGCCCGCCCGCCCCGGCCAGGTACTCGCTGAACAACCGGAGCGGATCGCGCCGCTCCCAGAACTCGCGCAGACCCGCATCGACGTAGCCCATGTCGTCGTGCTCGCCGTGCCCACGGGTGCGGAACGTCTTGAACTCGACGAGGTACGGGCCCTTGCCGGCACGGGCATGGTCGATCGCCCGCTTGGCCACTCGTCGCACTTCGAAAATGTCGTTGCCGAACGCGACGTCCGCCGGGATGTTGAACGCCGGCGCTCGGTCGGCGACGTTCTCGACCGGCATCTGCGCGGCGTTGCCCGTCGAATACGCGAAGCAGTTGTTTTCGACGATGACGACGAGCGGCAGCTTGTGGATCGCCGCGAAGTTCAGGCCCTCGTAGAAATCGCCCGGGCTCGTGGCGCCATCCCCGGTGAAGGCGACGTACACGCGCGGCTGCTTCCGGACCTTGAACGCCAGCGCGAACCCGGCACCGGAAGGGATCCACGACGCCATCGACCCGTTGTGGTACGGCGCGATGCCGTGGTGTTCGATGTCGGCCAGGAACAGGCCGAGTTCTCGTCCGTGCGACGGCGGGACGTCGCGGCCCAGCCACCGGGCAATGACGTGCCTGGGTTCGACGCCGCGGAGGAACCAGCCGGCCAGGCCGCGCGCGACCGTCGAGAAGTAGTCGTCAGGCTGGAGCAGGCTGACGACGCCGGTGCAGATCGCCTCCTGGCCGACGGCGAGATAGACCGCCCCGACGATCTTGCCCTGGCGGTAGAGCGCGCCGAGCTTCTCGTCGCAGGTGCGCGCCAGGCGCATCGTCCGGTACCACGTGACCAGCTGGTCCCGATCGACCGCTCCCTCAGGCGCGATCGATGTGCGGTCCAGGGCGGGGTCCAGGAACGACGCTGGGTTCTCGGTCGCCATCCCTCACTGGCCGGCGCCGCGCGTTTCGATCAGCGTACCCTGGTCGTCGTAGACATCGACCGCGCCGAACGACGTCAAGGCGTCGGTGATCTGCGCGCCGTCGCCGACGGCCACGATGTGCAGCCGTTCGGCGTCGAGGTATCGCGCGGCGACCGTCTGCACCTGCTCGCGCGTCACCGCCATGATCCGCTCGGGATAGCGATCCCAGTGGTCGTCGGGCAGGTCGTAGAGATGTCGGACCACCGAGCTCCCCAGCAGCGTGCCGGGCGACTCGAGCGAGAGCGCAAAGCCGGCGACGATGTTGCGCTTCGCGTCCTGGAACTCCTGGTTCGGCACCGGTTCGTCGCGAATCCGCTCCAGTTCGCGCAGCAGCTCCGCCAACGCGTCGCCGGTCACCTCGGTCCTGACCTCGGTCGACGCGTCCCAGTCGCCGCGATAGCGCAACGCCGTGAAGGAGCTGTAGGCGCCGTAGGTGTACCCCTTGTCCTCGCGCAGGTTCAGGAACAGTCGCCCGGTCGCGCCGCCGCCGATGATCTGGTTCATCACGGTGAGCACGTCATAGTCACTGCTCGTCCGGTTGATCGCCTGCGTCCCCACCACGAGGTTGGTCTGCACCGAGGCGTCGCGGTTGATCAGGTAGACCCGCGCCGCAGCGATCGGCGGAGGATCCTCCACGGTGGGCTGTGGGG
>CEQE01137154.1_pt1 | contig 11568 bp, 5 predicted proteins | sample 356201 | NCBI WGS metagenome assembly CEQE01 (sample SAMEA2619970, study PRJEB7988) | marine metagenome | biome: marine biome (ENVO:00000447); feature: mesopelagic zone (ENVO:00000213) & marine oxygen minimum zone (ENVO:01000065); material: "saline water (ENVO:00002010), including plankton...
TCGGCGTCTGATGGCCCTTGCTCCAGGCTCCAAAACCGCGCTGAATCCGTTTTCACAAGAAGCCATATAGAATGGCTGACTCAAAGTCGTGCGCGAACTCGCCGGATGGGACCGAATCGTTCTGCCTGGTCCTCACCGCCAAGAAGGATTCGCCTCGGCATTGATAACCGTTCTTGACTGGTCTGCGACGCCTGTGCTAGGGTTTCCCAACATGCCGCACTGCGGCGTCATATCAGGCATCGATGGGGAGCAGTAGGGGTCAAACCCGCCACAGAGAGCCAGCGGCAGGTGTGAAGCTGGCGCGTGGACACCCACGAACTCGCCCCGGAGCCTCCGACACCAAACCCGAGCCTTGAATGAGGGCGGGCGATAAGGCGGACGGCACGCACCGTTAACGCGATCGAGTGGTCCGACGAGATTTCGTCGGGCAACTAGGGTGGTACCGCGGGTCCGTTCAGATATTCAGCCCGTCCCTGGAAAGGGGCGGGTTTTTTTGTATTCCACGAAAGTGGACTCACATCGGACGCCTAGAGATAATTCGAGGGGATTTGGGGGACTGGATATCACCAACGGTTGTGTCGAAAGAGAGCGGAGCGCGCGGACAGGCACATACGTAAGCTGATGCGAATGGGGTGCAGGGGCGAAGCCCCGCCGGGGTTTGGGGTGTCTCCAATTCCTCTCCCCCTCTTTTAGGGGTGGGGTGGGGCCGATTCGCTCGGACGACGACCAAGTAGGAACATAGGTCGGGTGACCTCAACAACACGGAGCAGTGCATGACAACCACAAGAACCACAGCCACCAGGTTCGACCACGCCGAGATTTCCGCCAAGTGGCAGGCTCGTTGGGAGCGCGACGGAATCTACAAGGCGCACGACGACGACCCTCGTCCGAGGTGGTACGAGCTCCACATGTACCCGTATCCGTCAGGCGACCTCCACATCGGCCACTGGTTCGCCATGTCGGGCGCGGACACCCATGCCCGATTCAAGCGCATGCAGGGATACAACGTGCTGCACCCGATGGGCTTCGACGCATTCGGCCTGAACGCCGAGAACGCCGCCATCGCCCGCGGCATCCACCCGTTCAAGTGGACGATGGACAACATCGAGAACATGCGCGGCCAGCTTCGGTCAATGGGCCCGTCATACGACTGGGACCGGGAAATTGTTACGTGCTCGCCCGAGTACTACAAGTGGAACCAGTGGTTCTTCCTCCAGTTCTACAAGGCGGGTCTCGCGTATCGGGCCAACGCGCCGGTCAACTGGTGCCCGTCATGCGTCACCGTTTTGGCCAACGAGCAGGTGATCGACGGCTTGTGTGAACGGTGCGACACCGCGGTTACACATCGCGACATGAGCCAGTGGTTCTTCCGGATCACCAAGTACGCCGACGAGCTGCTGGAACAATCGGGGATGGACTGGCCCGAGAAGATCAACACGATGCAGACGAACTGGATCGGGCGCAGCGAGGGCGTCGAGATCGAGTTCGACATCTCGGAGTACGGTCTCGACGAGACCACGCTCCGGACGTTCACCACCCGAATCGACACGATCTTCGGCGTCACGTTCATCGTGCTCGCTCCCGAGCACCCGCTGGTGGACAAGCTGACGACGCCGGAGCAGGCGTCCGAGGTCGCCGCCTACGTCGAACAGGCGAGGCGGGACACCGAGGTTGAACGCCTGTCGACCGAGCGCGAGAAGACCGGCGTCCACACCGGCGCGTATTGCCTCAACAGACTCAACGGCGAGCGCGTGCCGATCCTGATCGGCGACTACGTGTTGCACACCTACGGCACCGGCGTCGTGATGGGTGTGCCGGCCCACGACGAGCGCGACTTCGTGTTCGCCAAGAAGTACGACCTGCCGATCCGCGTGGTCGTCGCGCCGCCGGACTGGGAGGGCGGCGACCTGGACGACGCGTACATCGCCCCGGGAACGCAGGTGAACTCGGGCCAGTTCGACGGCATGCCCAGCTCCGAGGGAATGACCAAGATCGCCGAACACATTGAGCAGCAAGGCTGGGGCGACCGAACGGTCAACTACCGGATGCGCGACTGGCTGATCTCGCGACAGCGCTACTGGGGCACGCCGATTCCGATCGTCTTCTGCGACGAATGCGGCGAAGTTCCGGTTCCGGAATCCGACCTGCCCGTGCTGCTGCCTCAAGACGCCGAGTTCCTGCCGACCGGCGAGTCGCCGCTGGCCCTGCACGACGCGTTCGTGAACGTCTCGTGCCCAGACTGCGGCCGCCCGTCGAAGCGCGAGACGGACACGATGGACACGTTCGTCGACTCGTCCTGGTACTTCCTGAGATACACCAACGCCCAGTACGCCGACGGGCCGTTCGACCCCGAGACGGTCGGCAAGTGGAGCCCGGTCGACCAGTACACCGGCGGCGTAGAGCACGCGGTCATGCACCTGCTCTACGCACGATTCTTCGTCAAGGCGCTGCGAGACCTCGGTCTGATCGACTTCGACGAGCCCTTCCAGCGGCTGTTCAACCAAGGGACGATCATCTTCCAACACCAGAAAATGAGCAAGTCCCGCGGCAACGTCATCGCGCCTGACGACTACGTCGTCGAAGTCGGGGCCGATGTCGTGCGCTGCTACCTGATGTTCCTCGGACCGTGGGAGCAGGGCGGCGACTGGAGCGACTCCGGCATCAACGGCATCGCTCGATGGGCAAACCGAGTCTGGGACCTGGGCCACCGCAACCCGGCGGACCTGAACGGCACGACCTTGAACGAAGAGACATCACGCGACCTGCAACGAACGATGCACAAGACGATCCGTCGCGTCTCCGACGACATGGACCGGTTCAAGTTCAACACGTCCCTGGCCGCGATGATGGAGCTGACCAACGCCATGGTCCAGGCCTGGGACCGAGCCGACGTCAGCGCCGACGTCTGGAACGACGCGGTGGCCAACCTGCTGACGCTCATGGCGCCCATGGCGCCGCACATAGCCGAGGAGCTGTGGGAAGCGTCCGGCCACGAATACAGCGTCCACACCCAACCCTGGCCCGAGTGGGACGCCGAACTCGCCGCCGACGAGATGATCACGCTGGTCGTCCAGGTCAACGGCCGTCTCAGGGACCGCATTGAAGTCCCTGCTTCGATCGACGCGGAAACGGCCACGGAGACCGCGCAGGCGAGCGCCAAAGTCCAGGTTCACACTGAAGGCAAGACCATCGCGAAGGTCATCTACGTGCCCGGCAAGCTGGTGAACATCGTCGCGCGGTAGGGGCGCGATGCAAAGGGGCTCGCCCCTCTGCACTCCCCACGATGACGGCTACGCGATGACCTTGAAATCGTATGTGGTCGTGTTGAGGTCGCCTTCGGCGAAGCGGGTCATGCGCAGCGGCGTGATGTCCAGGAGCTTGGCCTCGCCTTCGAGGATGAGCTCGGACAGAGCGATGCCCACGGCTGGGGCCTCCTTGAAGCCGTGGCCGCTGAAGCCGGTGCAGATGTACAGGCCCTCGATTCCGTCGACCTTGTCGACGACCGGGTGCAGGTCGGGCGTCGAGGTGTAGAGCCCGGCGTAGCCGGTGAACAGCTCCGACTCCTCGATGCCGGGGATGCGGCGCGCGATCCTCTCCCAGATCTCCTCGACGAAGCCCATCGTGGAACGGGGGTTGTACGCCTCTGGGTCAGCCGGGTCCTCGTGGTTGCCGTTGCCGACCAGCGTCAGGTCGGCGCCCTCGGGACGGAAGTAGATCAGGTTGGTCATGTCGCCGCCGCCGGGATGGGACGGCACCAAGTCCAGCCTTCGGCGTAGGAAGAAGACTTCGTGGCGCGTCGCTTTCAACGGCAGGTCGATGCCGTGCTTGCCCAGAAACGTGGACGACCACGGACCCGTGGCAACGACTGCGATGGGCGTCTCATATCGCTCGCCCGAGGTGACGACTGCCTTGACCTTGCCGCCCTCGATCTCGATCTCTTGCGCGGGCGATTCCAAAACGACTGTGGCGCCCAGGTCTCGAGCCCGCATCGAGTAGGCGAGGGCGGTGCCCGACGGATCGCCGTGGCCGGACTCCGGTTCCCACGCGAAAGCTTCGGACTCGTCCAGGTGGAACGCGGGCGCCAGTTCTTTCGCCTCTTTGTATGTGACGAGGTCGGTGTCGATGCCAACCGACTTCTGCATCGTCACGTTCTTCTTGATGCCGTCGACCGCGTCTTCGGGGACGATGATGAGGTAGCCGGTCTTCACGAACTCCACCGGGTCGCCGCCGACGATTCCGGCGAAATCCTTGAAGATGTGGAAGCTCTCCCAGGCCAGTCGAGCGTTGACTTCGGTGGAGTAGTGCATCCGGATGGCGCCGGACGACCGTCCGGTTGACCCCGATCCGAGCGTGTCTCGCTCCAAGAGGACCGGAGCTTGGACGCCGCGGGAAACCAGGTTGTACAGAATGCTCGTCCCCATGACGCCGCCGCCGATGACGACGGCTTCAGTTGTGACGGTCAATGGTTTACCTCGTTGGTTCGGTCATCGATTGAGTCGTCCACATCCTTCCGGATAGCGCAATACATCGGCGAAAGAACGGCGGACCGACGAAACGAAGACCCAAATTTGCCTCCACGACTGGGGCTGACTTCGCTATAATACCCTCCGCATCGCAGTGGATGCAAAACAAGTTCCCCCTTTTAGGAGCACTGATATGCAGTTCAAATTGACGGTCCTGCCCGGAGACGGCATCGGACCCGAGGTGATCGAAGAGTCGATCAAGGTGCTGCGGGCCGTGGGAGTCCGATTCGGGCACGAGTTCGAATTCCAGTACGGGATCGTCGGCGGCGGCGCCATCGACGCGACCGGCACGCCGTTGCCCAAGGAGACGATCTCCCTGTGCCGAGGAGTCGACGCGATTCTCTTCGGCGCGGTCGGCGGGCCTAAGTGGGACGACCCCAGCGCCAAGGTGCGACCCGAGGACGGCATACTGGCGATCCGCAAGCAGCTCGGGCTCTTCGCGAACCTCAGGCCGGTGAAGGTCCTCCCGGCGCTGATTAACTCGAGTCCTGTCAAGGCCTCGCTCCTGGAAGGCGTCGACATGATCGTCGTCCGCGAGCTTACCGGCGGCCTCTACTTCGCGTCGCCAAAACGTCGATGGGAGACGTCACGAGGACGTCGCGGCGTAGATACTCTGCGCTACACGGAGCAGGAGATCGACCGCATCCTGCGCGTCGGCTTCGACCTGGCTCGACGCCGCAAGAAGCGGCTCACCTCCGTCGACAAGGCCAACGTGCTGGAATCGTCCAGGCTGTGGCGCGAGATCGCCACGGAGGTCGCGTGCGAGTATCCGGACATCGAGTTGGAACACGTTCTGGTCGATGCGGCAGCCATGCAGCTCATCCGAAATCCGGCTCACTACGACGTGATCGTCGCCGAGAACATGTTCGGCGACATCCTGACCGACGAGGCGTCGGTCTTGTCCGGATCGCTGGGCATGCTCCCATCTGCCAGCCTCGCGGGCTTGCCGAAGGGGGGCCGAGCCAAACGTGGGAACAAGGTCAGCCTGTACGAGCCGATCCACGGGTCCGCCCCGGACATCGCCGGGCAGGGGATCGCCAACCCGATCGGGACCGTTCTCAGCGCAGCCATGATGCTCCGCCATTCGCTCGGCCTCGAAGACGAGGCGACGGCTGTCGAGCGCTCCGTCGACGGCGCGCTGGCGGAAGGCTACCGGACGCCGGACATCGGATCGGACGGCGGCGAGGTCATCGCGACCTCCCGCATGGGAAGCTTGATCGCAGGCGGGATCTAGGTTGGGGGTTGGCGTCGATTCGGCCTGATGGTCATCAACTAAATACGTTGTGCTCAACGCTTCTCGATGTGCTGGATCGGTAGGAATATGAGAAGCTTCTGGAGTCCTTCAGGCAACATGGTGTGTCCAGCGACGAGATTCTTCACCTGCGGGTTCAGAATGACACAAATTGTTCGGCGTCACTTGATTTGTTTATCGCCATAAGGCCGAGATCGCTGGCGTCGTGGTCTTCTTTTATGGACCGAGCCGCGCGCCACGATCCGCGTCTATCGCAACTCGCCATTCTGACGCGTAGCGGAAGAATCTGGTCGTTTACCACACGCATTTGCCTGCTCGACCCGAGATGCTTCGGTTCCCTCAGCATGGTGAGGTGGCCGCCCCTACGACGCCAGCCTGTCGAGGATATCGGCTAGCCTGCTGACGCGGGTGTCAACGTCCGCCAGGCGGTCTCTCTCTTTTTCGACCACCTCTTCGGGGGCTTTTGAGACGAACTGCTCGTTGCCCAGTCTGCCCGCCAACCTCTTGCGGTGCGCTCGCAACTCTTCCAGCTCTTCCTGAAGCCGGGCCTTCTCACTGTCCAGGTCGACCAGATCGCCGATGGTCATTCCCAACGTCCCCAGTCCGAGAACCTGCACCGCCTCGCTGCCGTCCTGTCCCAACGCGTCCGCATTCGGGGCGATGCTCAGCTCCACGCCGGCGCCAGATTGGATGAAGGCGCTTGAGTCTCGGAATACGCCTTCGAGATCGTCGGCGGTCGCGACTCGGGCGGCGATCTCCAGGTTGTTGGCCACCCTGAACACGGCGCGGACGTTGCGGGCCGCTCGCGTGAGCTCGACCACGGCTTCGATCTCGCGCTCCGCCTGGTCGTCGAACCTGGTTCTGTCCGCCTGTGGATACGGCGCGACGATCAGGGCAGCAGGGGATGACGAGCCTTTCGGCAAGTAGTCTTGCAGGGTTTGCCAAATCTCTTCCGTGACGAATGGCAGGAACGGATGCAGCAATCTGAGCACACGCTCTAGCACGTGGGCCAGCACGGGCAACGGCGATGGCGATTCACCGGCCCGCACGCGGATCTTGGACATCTCGATGTACCAGTCGCAGTACTCGTCCCACAGGAAGTCATGGATCGTAGTTTGCGCCTCTCCGAACTGGTGCGTGCTCATGAACGCGTCGACCTGCTCGGCGACGCGGTTGAGCCGGCTGACGATCCACCGGTCCTCGCGGTGGGTCAGACTGGGGAGGTCGTCCCAACCATCCAGTGATTCCGCCTGATCGAGGTTGGACATCACGAACCTGGCGGCGTTCCACAGCTTGTTGGCGAAGTTGCGGCTCGCTTCCAGCTTGCCTTCGTTGGTGCGCATGTCGGCGCCTGCCGCTGTGCCTGTGGTCAGGGCGAAGCGGACGGCGTCCGCGCCGTACATGTCGATCAGCTCCAGCGGGTCGAGCACGTTGCCCTTGACCTTGCTCATCTTGATGCCCTCGGGGTCCAGCACCATTCCGTGAAGGTACACGGTGTGGAATGGCGCCTCGCCCATGTTCTCCAGCGCCATGAAGATCATCCGGGCGACCCAGAAGAACAGGATGTCGTGGCCGGTCTCCATCACCGAGGTCGGGAAGAAGTAGTCCAGGTCCTCGGTGTCCTCGGGCCAACCCAGCGTCGAGTGGGGCCACAGCGCTGAGCTGAACCAGGTGTCGAGCACGTCCTCGTCTCGGCGCAGGCTGGTCGCACCGCAAGTCGGGCACTGCCTGGGGTTCTCCATCTCGACGATGGTCGCGTCGCAGTCGTCGCAGTACCAGACGGGGATTCGGTGCCCCCACCAGAGCTGGCGGCTGATGCACCAGTCGCGGATGTTGTCCAGCCAATTGTAGTAGACCTTCTCGAACCGCTCGGGCACGATCTTGATCCTGCCCTCCGACACGGCGTCTCGTGCGGGCGCAGCAAGAGGCGCCATCTTGACGTACCATTGTTCTGAAACGATGGGCTCGACGACCTCGTCGCAACGGTCGCAGTGGCCGACAGAATGCGTGTACGGCTCGATTTTCTCGATCAGACCCTCTTCGTCGAGCCGTTCGACGACTCTGGCCCTGCATTCGTCGCGGTCCAAGCCCTCGTACGGGCCGGCGTTCTCGTTGAGCGTGGCATCGGGATTGAGAGCGTTGATGACCTCGAGGCCGTGTCGCTGTCCGATCTCGAAGTCGGCCGCGTCGTGGCCTGGAGTCACTTTCAAGGCGCCGGTGCCGAATTCGAGATCCACTGCATCGTCGCCCACGATGGGCAGGATGCGGCCCATAATCGGCAACACCGCGTTCTTGCCGACGAGGTGGCCGTATCTCTCATCAGCCGGATTCACGGCGACGCCGGTGTCGGCCAGCATCGTCTCGGGGCGGGTGGTCGCGACCGACATGTGACCGTCGTCGCCCTCGAGCGGGTACTTGATGTGCCAAAGATTGGAATCTTCCTCGCGGTGCTTGACCTCGAGGTCGGAAAGCGCGGTTTGGCACCGAGGGCACCATGTGGTGATGCGGTTGCCTTTGTAGATGAGCCCCTTCTTGTAGAGGTTCACGAACGTCGTGCGCACGGCTTTGCTCGGTCCGGCGTCCAGTGTAAAAACCTTGCGATTCCAATCGCACGACGCCCCGAGTCGTTCGAGCTGCGTGTAAATGCGTCCGCCGTAGTCGTCGACCCAACTCCAGATGCGCTCGACGAATCGGTCGCGTCCGAGATCGTGGCGGGTGATGCCGTCGGAGGCGAGGAGCCGCTCGACGACCACCTGCGTCGCGATGCCGGCGTGGTCGGTGCTAGGGAGGTACAGGGTCGGGTCGCCGAGCATCCTGTGCCAACGAACCAGCAGGTCTTCGACGGCGATGGTCAGGGCATGGCCCATGTGCAGTTCACCCGTCACGTTGGGCGGGGGCATGATCACGACGAAGGGCTTCTTGGCGCGGTCGATTTCCGGCGCGAAGTAGCCGCCTTTGTTCCAGAAATCGTAGATCCGCCCCTCGACGGCGCTCGGGTCGTATGCCCTTGGGATCTCTCGTTTTTCTGCCTGAGTCATGCCTATGGAGACCTCGGATAAAAGATCACTCATTCTAGTCGTCCCGACGAAGGAGCGTCAACGACGCGCTTTGCATGATGTACCATACGCGGGTTATGCAGCAAATCAAGTTGCCGGGCATCAGCCTGGTCCTCGGAGTCGGAAGCGCGATCGCCGCTTTCGCCCTGTACCTGTCCACGCTGGCGCCAACGCTGAGCTGGGGTTGGCGCGGCATGGGCGTGGACGGCGGCGAGCTGCTGGCCGCCGCGCACTCTCTGGGCGTGCCGCACCCGTCCGGTTATCCGACCTACATGTTGTTTCTGAAGGGTTTCGGCTCGATCGTCGCCATCGGAGATTTCGCGTTCAGGGGCAACCTGGCCTCCGTGGTCTTAGGAGCGCTCACGGTCGGTTTGCTCTATTGGGTCACGTTGGTGATCGCCCGAGGCCAGTATCGGGACTCTCCGGAGTGGCTGGTGGCGCTTGTTTCTTCCTTTGCGGCACTGACTTTCGCCGCGACGCCGCTGTTCTGGTCGCAGGCGGTCATCACCGAGGTGTACACCCTGAACACCGTGTTCGTGGGCGCGCTGGCGGTGCTTGCCCTCCACATCGTCACGGGAAGCTGGCGGAACAGGCCGCGATCCGAACGACACATGCAACGCATGCTGGCCGTGTTCGGACTGCTGGTCGGCCTGGGAATGGGCAACCACTTGACTCTGCTCGCGATCGCCGCCCCACTGGCCCTGTGGATCGCAATTCAGACGAGGCCCCGAGTCGCCGACGTGGCATGGGGCGTCGCAGCGTTGGCGGTCGGGTTGTCGGTCTACGCGTACCTGCCGATACGGGCAGGGGCCGGACCGGCGGTGAACTGGGGCGACGCATCGTCTTCGGACGGCTTCATTTGGATGCTGAGCGGCCGAGCATATCAGGACTACGTGTTCGGCATACCCCTCGATTCCATAGGCGCCAGATTGGCGGACTGGTTGGACTTGGTGTTCATTCAGTTCAATCCATTGGGCTTGTTTTTCGTTTTGGTTGGCATTGCGGCCGTGGCTAAAACCGAGCAATGGCTGTTCCGGATGATCGTTCTATCCATCGCAGGGTTGTTCGGATACGCCATCGCATACAACACGTTCGACGCCGAAGTGTTGACGATTCCGGCCTTCTTCCTCCTCTCGGCGTGTTCCGGATTGGGATTGCTCGCTGTTCTGACCAACGTGTCGCGCTGGGCCTCCGAAGGTTCGCGACATCGCACCCGATCGCGCTCGCGCAAGAACATCTTGAAAGGGTGGCGATCGGCGCCGTTTCTCCTCGTCGTGGCCTTTGTGGCCGTTCCCGTGGGCACAGTGGCGATGAACTACTCGTCGCAGGATCTCAGCGACGACCGGCGCGCGGAGGAGTTCGCGGAGGCGGCGATCGACATGGCGTCGCCGGGTTCGGTGGTAATCGCGGACGGAGAAGCAAAGACGTTCGCGCTGTGGTATGAGACGTTCGTCGAACGCCCGGAGTCCGAAGTCATCCCGATCTCGGCCCGCTTGCTCCAGTTCGACTGGTACGGCCCCAGCCTGAACGAGCGCTATCCGGGCCAATTGCCTGCCGAATGGCCGTCAGACGTCCTCGGCGCGCTCGAGGCCATCATCGACCACACCGCCGTCGAATCGGGCGTGTACTTGACGTACTTCAGCCCGGACCTGGCGGAGAACTACGCACTGTCGCTTCAGCCGCATGGGCTGTACAAGGTGGGCCTGCGGTAGGAATTCTTTGCGGGCGACTTTCAGTATGGTGAGAAATCTTCGAATGGAGGCGTGTCGTGTCCGAAATGTTGAGGGGCGTCAAGGTGCTGGAGCTTGCGAACTGGGTTGCGGCGCCGTCTGCCTGCGCGATGCTGGCCGACATGGGGGCGGTGGTCATCAAAGTCGAGCCCCCGGAAACCGGCGACGCGGTCCGAAGCCTGAGCATTAGCACGAAAGGATTCGGCACACACTCCGACGGCTTGAACGTCGTTTTCGAGCAGCTCAACCGGGGCAAACAAAGCATGGGAATCAACCTCAGAGTCGACGAGGGACGCGAAGCCGTTCGACGGCTTTCCGCCGAGGTTGACGTAATGGTCACGAACCTCACGCCCCATCGTCAGCAACGATACGGCCTCAGCTACGAGGACATCGTCGCCGTCAATCCGCGCATAGTCTACGTGAACCTGACCGGGTATGGCATGGATGGACCCGAGCGGGACCGATCCGGGTTCGACTACGCAGCGTTCTGGGCGCGCTCCGGGATCATGGCCACGTTGGGCGAGCAGGGCGAACCCCCGGTGCAGCAACGCCCTGGGTTCGGCGACCAGACCACATCCCTGGCGGTGGTCGCCGCGGTCGGAATGGCGCTGTTCGAGCGGGAACGGTCCGGCAAGGGGCAGCAGATCGACTGTGCGCTTCTCCACACTGCGCTGTGGGCAGTCGCCCCAGACGTTGTCGCATCGTCGAGAGACAAGGCGCCGATGCCGCGCAATGACCGCGCACGCGCCGCTAACGCGTTGTTCAACTTCTACGAAACGAAGGACGGGAAGTGGGTCCAGCTTGTGATGATCCAGTCCGACCGGTTTTGGACGGGTTTCTGCCGAGCCTTGGAGATCGAGCACTTGACAGACGACCCTCGGTTCGTCAGCCATGTGGCCAGGACAGAGAACGGCGCCGCGTTGCTCCGGATCGTCACCGACCGGATTGCAGAACGGACCAGGGGCGACTGGGCGGCGCGACTGGACGAGGGAGGGTGCATCTGGGCG
>CEQE01062423.1_pt1 | contig 11562 bp, 12 predicted proteins | sample 356201 | NCBI WGS metagenome assembly CEQE01 (sample SAMEA2619970, study PRJEB7988) | marine metagenome | biome: marine biome (ENVO:00000447); feature: mesopelagic zone (ENVO:00000213) & marine oxygen minimum zone (ENVO:01000065); material: "saline water (ENVO:00002010), including plankton...
TCCCAAGCAGTGCTACCTCCTGTTTTGTTAAACCCTCCGGAGAACCGATGGGAACAGACCCGGGAGAAACCGAAATCTGAATTGAGTGAGCTTTAGCTCTTTTCCATGTGGTAGTCTTTGGGTCAAAGAAAGGAAGTTCTACTCTAGGAAGATTAAACCTACCTGATTGACGGGGAATAACCACATACTCCCATTGTAATGTTCCCGAGATCTCATCGCGAAATGAATCTTTATTTATTTCACTTACCGGCGGAAACACCTCTAATGTTTTTGGAAATGCTAATTCCGGCAAACTGAACAATGAAAGATTTCCCATTCCTTTCACTTCGATATTAAAAGTTAATGCTTCATTCGCTTTTACCTTTTGAACATCTACGGACGTTTTAACAGTATAATTCCCCACTGCTCCGGTAAAATCATCAGGTTTACCATCAGGGTATGGCAGTACATTAATTGTTTTTGTTTCAGATTTTATCACTTTTCGAATCGCCTGCCTGGAAGAATATGAATCAAAAACATCAAAAAAATGATCTCGCCTTTTTGATTTCTTATTCTCCACATAGACTTTTGAATTAATTGTATAGGGAGCTATAGTAATTTTTCCTATTTTCGTCGGAAACAAAGCGACAGTATATAATTTTGCTTTTTTATATCGAACTCCGTTGTAGGATACCTCCCGCATATTTATCTGTCTTGGAGAATACAAACTTTCCGTCCAAAACCCAACAAATTCAGGTAAATCAACACTTTCTATGGATAAATCCGTGCGGGTAAATAATTGATAGGTAACAGTGATTTGTTCTCCTAAAAATGCTGTATCCTTATCCAATTCCACTCGAATAAAATAAGATTGGGAATTCCCTGATTTCGAACTAACAGGATTTTTTGATACATGTAATTTTATCGGTTTTGTTTTGAGTTTTGATTTTCCTACGGTCACTGTCAATGCGGGCAGAAATAATGTTCCTATCTTCTTCGGAGATAACGTCCAGGACAGTCCATGTATAGATGCCCTTTTCCCATTTATCCATGATATATTGGTTTGCTGACTGGGGCCGTTTACCACTATAAAATTTTTCTTTAATGGTGATATATCCACCTGTGGTAATGCACTACCGTCTATAGCATCAACCTTGAATTCAAATACATTATCTAAGGTTAATTTATTTTGGTCAACCGTTGCATTTACAGTTACTCCAAAAGCCAATTGAATAACAAACAATAACGGTAGATAATTAATAATATATTTCAAAAAATAAACCACTGGATTCATAATTGGTTACCAATCCTTTTCCGTTTTTCTGGATTTCACATTTTTCATTTGGCGTCTTTTATTAATTTTTTCTTTATCCTTTAATGCATTGAGAATGGCTTGCGCATTCATCTTGTTTTTTAGTGAATCGGCTCCTTCTTCATTCTTTTCAGCCGGGGTTGGCTCGGGTTGGATTTGTTCCTGGGGTTTGTTATTTGTATCTTCTTTTTGTGAATTGTTAGTGTTTTTATCCTTGTTTTGTTCCTGGTTTGGCTCTTTTTTTCCCGCTTGTTCAGAATGGTTTTCCTGAGAGTCATCATCATTCTGTTTTTCTGACTGGTTTTCTTTATTTTTCTCTTTCTTCTGATCTTGTGATTGATTGTCCTGTGGGTTTTTCTCGTCTTTTTCCTGAGAGTCATTATCCGATTCTTTGTTTTTTTGAGATTGTTCCTGCATCATTCTTTGAACAAATTCATAATTCCACTTTGCTTCTGGATCTGCAGGATTTAATTCAATTGATTTTTTATAATGGGCGAGACTTTCTTCAAGTTTCTGATTTTGAAAATAGAGATTGCCAAGGTTGTAATGCGCCTTAGATTGCAATTCAGTATCTTCCGATTCCAATACTTGCTTGAATGCTTCTTCAGATGCAATAAAGTCCTGAGTCTGAAATGACGTTGTCCCTAATCCAAATTGCGCTTCTTTATTATCAACTTGTTTTCTCAAAATGGATTCATAATATCCCAGAGCTTTTTCAAATTCTCCATTCTTAAAATAGCGAACACCCTTATCATCAACAGCTATTAAAATCGTGCTCGAAAGAGAAAAAATGATTAAAAATAATATTCTATTAAACTTCAATTAAATTCCTCCGACTCATTTGAAGTTATTTTTTTTGTCGGAATAAAAAATGCAGCTAAAAACATGGATAAGGATATAACTCCAAATAATTGAAATTGATCCTCATATTCAGAAAACTCATGAGTGCTTATGGTTTTTTTCTCCATCTGGTTTATTTCTTGAGAGATTGTCTTATAATTCGCTGCACGATTGTCAAATCGCACATAAATACCGTTACCTGCTCGGGCAATATTCTGTAGGACCCCTTCATTCAAGGTGGATGTAATAAATTTTCCCCGACGATCTTTCTTGTATGACGTGTCTCCTGTTTCTTTATCCAAAACCGGAATGAGTGATCCCGAAACGGAACCAACCCCGACAGTGTGGATGATGATTCCGGTCTGGGCTGCTTTTTCTGCAATTCCAATTGCTTCTCCTTCATGGTCCTCTCCATCCGTGACCAAAATTAATACTTTGAATTTTTCACTCTCATCTGAAAATGCAGAAAGTCCCGTATTAAGGGCAGAACTGATGGCAGTTCCCTGTGTGGAAATCATTTCCGTATCTATCTCGTTTAAAAATAAAATTGCGGCTTCGTAATCAGAAGTAAGGGGTAAATAAAGGTGACTGGCTCCGGCAAAAACGATGATTCCCACACGGTCACCTGTGAGCTGGCGAATGATTTGTGAAATCTCAAATTTTGCTTTTTCAAGTCGGCTTGGTTTTACGTCTTCAGCATTCATACTAACGGAAACATCCATAGAAAATATTAAATCAACTCCTTTTCGCTCCACCGGTTTCACTTGTGTCCCAATCTGGATACCAGAAGCAGAGATTATTAAAAACAGTAGTCCCGCTAAACGACATCGTTTTTGCCAATTTGTCTTATTGAAATCTATATTTCCAAATAATTGGTCTTTTATATTGTTAGATTGAATGTTTAACATACTTGTTATAGACTTTCTTTTTTTTCCAAAAAACAGGATAATGCCAAGCACAACCAGAAAGATAAATACAACGGGATATCTTACATCCATTATATTCCTCTTTTAAAAATGAACCTTTCCAAGATTTCATGGAACAGGCCGATGACCAATGCTGGAATAAAAAATACACTATATAGTTCCCTATACCGTGTGTATTCCTTTACTTCAATTTCTGTTCTCTCCAAATTGTCAATTTCAGAATAAACATCTCTCAGGGATTCCTCATCTGTAGCACGGAAATATTTGCCCTTAGTTCGAGCGGCAATTTCTTTCAATGTTTCTTCATCAATTTCATTTTTAACATATCCTCGATTTGTTATAAATGTAGTCGCCTGATTTGTTCCCGCTCCAATTGTGTAAATCTTTATGTCAAATTCAGTTGCAATATCTGCGGCTGTCAGGGGGTCCAGTTCTCCAGCGTTGTTGCTTCCATCTGATAACAGAACCATTACCTTACTTTTGGCTGTGCTTCCTCGAAGTCTGTTCACTGCGTTGACAATTGCCATACCGATTGCGGTACCGTCATAAGCCCTCTCTGCAACAGTCACTTCACTTAATAAGTTTCCAATAACTTCCGTATCAACTGTGAGAGGACATTGAATAAATGTTTCTCCAGCAAAGACCAACAATGCAACTCTATCACCGGAACGACTTTCGATAAATTGTGCAGCAGTTCTTTTGACTGCTTCCAGTCTATTGGGTTTAAAATCTTCCGCCAGCATACTGCTGGAAATATCTAAAACCAGAACAATATCAACTACCTCCACTTTGGTTTTTTCTAATGTGTCCACATGTTGAGGCCTGGCAAGACCAAGAATGATAAGACATAACAGAATTAAACCTAGTACTCTTAAAATCAAATGTCTGTATTTTCCACCGGTAATGAAAGATTCTATCATCAATTCTTTTGAAGATATATTTATGACACTTTCTTTGCTTTTGCCATATTTTCGATACCAGATTTCCATTAGAGGAATGAGCAATAATGCACATAAATACCAGGGATTTGCAAATTTCATACTCGAGAGTTACAAGTTAAAAAGGATTAAGTTTTAATGAATATCAATAATTCATCAATATAGATACAAAATAAAATTATTCAGCCGATTGATTTTTTTCCTTTTCAATCTCTGAATTAGAGTCATCATTTGCGGTAGCATCTTCAATCTCCTGCTTCACATCTTTCATGCCTCCTTTAAATTCTTTGATTCCCTGAGCTAAAGCTTTGGCAAGTTCCGGAAGCCTTTTTGCACCAAACAAAAGTAAAACCACCAATAAAATAAGGATGATTTCCCATGGTCCAAGATTAAACATTGCTTTTACTATATTCATGAAGTATACCTGCTCCTTTAAATTAAATTATTGCACAATTCACAGTGATAATATTCCTTATATCCATTACCGAAAATATCTTAAGAAATAATAGGCTGTTGCCAATCCCACCAACCCTATAAAATTCAATGAAACCGACAACCCGAACTTAAGAGTTAATACAATTAAATTAAGGACCATAACTCCTGAATCAAAACCGCTTAATCCGGCTAAATCTAATTCAATTCCCGTGAGAAAAAATTTCTTTACAACACCATCCGGCATTATCCAACCAATGAGTTCACCCAGCACAGAACCGATTACTGCACCGCTGAAAAGTACGATAAAAATGAATCCAAGTGTTCGTTTATTCATTGGGATCTGCCTAGTTTTTAAAATCCTTAATTTCAGATGCAGTGAGTCTATTTTTTATAACCCAATTCATAATATTATAGATAATATACCCCATCAGAAAAGGAAATAATATCAATCCTCTCCATAAGAGAAGGGTAAATATTAAAATGGCTAACCCAATCAATCTAATGGAATTCGTTTTTCCTTTTTTAAAAGATAACAAGGGGAGTTTATTGAATCGCAGCGGACTAACCATGAGGAAGCTAAGAATAACCATCAAAACAAGAATGACCCTTGGGTCTCCCATCGTCCCATTTAATTGGTAATGAAACAGCATGAATCCGTAAAGCGATAATGCATTTACCGGTGTAGGAAGTCCCGTAAAAAAGGTTTGTTTCTCTGAATAATCTATATTGAAACGTGCCAATCTAATTGTGCCAAACATGAGTGGCATAAAACTGATGATTCCGGCTAAAAGAGGATCCATCCCATGAACATAAACCGTATAGATTAATAAGGATGGGGATGCACAAAATGAAATTGTATCAGCGAAAGAATCAAATTCGGTGCCGAACCTTGAAGGAATATTTAACAGTCTCGCTATTTTTCCGTCCACAGCATCAAAAGCTCCGGCAATAAGAATAATCCATCCAGCGTGAACCGGTCTTCCACTGAAGAGTAATCCAATAGAAAAAAATCCTAAAAACATGTTTATTACCGTTAACAAATTTGGGATTACCCTTTTGTCAAACCGTTTTCGTTTTAGTTGATTTGGTTTATGTTTTAGTCTCATTATTTTTTCCAATGATAGATTCTCCACCCTTGACTTTTTGTCCCAATTTCACCCTTAAATCTATGTATTCTGGAAGAATAATATCCACCCTTGATCCAAACATGATAAACCCGAATTTATCTCCCGTATTTAATTGAGCTCCCTTTTTTACATAACAACGGATTCGTCGAGCCAAAAGGCCCGCTATTTGTTTAACTTTAATCATTCCCATTTGTGAATTTATATGAAGAGTTGACTGCTCATTTTTATCGGATGCTGAGTGATTGAAAGCAGCTATAAATTTTCCTTTTTTGTATTCCACTTTCTGGACTGAACCACCAACAGGAGTCCGATTTACATGTACATTAAATACATTTAAAAATATTGAAACTAAGTTTGCTTTTCCAATATCAGGATCGTCAACAGATTTAATTTGTAATATTTTTCCATCGGCAGGTGAAACAAGGATTCCTTTTCCCTTAGGGATTTTCCTTTTCGGATCTCTGAAAAAATTTAAACAGAATAATAATAATAATCCCGGAATTGCAGCACTATCCAATAGGATAGAAAATTCTAAAAAGTACCCGACCAGACGCACAACGATGGTTAAAATTAAAAAGCCAAATATAAATGGAAATCCTTCTTTAACAATCATTAATAATAATAAGAATTATTTACTTTTTCTAATTTCAATCTGATCTGTTTTCTTACTCCATCCCTATAAATTTTAACAGTTATTCTATCTCCAGAACGAATATCCTGATCTAAAATGACATTTTTAATATCCTGTGCACTGGTTATTTGGACACCATTTACTGCTAAAATAATATCCTCAATTTTAATTCCTGCTTTATCTCCGGAACTGCCCTTTTCCACTTCTACGACAATAACACCTTTAACAAAAGGTAAATTCAGATACCGGGCAACCCGTTTATTCAGTGATTGCACCTGAAGTCCCGTAGAATAATTTCGGTCAATTCTTCCTTTATTTTTCAATTCTTCAGCAATCTGTTTCGCCCGATTGATGGGTATAGCAAAACTGATACCAATAGAACCCTGAGAATAATTTGAACCAGTATAAATAAACGTATTAATTCCCACAATCTCACCTAATCCATTGACAAGAGGTCCACCGCTGTTTCCGGGATTTATTGCCGCATCCGTCTGAATCATATCTTGGAATAATTGTCCCGATTCTTGTTGACCAAAATCCATATTTAAGGCGCTGATGATCCCTACTGTTGCTGTTGGCTGATCACTAACGTCAAAAAGTCCATATGGATTACCTAAAGCAATGACCCATTCACCTATGATTAAGTCATCCGAATTTCCCAGGTCAGCATATGGAAAATTGGAACCTTCCATTTTTAGCAAAGCTAAATCTGTAAATCGGTCTTTTCCAATGATTTCTGATTTGTATTCTTCACCTCCGGGAAGAGTGACAATAATTTCATGTGCATTCTCGATGACATGATAATTTGTAAGCACATACCCATCAGGGCTTATCACTACACCTGACCCCGAACTTTTTACTTTTTCGCGATGCAAATCATACGGGAAAAAAAACTCAAAAAAAGGATCGGAAAACGGAGACTTCCGTGCAATTTCCTTTAACTGAATCACATTCACACTGGCAACGGCAGGAGATATATTTTGAATTGCCCTTGTAATAGCATTGTAACGCGAAGAATGCAGATCCTCCTGACTATTCAGAGAATTTCCTATCAGGAATAATACAATGAGAATTTTATTGATCATATTCTACTTTTTCCAAAAAGAGACCCCGAGCGGGAGCTTTATGCAAAGTCACATTTTTTTGAGGATTTGATAATAATTGAATAAAATCTTTTTCGGAATATTTTTTTTGAGCCACTGCGACCATTGTTCCTGCTAAATATCTTACCATATGGTGCAAAAAACGGTTCCCTATAATAGTAAAAAATACCATATTATTTTCTTTTGTCCATGCAGATTGAAAAATGTCACATTCTGTGTTTTTTAATTCTTTGTTCCACTTGGAAAAGGATAAGAAGTCATGTGTCCCCAGTAAATTCTTTGATATAGAATTCAACATATAAATATCCAGTTCAGGTAAAAACCAACTCTGATTTTTATAGAGCGGATTTGTACCTGTATAACACTGATATCTATACGTTCTTCGAACGGCAGAAAACCGCGCATGAAATTTGGGGGAAACAACATTGCAGTCAATAATAATAATATCTTCCGGACATTTTGCATTCATAGCTCTCATTAATGTACATGTGTCTAAATCCGTTTTTAAATCAAAATGAGCAATCTGCCCCAAAGCATGAACACCAGAATCCGTACGCCCAGCACCGGTAATTTTAATAGATAATGCACTGTTAAAACTACCAATTAACTCTTCCAATACTGGTTGGATGGCAAGACCGTTTTGTTGTGTCTGCCACCCACAATACCGAGTCCCGTCATACTGTATGGCTATTTTAAACCGAGGCATAATAGTTTATTTTTTTTATCCAATCATAATGAAACGGAAAGATTTAAATAAATTTTTCCATCAGGTAATGAGTTAATTGGAGAAATTGAAAACTGGATTTCATTTCCTAAATGTTTCCGACTGAGATATAAAGCATCAATTCCGGAAATAATATGATTCAATACAATTCCGCCAATAAAAAATTTTCCCATCAGCAATAATCGGTCACTTCGGATTCGTTTTGATTCAAAATATTCTTTATTTGACTTGGAATCCCAGTTCCAATCCCATTCCGGATCTTCATAGGCTCCAACTGCATCAAAATCTCTCCAGCGTAGATGCTCTGCTATAAAGTATTCCCGACTATCATAAAATCCAATATCAATCCAAAATTGTCGTGGTTTGTCACCCGAACTAATTCCCCCGTGTTTCATAGCAATTGATTCATAAGTATTTTTTTCTAAGTTCGATCCTAAAAAACTCCCTCCCATTCCAATCCAAAGAAGAGATTCGGTAATAATAAATAATTTTCCTCTTTTCTTATCATTTAAGGAATATTCGCCCCATCCCGGAATCACCAGTGATCGCCACACATAATGAGGATAATCTCCCTTCCCAGTCGTCTGAGCTTTTATCTCCGTTATTGGAGTTATTAAAATTAGAAGTAAAATAAAAGTTATATTTTTTTTATCCATAAAATTATTCCTACACATATAATAAATATAAGCGAAACCCATTTTCCTAAAATATTTCCATTCCTAGAAAAAAAAGTTGTGAATTCAGCCAAAGGTACAGTTTCCTTAAAGACAACTCGTTCTCCCAATGATTGTATTACTTTAATCTTTCCAGTTGGCAGAATAACCCCAGAGATTCCTGTATTGGCACTTCTCACTATTGATCTTCGGTTTTCTATAGCTCTCATTTTTGCAATTTCAAAATGTTGATAGGGGCCCGATGTTTTTCCTAGCCACCCGTCATTTGCCTGGATGGTTAAAAACTCTGCGCCTTGTAATACAAATTTCCGCACTATATCTGGTAAACTGGATTCATAACAAATCAGATTTGAAAATGAAAATTTGTCAAACTGAAATAAAGTAAATTCATTTCCTGCTGTAAAGTTCCCCTGACCAAAATTTAGATCATTCAATGATGGGAAATATCCGGATAAAGGAACATATTCTGCAAAGGGTACTAATTTCACTTTATGATATATTTCAGGAAGTTTGTGCGGTTGAAAAAAAATGGATCCATTGAAATAAAGGGGTTTCCCTTCCTCAGAATTTTCTCTGTCTATCGTTCCGGAAAATAAAGGTATTTCATTTCTATTCACTTTTTCCTGAATCGGCGAGCGATCTTTTCCGGACAATCGTAAATAACTGGGTAATGCGGTTTCAGGCCAAACAATCATATCAGGATCTAATTCCACAGCTTTATCCAAAAGCTGATGCATGAGTTCAAATGTTTGTTTTCGATGATCTTTTTCCCATTTTTCATTTGGGTCCACAGAAGGTTGAGTTACTGCCACGACAATAGACTTTCCGATAAAATCTTTTTCAACAGATTTAATTTTATGTGAACCAAACAGCCATAAAACGACAAGTAAACTGATGGCAGCTATAGAATAAATCCTATTTCCTTTTCTAACCGTAATTGCAAAATATAAAAGAACATTCAAAATCAAAATCCAAAGTGAAACTCCAGACGAACCCGTTACGTCCATTATTTGGATAAACTGAATGAATCGGGATTGGGTAAGGGCTAAATCCATCCACGGAAATCCAAGTGGCCCCAAACTCCTGAGCCATTCCATTGTGACCCAGATTAAAGGAGCAAACCAAAGGAAGATGGTCTTTTCCTGTAAAAAATATTGTAAAGTAACAGCAAACAACCCCCAGAATAGAGATAAATAAAAAATCGCACCTATTAGTGAAAGAAAAACAGGTACAAATCCAGCTCCACTATTAAAACCAATCCAATATAGAACGATAAAATGCGCAGTGATTCCCGCCGAGTAACCATATTTTAATGATTCTTTATAATCGCTACCTTCTAATGATAGAAATAAAGGTATGAGCCCAAACCAGGCAAAAAATCCTAACGGTAGGGGTGGATAAGATAAACCGATGAATAGTCCGCTTAAGAGTGAGAGAAGTAATTTTTGGTGAATGATGGTATTCAAAATACCGTATAAATTTTATTTGACGATAAAAGATTTTTTCCGGTCGAGATAGTTTTGTAAAATAAGCGCAGCTGCAATCTGGTCAATAAGGGATTTGTTCCTTCCCGTACTTATTTTTTGTTTTATAAGTTCCTTTTTTGCAATAACTGTAGTTAGCCTCTCATCCTCAAGTATCACTTTATAATTATTTTTTCCTAATGTTTCTGAAAATAATTTTACCGTCTCAGTTTGTTTTGTCTCTTTTCCATTCATACCCAATGGCAGCCCCACAACAATGGACTCAATTCCGTATTCCTTTATTATCTGTCCAATGTGTTCCAAGAGGTATTTGGTTGATTTATTTTTTATTGTCTTTAAAGGAGTGGCTATAATATGTAATGGATCTGATACAGCAAATCCAACTCGACTGGATCCGTAATCTATGCCAAGAATTCTACCGTTCATTAATATGACGTATTATCTCCCTACTCTCTCAATAGAATCTATCCCCTTTATATGGGATACCTTTTTTATCACTCTGTCCAATTGACGGAGGTTTCGAACTTGGATAATAAACATCATTTTTGCTAGCCCGTGTATGACTTTTAGATCGAGACTGGTAATATTGATATTCAAACCGGAAATGCATTCAGTTAATTCTTTTAATTTCCCTTTTTGGTCTACCCCTGTTATTTTTAAGCGTACATTAAAAAAATCTTTCCGACCCACATCCCATTCAACCGGAACGAGCCTATCTGATTCTTCCTGTAACAAGGGAAGACTTTTACAGGAAGATTGATGTACGGTAATCCCTCTTCCTCGTGTGATAAAACCCACCATTCCATCTCCGGGAATCGGATTGCAACATTTTCCAAAATGCACCATTAAATCCGTTATACCTTGCAGTTTAATACCCCCGGTCCTTGAACGAGCATCTTCAATAAATTTCTGGTTTGATTCAAATTCTTCATCAGAAACTTCTAGGACACTTTTGGGTCTCATTTTTCTAATTATCTGTTTGACTGTTATTTTACCATTTCCTACGGCCTCCATCAAATCATCCTTGGATTTATGTCCAAAATCAGAGTGAGCATTCTGCACTTTTTTGAATAAAGAACCTAATTTATTTCTTCTCAGGGATTTTTCTAATATTTCTTTTCCGATATGAATACATTCGTCCCTTCGAATAGATTTTAAATATCGATTAATGTGAGTGCGGGCTTTTGAGGTTACCACAAATTTTAACCACCCATAACTAGGTTTTTGGGTCGAAGAAGTCAAGATTTCTACTCTGTCACCGTTTTTCAACACTGTGTTAAGAGGAACCACCTTATGATTTATTTTTGATCCTAAACAGTGCAGTCCGACCTGTGTATGAATTTGAAATGCAAAATCTATGACTGTGGAGTTATTTGGCAATTGCACTAA
>CEQE01001193.1_pt1 | contig 11561 bp, 10 predicted proteins | sample 356201 | NCBI WGS metagenome assembly CEQE01 (sample SAMEA2619970, study PRJEB7988) | marine metagenome | biome: marine biome (ENVO:00000447); feature: mesopelagic zone (ENVO:00000213) & marine oxygen minimum zone (ENVO:01000065); material: "saline water (ENVO:00002010), including plankton...
ATGGTGCCGTCTCCCCCCATAGCAAACAGGAAATCCAGTTTCAAGAAATCGTCCGCCGACTCTATAACGGAATAGTGATGGCTCTGCTTCTCTTGCCAGAGAGTTTCGATTCTCTGCGTGAGATAGACTTCCTGTCCGCGATCCTGAAGCCATGGCAGCACCTCTGGTAGAAGATCCCAGAAGGACTGTTTACTGGTGTTGGCCCAGATTCCGATGTTCATTACTTAGGATTCCAACTCGCTATCGTCTCCATCACCCTCATTCTGCGTCAAGACTATGATCTTTTTCTCTGCCTCCTCCAGCCTTGAACGGCACATTTTTGTCAACTCGGTTCCTTCCTCAAATAGCGCCAAACTCTCCTCGATAGAAATTGCGCTATCTTCAAGCTGTTTCACGATCTCTTCCAGCCGGGTCATAGCTTGCTCGAAGCTCATATCGCTCTTCTTTGCCATAATCAATTGTCCTTTTTCTGACAGATCAACTGCTGTCGGGACCGTCAGATTTAATCTTCTTTACGTCGGCCTCAATTTCGCCATCTGACATCAGAAGTCCAAACTTCTCGCCAATTTCGAACGATTCCACTTTATTCACCACCTGTTTTTGCGGCAGCTTATAGGCCACCGAGTATCCTCGCGCCAGAACGCTCCGCGGACTCACAGCCAAAAGCCGTTCGCTCATTCCCTGGAATCTTGATTGCTCCATACTGAGCACGAACTGTATCTGCTGCGAGAGCCGATCACTCATCTCGCCCAGGCGCTGCCGTTTCTGATCGATAAGTACGCCCGGCTGCTGGAAACCGTAACGTGAAGTGACGGCGTCCAACTGTTGCCACAAAGTATGCAGTCTTGACCGCATCGCTTCGCGCGACCGCCTGCCTGTCTCATCAAGGAAACTGATGATTTCCTTCTTTGACGGTGAAACCAGTTCGGCCGCAGCTGACGGCGTAGGTGCTCTCAGATCAGCCACAAAATCGGCAATAGTGAAATCTGTTTCATGTCCCACGGCCGAGATGACGGGGATAGGGCAGTCGGCCAGAGCTCGAGCCACCTTTTCCTCGTTGAATGACCACAGATCTTCCATCGATCCGCCACCCCGCCCAACGATGAGTACATCGACGCCTGCGGAAACCGTCAACTGTCTCACCGCTGCCACGATATCATCAGCTGCCTCCTCCCCCTGCACCTTGGTGGGACGTATGATCACCTCAACATGGGGTGAGCGCCGCGATAGCACATTCTTGATATCCTCAACCGCCGCTCCGGATCCCGACGTGACAACACCGACGGAAAAGGGGAAAGACGGAAGGGGCTGCTTTCTCTCGTCATCAAAAAGTCCCTCCTCAGCGAGCTTCTTTTTCAAAGCCTCAAAAGCGAGGTAGAGAGTCCCCAGACCGGCCGGCTCCATCTGCCGCACCACAAGCTGATAGACACCTCGTGCTTCGTAAACAGAGATGTCTCCCTGCGCCAGCACTTTCATCCCGTCTTCTGGGGTGAATCTGAGATACCGGTTGTGCCCTCTGAACATAACCGCCTTCAGTTCCGCACCTTCGTCCTTCAGCGTGAAGTACATGTGGCCCGAGGTGTGATGTTTGAAATTAGAAATCTCCCCTTCTATCCATACGGCTGGAAACGCCCCCACCAGCAACGCTTTGATCTCGGCTGTAATCTGAGAGACAGAAAAGACCTGGGCTGAGGTCACCGAAGAACTCTCTATTAAATCGTCAATCATATGCCAATTCCCGGATCGAATGCCTCCTGATAAACAGCTACGGTTGCGGTGGAGACGGACTACCCGCCTTCAGCCAAGCCGAATACCAGAATGACGCAACCCGCAGTGTTGCAAGCTCCATCCTCTTCTCAGCCAGTTTCCCGCTCTTTCTATAAAGTATCTTCAGGTAAGGCGTCCCTTCAAGGGAAAAATCCAAGTCAGCAATCTTACCTCTTATATCCTCCGGCACACTTCTCCTCGCCCGGGAATCGGCCCTCAGGATGCGCTTATGACAGCGGTAAGACTCCCTTACAATCCTGAATGCCACTTCAACGGGTTCTTCCACGGAGAACAACTTGCCGTACGTATTCACCCGCTGCAGAAGATATAGATCAACCATATCTTTCTCCCACCGTTTATGAACACCTTCATTGCCGGTAAGCTGACCGTTGTGGTTATCAACCGTATGCAACGGCATGTGAATATCTGCGACGTAGTGCCCGAGTGCCGCGGCGGTGAGCCACGACTCTTCCCACTCACCCGCAGTGAACTCCTCTACGAGCCGATTGAAGTACGATTCGATGCGCCACGGGGCTGTCCCCCACTGTTTCACCTCGTCTGCGCCGTATTTATCTACCAGCAGCTGCCAGTCTCTCGGGATATTTCTGAAAGGGTAACGGTCATAGAGATCGGTATCAATAAAATGACCGTGCCTTTCTTCGGGGTAGTTCATAGGATCGAGACGCCACAGGTCAGGATCGACAGAATGGACGGAAACATAGTCCACATGTTTGCTAAAGTAGATACCTATCTCTTGCGGCAGCTGTTCCACAGCCCGGCGATTTATCAACTTGTGACCTTCGAATCCCCACCCCTTTATTATCCCGGGAATGAGCAACAGGGATAAAACAGCAACGGTACGGATGGAATGGATAGGGTTCATCCCCCGCAGGCGGTCAAACCAGCGGCTATTTGATTTTCTTTTTATGTCTGTTTCGGCGCAGACGCTTTTTCCGCTTGTGAGTGGAAATCTTGCGTCTCTTTCTCTTTTTGCCACACGGCATACAGATAATCTCCTAGTTCATGAGAGCATCGTTAACAGCTGCTCTGACCAGACCGGAAGCTTTAAAGGTAGGTACATATCTTTCAGGCAGATTGACGATCTCACCAGTTCCCGGGTTCCTTGCTTTTCTCGGATCCCGCTTCTTGACTCCGAAAGTACCGAAGCCTCTCAGTTCAACCCTGTCATTTCGTTTGAGGGCCGAAATAATAGTTGTCATAATACCTTCCATAACCGTTTCCGTCTCCACCTTGGTAAGTCCGGTGGCGTGGGCCACGGTGTTGACAATCTCAGCTTTTGTCACAGTTCTTTCCTCCATTCATCACTTGTTCACAAACCGATTCTATCCCTGCCGAATATAAATGACCAGCTTCTGACCTGGTAAAATAAAGTCACTATTCCTGATGTTGTTCCAGCGGCGTACCTTGCTCAACGGTACACGATATCTCTCTGCAATTTGACCGAGGGTATCCCCATAACGAACAGTATAAACTTCCTTGTTGAATCCCCCCTTGCTCCCGGTGGTCTGTTGCGCTGATCCCACGGGGACAGCCAGCTTTTGACCCGGAAAAATGTAATCGCCATACCGCAATCTGTTCAGCTGGCGAATACGCCGGGCGCTGGTTGCGTAGCGCATGGCAATGTGACCCAGAGTATCACCCTTTCTCACAATATACCTGGTGGTGTTTTGCCCGCCTGAAGAAGCAACAGACGCCATGATAGTGCGTGCGGAAGAGGGAACAGGAATGGTGAGCTTCTGTCCGATCTGGAGCCGGTGATAATTCCTGATTTTGTTCACAGAAGCAATATTGTGAGTAGAGACACGATATTTCTTAGCTATGTATGACAGATTCTCTCCCCTCTTCACGATGTGAACCTGGTACTGCGGCGCAAATCTCTGATTCTCATCTAAGGAATTAAATGCGGCCACAAAGGTTTCTTTCTTGCCTTTGGGGATTCGCAAATTGTAGCTTCCGTTGGGTGGAGTGGCAAACTGCCGCAACTGCGGATTAAAGGATTTCAAATTTTCCACAGAGATTCCGGCGCATCTCGCCAGCACAGAAAGATCGGCGCTCTTCTCTATCTCAACTTCATCAAATTGCAGCGGAGAAGCCGTCGGCTGCTTGAAACCGTATTGCTCTGGATTTCTGGTGAGGATGGCCGTCGCCAGAAATGTCGGCACATGGTTGCGAGTTTCACGAGGCAGTGAATTGAGCCTCCAGAAGTCCTGCGTCTGGTGGAGACGAATCGCACGGTGGACGCGGGCGGAACCTGCATTGTAGGCCGCTAGAGCAAGATACCAGTCATCAAATTCGATAAACAGATCTTTCAGGTACTTGGCTGCCGATTCGGTAGACTTCACCGGATCGCGCCGTTCATCGATCCACCAGGTCCGCTCCAGTCCGTACAGCTTGGCCGTGGAAGAGATAAACTGCCACATTCCCACCGCATGAGCTCTCGAATAGGCTCTCGGATTCAGACCGCTCTCCACCATGGCGTGATAGATCAGCTCCTCAGGAAGTTCATTCTCATCGAGGATCCCCGTTATAAGATCCTTGTAGACCGGAAACCGTGCCAACCAATCATCAAAACTCGGCTTACCTCTAGTCTGGAAAAACTTGATTGCCCTCTCTACCCTGCTGTTGAGAACCAGTGGAATATGCCCGTCCCTGTCATCGATCACCTGAAACGTTGAGCCGTTGACCTCAATCTCGAGAGGTCGCAGATACTGGGACAACTCCTCCTTCAGACTCGCCATGGCGATGGGCGTCTCTGTTTTATCCACAGTAATGAAATGATTTTCATATGAAAAGAGGAGTGTCTCTTCAAACCGGTCATACTCCTCCTGGTCATCTTCGGACATCTCCCCCAGCTGCTCAGCCTCCATCAACATTTCGACAATCTTTTCGATGAGGTAGATTACTTCCAGCGAATCACCGTGCTGGTCGGCAATCATCGCTTCTGCATAGAGGCTCTTTACATCCGACAGAATAAGAGGGAAACGGTTGACTCCGTTGAGACTGCCGTTTTCATTGAGCGGAATGAGGTCAGATCCCACTCCTGTCTCTCCGGTCCCGACTGTATCAGATGCAGCATCGCCCTGATGAAACGCCGCAAGACAGACTGATGCGCTGACGACAATGGCCACACCCACTTGCTGTAGTATCTCTTTTCCGTACAACATTTCTCTAAAATCCGCGCGCGAACTTACTTGAAATGGAAACGAGGTGTCAACTCTTTTCCCCGCCAGCGTTTACCACGATTTTTTCGATGATTGAGCGTGTGGCCCGTCCCTCTAAGAGCGGAACCCTCACCACGCGCCCGCCCCAGGAAATCACTTCCGCTCCACCCACGATTTCATCTTCACCGTAATCCGATCCTTTAACCAGAACGTCAGGCTTCAACTTCGTCACGAGCAACAACGGTGTATCGTCATCGAATAGGGTCACGTGATCCACCATGGCGAGCGCATCGATGATGACAGCCCTGTCTTCCTCAGCGATAACGGGGCGTCCCGCCCCTTTCAGTTTTCTCACCGACCCATCACTATTGATTCCCACAAGGAGAACATCCCCTGCGGACTTCGCCGCTTTCAGCAGTTCAATATGACCGCGGTGGATCAGGTCGAAACAGCCGTTAGTGAATACAACTGTCTTGCCGTCGCCCTGAAGTTCAGCGGCGCGGGCGGCCATATCTTCATGAGTCAGAATCGCCACTTAACTCTTCAGGGGACAGAATTCACAAAGATCGGGGTGACAGTAACGCTCACGCAGGACAAGAAGGCCCTGCTGCGCCCCGAAGTTGGTCAGCACTTTGCGCGGCAGGAGGGAAGCAAAGTGGCGCCACAGTTGGGCATAGCTGTAATTAAGATTGATACTAAACCACTTCTCAAAAAGGGATGTGGCATAACTCTGCCTCTGCTGCACCCAGGCGCTGCGAAACGGCAGGATTACATTCCCGAGCCACTCCCCGCACCACCCCTTGCCGGGCAAGCTGTCGCCAAATCGATGCACAAGATCCTTTACACTGGGAGCAGAACCGTCGCACCACGGCCGCCACCCCGTCAGAAGATGGGATACAATAACAGCACCAAACGCAAGTCTCACCTCGGGCCTGGCCGCCGGACGAATTGATTTTCTGTGCCACGCTTCTGGCGCCACCGCGGCTCCACTCTCCGCATAAGCTTGGGACAATTTTCCGTCGTTACATAACCCCGCCTGCACTTGCAGGACGGTCTCTATCTCTGCTACACTTCCACACCGGCGTAACTGCTGCAGCGACGTCCGCTGCGCAAGGTCAGCAAACTGACTCTCATTCCCCTTCAGCCCCAAGGCTCTAAAACTTGCGCGGTAGAAAGCCGCTTGTGGGGATCCGGCTTGGCGCTGCGCCGTCCCCATGTCTGAAACCTTACTGACCCATCTGCCGTAAGCCAGCGATTTGAGTCTATCTGTGATAACATTTTCAGCTTCTATTTCTCCCAGCTGACAGAGAGGAAGCGACACAGGCGCCCGCAGCGGGAGCTGTGCCACAACGGCCGGAACAGACAGTCCTGCCACGGTTTTTTCACGTTCATTGCCGCACTTTGCAATAAGATGCAGTATCACATTCTTGTAGCGGTGATCCCTGTGATGACCGTGCTCAGACCAGCCTCTCTCCCGCAGATGACATTCAATATCTCCCGTCAGGAGTTGTGACCCCAGCAGCACGGTGGCCCCCCTGATATCGGGACCGTCGTAAGGATTGACATTGCCGGCATCGAAAACGTAAACCGGCACAGCATCAGTGGTAGACAGGCGGCCTGTACCATTGGCAAACCACCACTTTACAATCTCGTCCTCAGATCCGTAGACGGAAGGAGCAGGAGAAGAGATAGAGGAGCGGGTTTGGAGCGAAGGAGTAAAGAAAATCACGCCGTTGCCGTACCCGATTGTGGTGCGTTGTCTGCCAGCCAGCCGTTCTTAAGAGAGACAACTTCGGTTCTCACATGGTCGGCAAACTCTTTCTTGCTCTTACCTTGCCAAAGACTGGGATCGATAGGGCGACCCAACCGCATCTCAACTTCCCCCTCTTTCAGCCATAGAGATTTCTTTGCCAAGACGTCTCTTGTGCCACACTGTGCCACCGGAACAACGGCCATACCGAGATCTAGTGCCAGTCCGAGCCCCCCCTTTTTGAACTGATGGATTTCACCATCAGGACTTCTGGTCCCCTCGGGAAACAGGATAATTGAACGCGGGTTTCTTGCCAGAGAATTCGACGCCTCCTTGAGCGACACTACGGCCCGATTACTATCATGTCGATCGACGAATATGTGCCTAGCACCCATCATGGCCCAGCCGAGAATAGGTACTTTCTTCAGCTCAATCTTGGCTATGGATACAATATGATAAGGCAGCAGGCCAAAAACAAGGGGAACATCGAAAGAACTCTCATGATTTGAAGCAAAGATGTAGTTCTCCCTTCGATCGAGATATTCAAGCCCGGTCACCCGGTAGCGTATGCCGCTCACCACCAGCAGAATCATTGCCCACAGCCGTGCCAGTTTAGCAATCATTTTACCTCTTAAATCGACTATACCGATAACGATAGCCGTAGTTCCCAGTACCGTTGTCACCAGAATGTAGACTACTATGAAGAGAACAGCCTGAAGCAATGGGTTACCCTATCGCTTTTCCGGAGACTGAACGAAAATGAGATCTCATCTCTACCTATTTCAGAACAGTGAAACCTGTGTAAGGCTGAAGCGCCTCTGGGATCATGACGGTCCCCTCTTCCGTCTGGCAACTTTCCAATAGAGCCACCATCAACCGGGGGGTAGCAACCCCCGATCCGTTGAGAGTATGGACAAACTCCAACTTCCCTTCTCTGTTTCGATAGCGGATGCTGGCCCGACGCGCCTGAAAAGATTCAAAATTACTGCAGCTGGAGACTTCCAGCCACCGCTCTTCGCCCGGCGCCCACACTTCCAGATCGTAACATTTTGTTGCGGCGAAGCTGAGATCACCTGAACTCAGAGATACGACGCGGTAATGAATTCCCAGCGCCTGCAGTATCGATTCCGCGTCTTCAGTCAGAGATTCCAGCTCGTCGTAGGAATTGCCACCTTCCACCAATTTAACTAACTCCACCTTGTTAAACTGATGCACCCTCAGCAGACCCCGTGTCTCCTTGCCGTATGAGCCGGCTTCGCGCCGAAAACAGGCAGAATAAGCAACATACCGGATTGGCAGCTGGTCACAGGAAAGAATTTCGTCCCGGTGAATATTGGTGATGGGAACTTCAGCGGTGGGAATGAGGAAGAGATCGTCCTCAGTTGACAGATACATATCTTCCTCAAGCTTCGGCAACTGACCCGTAGCTTCGGTGGCGTCGCGGGAGGCAAGAAACGGCGGAAAGACTTCGCTGTAGCCGCGGCTGGCGTGGTGTTCCATCATGAAGTTTACCAGTGCACGCTCCAATTTAGCCCCCTTGCCCATAAACAGTGGAAAACCTGAACCTGATATTTTCGATGAGCGCTCGAAGTCGAGAATCCCCAGGGAGCGCCCCAATTCAAGATGATCAGCCGGCTCGAAGTCCATATCAGGTGGTTCACCCCACATCCTCACTTCAATATTAGCAGATTCATCTGCGCCGACGGGGACTGACGGGTGAGGAAAGTTGGGAACCCAGCGCAGCAGTTCATTCAATTCTTCTCTCAAATCCTTGAGAGCTGCATCTTGCGTCTTGATGGTTGCCGAAAGGTTCTTCATCTCTCCTACAATATCGTCCGGATCGCCGCCCGCCTGCTTGAGTCTACTGATCTCATCGCTGGCCCGGTTACGTTCCGCCTTAAGAGACTCAACTTCCTGTATTATTCCCCGGATCTCAGCGTCCAATTCCAGAATTCGCTCAACATTGACAGATTCTCCTTTTTGAGAGACGGCGGTCCTCAGTGCATCGGGATCGCGGCGAATTCTCTTCAGTGAAATCATGGACAGTTATTATGCTTTTATGCTTAAGATAGTAGACCTTAAAGTTAAGTTCCAGCGTGCGAAATTTCTATCCCATTTGCTGTGACGTGGCGGAACAGTCTCTCCACCCTGAAACGGGATATCAGAAGCCGAGAGATACTTCCACGATTCCATCCAGCTTTGACCTGTTCTGTCGCTGCAGGGAAGATAGAGAAAGATGCTGATCCCAAATCTGATAGGAGAAGTCAAATCTGATGCGTATTGGACGGGAAGAGAGAAGATCACCCCGGAGACCCAGGACTGTTTTTCTTTCTGCAGCACCGCTGTACGTCCGGTAGAGAAAGTCGATTCTCTCTCTGTTATACTGGCGCTCAACTGTCTCTTCCGTCACTTCCCCCCGGCGTGAAATGACACTATAAAGCTGAAACCACAACTTGTCCGACGGCGCCGCCTCCACCCCCAGAAAGAACGAATCCGAGTTGGGACCTGACCAGAAGCCCAGCGGATAGCCGTGATGTTCGAACGTGTTGATCTTACTCCGGTGGACATAGACGTACGGCGACAGGTGGGTGTATTCCGCCCGCAGTAGAGGGACCGACGACGGAAACAGCGGCAGTAGGACGGTGACCCCTACCTGATAGGCCAACCAGTTGTGGCTCTTCTCTTGATTGAAAGTATTCATGAAATCCCACTCATCCAGAAAAAGAGAACCGTACAGGCGCCCCCTGTTCTTGCCGATGGCCTCAAAATCGAGAAACATCTGCAGGTTGTCCGAGTCACTCAAATCGTGCTGAGCAGACCAGTAGAAAAGGAAGGGGAGCATATAACTCATCTCGACACTCCTACCACCATAAATTACTGACTCACCAAAGCCGAGGCGGATATTTTGACGCAAGAAAAAATCGAGTCGATGCGCCACACTGTATTTCCTGATCATGGGGAGCCCCCCTTTGACAGGATGCAGTTCGAAATATGTGGAGTCCCTGAAGGTGGAATTGAGGGAGCCGTGCATAAAGGAGAACAGCCACCTGTCGCCAAACCGATGCCTCAGGCTGAGCAGCGGAAAGCTGGGCGCCTTGTCCGATAGCCAGAGCTGTCCGGAATATCCCGTTCCCCAGATGGGATTACTTTTGGCAAAGGTAATTTCGCCACCGGGATGGATTAGATGGACGCCGGCATCGCCTATATCGTATTCCACCCAATTGGAATCACTGTTATGGAAGCTTTCTCTTCCCGCCTCTTTTTGGCGGCTGAAATCGTACTCAAATGGCGAGAGAGATTCAGCACCTACCACCGAATGTTTTTCGAAACGCATCCAGGTGACTAATCCGAGCCGGGTAAGAAACGGAAGCCGGTAGTGAGCCGCAGTAGTAACGATGGGTGCAGCATCCACGGTAGCCCCCTCTGTTCTCAGATCACCGCCATTCAGTGCGGCGCGTACTCTGATCTCAGGATACCATTTCAGCCGTTCCTGCCGCAACAACTTGTCGCCGGCAACTGACGTTATCAGTCCAGGACTACCGTCAGATAGTGACTGCCGCCACTCGTGATCGAATCGGCTGGAGAGGTATCGATCCGCAACGCCTGCGACAATCGCGTTCCTCTCGACTGAATAGAGATTGACGGCATCTGAGCGAATCATCACCTGTCCCGCCAATTGAAGCGAGGAGAACCACGTCATCAAGAGAATAAGTTTACTGAACTGTTTTTGCTTGAGAATTGACAGCATCTGTCGGCACTGGCTCCACAAATGGGGCTGGATGTGGAAAAAGCTATTGCGGGTTACTGTTTTTTCAAAAAGGAAATTGAGGCTGACTTGCGGCTTCAGAATGGAAGAATCTAACGCCCCCGCCCCAGGAACATTACCCCTACAGTCCGGATCATGACAAGAAAATCGAGAGTTAGACTGTAGTTCTCAATATAGGCGAAATCGTACTTCAGTTTCTGACGTACATCATCCAGCGATGAATCGTAAGAGTGTTTAATCTGCGCCCACCCCGTGATGCCGGGTCGCATCTTATGCCGCCGGTAATAGAAAGGAAATTCATCCATCAGTTTCTGTACAAAATAGGGGCGTTCCGGCCGCGGGCCTACAACACTCATATCACCCTTCAGGGCGTTAATGAATTGAGGAATTTCATCCAGCCGGAAACGTCTCAAGAATCTTCCCATACGGGTAACTCTGGGATCATCGTGCCTGGCCCAGACCGGACCTGTCATCGATTCAGCATCTTTCACCATAGAACGAAACTTGTACGCGATGAAGTGTCGACCTTCGAATCCCACCCTCTCCTGGCGGTAGAAGATCGGTCCGCGTGAATCGATCTTAATAGCGAGGGCAAAAACAACCCAGACCGGGGACAGCGGTACAAGTACGAGGAGCGCTATAACAATATCTATCACTCTTTTCAATATCTTTCCCGGAAACGAAATAACCTCCGGGTGAATTTGCACAAGCGACACACCTTGAATCTGCTCCGTCTTTGCCAGGCCGCTCACTACCTCGTACATGTCAGGTATGATCTTAAGCGATACGGGGGCACCGTTGGCTATAGTGATAATATCCAGCAGCTTATCGTGGTTCGGCTTTTCCAGCGCTATGACCACTTCGCTCACATGATACCGCTGAATGGCCTCTTCAAGAGACTTGATCGACCCCAGTACAGGTCCCTCATCCACTGCTGTTTTATCTCCATTCTCATCGGGCGTCATAAACCCCACAAGGTTGTAGCCGTGAAAGCCGTTCTCAAGTTGCAGGGCCACTCTTCTGGCTCGCTCATTAATCCCCACCACGAGAGTGTTTTTCCTGCCGTAACCTTTGCGCATCAGGATCTTCTGGATCT
>CEQE01062792.1_pt1 | contig 11559 bp, 6 predicted proteins | sample 356201 | NCBI WGS metagenome assembly CEQE01 (sample SAMEA2619970, study PRJEB7988) | marine metagenome | biome: marine biome (ENVO:00000447); feature: mesopelagic zone (ENVO:00000213) & marine oxygen minimum zone (ENVO:01000065); material: "saline water (ENVO:00002010), including plankton...
AGTAATACTCGAAGATGATAAAATTGTGTATTGGCGCGCTAAATCAAGACTAGTAGAGTCCTTAAGACCATGGTTATCTGTAATAACTGAATAATAGGTGACTTGAGTACCAAAATCAAAAGGAGGAATAAAAGTGGAATAATAAAATGTATCAATTACAACTGAATCTGCAGTCATTTCAATGGTAATAAACTCTGATTGATTGCCGGGATTTTCATCAAGAGTATAATTTAAAGTCGCAGAATCAATTTCATTATCTTCAACCGCCACTAAACTAATACGAACAGAATCGTCCGCAGTTGGCGAAGCCGGATTGTGACTGAGAAAAATAATTTCAGGCGGATTACTCGACTGAATTTCAACCGTAATTTCAGGACTTATGGTAACATTCCCACTGTCATCCACTGCTTTTATAGTGAATCTAAACTGATCATCAGAGATCAATTCCACAGATCCCGAATAGTTTTCACCGTCCAATGTGGTCATGTCAACCGAATCATTTTCAGCTTGATTATAAATCAATCTGGCTGTTACAACAGTGCCGTCAATATCGGTGATAGCTCCTGAAACTGTCAATGTATCCCCTACCACTGGCACATCAGGTGAGTAATCCACACTTGTGATTTGTGGTGATGTCTCCCACATTCCAAATCCGGGTGTAACTGAATATTCCACGAAAGCTGAATCAAGGTTTTCACCCGTTTCATTGTTACCTGTCATCCCATTCCCACCTGCTGATGTTTCTCCAACTTCATAAGGAAATTGCCTTTGTATGGACTTTCCGGTGGTACTAGTTGTGGCAGTAAAAGACTGAAGGTCAATTGAGGTATCATCCAGGTACTGAGATAAATCGCTGTCTGAATCAGGACCATCAATGGCAATTCCTGTTTTATCCACACCTTTACTTTGATTCCCCCAGGTTACGTAGTCCACATCCTCAACAAGATCACTTTCTCCATCCCATTTGAACAAAATGAGCACTTCACTGGAATTGGATAAATAACCGCCCGATGTTGTCCCTATGGTGGCTTCACTGTCCACTGCATCCCTCATATCAGGCACATCATCGCTGTCAGACTGAAACTCAAAATCGGGATTGAATCCGTAATTTGCGTTAAACTCAGATGTCAGCTTAGCCAGAATTACATATTGTTCAACTCCTATGGTACTCCCGCTCGGGAACCGTGCAATAAAATCAGAACTTGTACCGCTGTAAAACGAGGAATCTTCCGGCAGCCGGTAATAATATTCACTTGCGGACGAATCCGTTCCGTCAGTGATGTAATAATCCGAAAGATCAATGGTTGACGATGTGGGGTTATACAGTTCAATAAACTCAACATCACTGGGAGCCAAAACAAATTCGGAGATGAGGAGGTGGTCTGTACTCTGCCCCGCTGCTAATGACAGAAGTACCAATAATACCGGCTTAAAGAATAAAAGAAGTTTTTTCAACAGAATTTAATGTATTAGGTGGATTTAAAATGAAGCGAAATATACCACACAAAAATTGCAGGTGGAAAGAACTTATCTAAGGTAAATACACGAAGAAAGGAATTGAAAAATAGATCCTCGATTTTTGTTTGGGAATATTGTGCTTTTTAATTTCCTAAAATGACTTCTACAAGCAACACAACATCAAACACATCGATAAACATATCGTGATTGAGATCAGCAGCGGTAAATTGTGAAGGTGTGAGAGTTTGGTTACCAAGAATAAAATCTACAACAATAATAATATCAAAAATGTCTACTACACCATCGCCATTCACATCACCTAAAAGATATTCCGACCCTGTCCACTCAAACACTCCCATATCGGGAGCTGTGCCATAATAATCGTCAAGGGACATATCCACCAATGTGTCTCCTTCCCAGACAAAGAAGTCTGTGCCTGCATCAATGCAGGGGGAGTTAGATTGCAATGTAAAATCACCGTTTTCGGGATCGACAAAGAGGGGATCGGTGTCAATGTTGCCTTCGCCTTCCCAGCCTCCCTGAATACCGGAGTAAAATACATTAACTGAACCTGAACCGATATAAATCTCCTGCGGCAAATCGTTCCATAGAATAGTATTAATCAAACTCGGAATAGAACCTTGGCAATAAATCCCGCCGCCAGTCACAGTCGTACCGTTTGTAATGGTAAACCCGGTTAATTGTGCGTTGGAATTTTCTCCACTCTCAAACGTCACCACACTCCCACTTTGGTTCCCATCAATCACCGTCTGCGAGATGTAGCTTGTATCACCAGTAACCAAGAACCAAGAGCCAACCACCATGTTCTTGCCGTTGTAGTTGATATTTTCAACGTACGTGCCCGGTGCAACGAGAACGGAGTCGCCTGTTGTGGCAGCATTAATCCCCTCCTGAATCGTGGGATAGTCCTCAGGAATGCTGATAATGGTAGCGGTAGCTGCCGACGTGATGAGCACAGCGAGCATGAATAACAGATATCGTTCTGTACGGATTATTTCAGCAGAACCAGTTTCTTGGTGAGTTGTCCGTAGTCCGTTGACACTTGATAGATGTAGATGCCGCTCGACACACTCGAGGCGTCCCACACCACGTCATAAAATCCTGAAGGATAAAATCCGCTGATCAAGCTCGTCACTTCCCGGCCGAGGATGTCGTAAATCACCAACCGGACATCGGCTGCTTCCGGCAGACCATAGCGAATAGTCGTCACCGGATTAAAGGGATTGGGATAATTTTGATAAAGAGCGAATCTGGTTGGGACTGCCGCTCGAGACAGAGCAAGGCCTTCCAGTGGCGATGTGATCTCTAGTGTGCCGTCACCGTAGAGAATGTGGTCTTCTCCTGTCGCCTCGTTCGTGATCATCCATCCAGTCTCGCCGCTTGTGTCTCTGATTTCATAGCGGATAATTAGTGGATAGGAATCGTTCATCACAGAAATCTCGCCTCCATCTTCCTGCCATCTCCTGTCGCCTTCAAACCTGATGTCCAGTCCGCCGGGAGGTAGTGGAGGCAGTCCATAACTCAGTTCTACTCCTTCTGGAATTAGGCCGCCGAAGAAGAGTTTCTGAGAGTGACCCTCTCCATTCGTGAACTCCAGAAAGCTGGCGTTTTCTAATGGACTTGTAGTATCAACCGCTTCGCGCCTTCTACCATCTGAGCCGGGAATGGTGATTTCTCCGTTTCCAATGGCACGAATCCAATACCCATTCCCCGGTTCAATGACCTCCGACAACTCGTAAATACCTATCCAACCGAATAGTGTGCCGGGAATGATCAGATTATCAGGATCGCCAATGTCAAAAACAGAAACCGTAGTGGAGATGCCGGAAATCAGATTCCACCCTTCCGCAACGGAGACCGTTACTTCGGTAAAGGGCGATCCGGCAATGGTATTCGACCCTTCATCGGAGAAGCGGAGCCAGTAACCGTTCCCAAAATCCAAGTTTGACTCGTTCACATATCCCCCCTCATCGGTAAAGGAGTAGAGCGTCCCGGTGATGGCGTCGGGAAAAATCGCCTGATAGTTGGAATTGGAAACTTGGAGAGGCAGTCCCAACAAATTCCATCCAGAAATGTGATCAACTGTCATCTGGTCCAGATCCGTGCCAAGATTCTCGAACACATAAATATAATCGTCCGATTCATCAATGCCAGTTAGGTCAAGGTCTCCGTCTCTGTCCCGATCATGCAGAGTACAACACGAAGCGGCGTCCTGGGAATAAAGAAATCTTGGGTTACTAAAATTACCAAAGCCGTCATTTTCATAGATCGTCCACGCCCCGGTATCTTCTTCCACAGAATTGAACCCGAAGTGGTCATGGGGAACGCCAAGACTGCTCGTCACAAGATCGAGGTCGCCATCACCATCCAGGTCACCCAGATTAATATCCAACGGAAAGCCGATAACAGGGTGGAGAACTGGGGCTGATAGATTACCCTCGCCATCTCCGAAAAGCACGGCGGCTTCATCGGTGTATGCATTAGCTGATACCACATCCACATGTCCATCTCCATTCACGTCGCCCGCAAAGACCATCCACGCTGCCCCCTCGCAACTCACTGATGATGTGGGAATTAGACCGCCGTGTCCATCACCCAAAAGAACCAGAATCTCTTCACTCTCGTAGGTACCCACGAAGGCATCCAGAATGCCGTCCTCGTTGATATCCGCGATGGCACACGCATTCTCCTTCACGCCTCCAACCTCAATGGGAATTCTCGTTCCAAACGTTCCGCCGCCTGAGTTGGGAAGAATGGTGATATTGCTGCCGTTCCGGTTGGTTGTAACAATATCGGGGTCTCCATCCCCATCGAGGTCAAGGACGCCCAACCCCCGAACACTCTCATCTGCGGGATAAGTGACCGATGGAAAAAAGGCTCCAAGACCGTCACCAATGAACACACTTATGGTGTTCGAATAACTGTTGCCTACGACGAAGTCCATCAGTCCGTCACCATCAAAGTCAGCGCCCTGATTGGTGCTTGGCCGGGAATTCGGCGGAACCGGATAGATGTCGAAGTCCTGATCGTAGTTGCCCGTGCCATCATTCAAGAACACTCTCACATCGTCCGACCTCTCGTTTGGAACTGAGAAATCGTGCCAGCCATCACCGTTTAGATCGCCGGCATAGGCACCGTAAGTCTGAATCCATCCTTCTCCCTCTTGCCGAGTGGAAAATCGATCAATTTCGACGAGATCAAGACTTCCAGGACCGCTCGCTGTCCAGTACTGCCATGCGTAGCCGAAGGTGAGGGGATCACCGTCGCTGCTCGTAACATCCTTTGAAACTGAAATGGTGATGAGTTCCCCAACTGAAAAGGGAACATCGGGCGTGAATCGAATCCGAGTGTTACCATTCTCCAATTGGAACGTTCCCGGCATAATTCCCATCCAGTTGCCAAAGATATAGATACTGGATGAGCTTATAGTTGATGGCTCCACCGCCTGATCAAAGGTGATGGTGATATCTCCATCTACCGGCGCCCATAAGGTTTGAGAGGGAGGCGACACAGACGGAACGTGTTATGACCCGCGGTGGTCTCACCTTAGATGAATTTCTCCAAAGAGTGGAACTCCAATGGCCCGATGAAGACAAAGTCCATATGGCTGATTTCGTGATTCATAACAATAGCACAGAAGAACAACTGGCAGCGGAAGCAAAAAAGATTTATAACCGGTTGGGGTAATTATAATTATTTCCGCAATGCTAGGGGTTTATCCAACACTTCTTTTAATATAATGGCTTTCTTCAAGGATTTATTGGAATTGAATAAGTCAGACCGAAGTGCATTCTTTTCGGCCCATTTTTTCCCATAATGCAACTCTGTGCGATTTGCTAAACTGGAATGATAAATATTTTCTTCAAAGGTTTCCGACCGTTCATTAATGTGAGATGAATGCTCTTCAATATGTTCGGGGACACGGTAAGGCTCCGATTCCACCGTCTCTTCTATATCATCCTGTACAGATGGGACTTCCGGTTCCAATTTATATTCTTGACCAAATAGATCGCTAAGCATGGAGTCAAGGGTCGGTTGTGGGCCTTCGGCGGTGGGATCTGTAGGCATATCCCAATCCGGATCTGATTCGATATCTTGACGCTTTGCATCCTGATTACGTTTTTTCATGTAACCAGAAATCAAATAAAGAAGAAGTATACCCAGCCATTCCATATTAAACCTTGGACCTTTCTAATAAATATAAAACACCATTTGAAAACACTTCATCCAAACCAGGAATCCAGGAAAATGGATTTTTCATTTTTGGTAATCCAAACCGAAATGAATATGCCGGACGAAGAAACCACTTACTTTCTTTTTTTACATGGTAGCCAATTGATTTTACCAGATTCCTCATTTGACGAATTGATATTCTAGTTTCTTTTGTGGATATTAGATAATTGATTTTTTTTTCAGGACAACTAATCAAATTCAAATATGCTTTGTATATAAAATTCGGCAAAACATGTAGATAGGGGAGTTTCCCCAGCAACGTTGGCACAGTTTGTTGATGTCCTGCATAAGCACAATACTTGGGAGGAAATGACATAAACAACTTTCCTCCCGGTTTAAGCAAATTGAAAATATTCGCCAGGGCTGTTGCCTTATCTTCAATGTGTTCTATCACGTCACGAATCACAATAGTATCATATTTTTCAATGATTTCATTTGAATAGGAACCGGGTTCACAAATATTCGCCTGAAAAAGATGCATTAAACTAGACTCATTCAACAAAAGCGCATTATTAAACCGAACATCTGAGAGTTCCAACCCTGAGCAAATTGCACCCTTGTTTTGATAGAATTTGAGCAATCCTGCCTCAGCACATCCAATTTCCAAAATTCGTTTACCTGAAACATTAGTATCACCGATAAAATCGAAAAGAAAATTTTCACCATACCATTGTTGCTCACGGTAACACCGTAGGCAACGATCCGAGACCTGATCAGTCACTTGTGCTGGAATGGAAATATCCAAAACAGGGTTCCTTATTATTATTTAGTCATCTTGGACAGGGTTATCGTCAGATGTTTCAGCATCGGAGCCTGCAATAGCATCACGCATACCTGTATCAGATTTGATATTTTCCATCTTATAATAATCCATAATTCCTAGATTGCCATCTCGAAATGCTTGTGCCATAGCTTTGGGAACTTCGGCTTCTGCCTCCACAACTTTTGCTTTCATTTCCTGAGTTCGCGCTGTCATTTCCTGCTCTTCGGCTACAGCCATAGCACGGCGAGTTTCTGCTGTCATTCACCTTGTCCCTGATGTCCAGGAAGACGGAGGCGTTGGTGACGCTGGGATCGTTGAGAAAGACGTAGATAACGCCTTCCTGCGTTACCACAAATATGCGGTTCGTGTTGTCGGGAGAGTGTTGAAGATCAACAGGGCGGTCGAAGGACTGCCCCGGAAAAGCTATCTCGAGCTCATACCCTTCGGCAAATGCAAAGCTGAAGAGAATGGTGACATAAAGAAGTATAGTGAAGCCACGGTGCCTCATTACACTCAGGTACTCCAACTCACTTGAGTAGGACCATTTTTCTGGCCACTAACTGTTTTTCACTGGTTAACTTACAAATATAGATACCACTGGCATTGGCGCTTGCATCCCATTTTACAGTATGCGCGCCACCCATCATCCTATCACTTACCAGTTCCACGATTTCCTGTCCAAGTAAATCGTAAACCGTAAGCGTCACATCTGATTCTTCAGGAAGATCAAACCGAATTGTGGTAATCGGATTAAACGGGTTCGGGTAGTTTTGGGAAAGTGAGAAGTGTTCAGGTGTACCTGTACTTCTGTAAAGCGTGAGACGTTCCGTTGGTTCTGATATTTTAACCGTCCCAGTTTCACTCAAACCATATTCAACCCCGGTCATCTCATCCACTAGAACCCACTCATTAGATGGCAGTTTTCTGTCCCATTCTCCCTGCGCCAGTGAAACAACCAACGGCCATTGACTGTTCTGAACCAATATCTGTCCGCCCGCATCAGTTACTTTCAAATCTCCTTCAAAACGGACATCAAAACCACCTGAAGGCGGAACCGGTGGTAACGAATTTGATAGATTAACATCTTCATCATGCGGAACACCAGCATATAAATCATTACTGAATCCAACTGAATTTGTAAATGTGATTACATTCGAATTCAAAGGAGTACCTGCCATGCTAGAAATTCTAGCTCGTGCTGAAGCGTCCAATGTGATGGTACCTGCTGCGTTGGCACGAATCCAATAACCGAGACCGGGATCAATGGTACTGCTGTTGTAATAGGCACCGTTGTAGCCATATGTCGTTCCACCAATAATAATATTACCGGGATCATCAATATTGTTAACAACATAACTGGGACCTGCAATCATATTCCACCCTTCAGTCAGAGCCAGTGAAATACTGCTGAAATCATAACCGGTGATAGTATTTGATCCAGCATCTGAAAACCTTAGCCAGTACCCTCCACCTTCAGCCAACTCACTGGCAGATTGATAAGCGCCATTATACAGGTAAAGTGTACCATTGATGGCGTTGGGAAAGAGTGTCTGGTAGCTTGCATCCTCAACTGTCAGTGGTAATCCGATCATATTCCAACCGGCAAGGTTCGCCATTGCCATTTCGATAGTTAAGCGGTGTGTGATGGTAAAACTGGTCAAAGCAGAATTATCAACCGTTAAACTATTCTCCACTTTCATATTTGCAGAAACAAACATTCCGAATACATCTTCTAGGATGAAACTTCCCTGGTCATATAAAGAGTTCGGGTCCCAACTGAATGTTACAGAAGAAGCGCCGCTATCCCATTGTACACTTATATTCCAGACAATTTCTTCAACTATTGTCGGGCGAAAATCATCATAATATAAATCACCTTCCTGGGATAAAGCTGCGTCAAATCCTTCCGGAGGGAATGGTGGATGATAGTTATCCATACCCTCATCAAAACCGTCAGTTGCAAAGGGACTGGAACCAAAACTGAGATTTATAACACCTCCCAAATTATCCGATACTGATAAACCTGTAGCAAAATCAAACATCCCTGAACCCGTGATGATGTCTTCTTGATAACCGAGTATCAATTGATAATCATCAGAATACATGGAACCAACACCGATAAATGAATATTCCTCCTGCATATCGAAATCATCTTGAGTGATCCCTGTTTCTTCATAGACCCTGACAAACAATGTATCCGTGCCACTGAAGTATGGAACATTGAAAACTCCTGTTTGTTCTATGATTTCACCTAATTCGCCACCGCTTACATGAAGGAGTGTCCCCTCCCAATCTTCTGACATGGATCCTGAAACTGTTAATGCTGCAGGATCGGGGATTTCATTTCCGATGGACTCAAGAATATAATTGAAATCCACAATTTCGGTAGTTGTGTAATATTGATCAACAATACCCACAACCAGGAGAGAATCACCCCGGTTGATTGAAGGATCAAGAAGTCCATACGCAAACAAATTTAATCCGCGTCCAGATTGATCCTGAATGTATGCTCTTGTATTGGAGTCATCCGTTACACCTGAACCGATTGTAACCACTCCAGCTACTGTTACGACACTACCCACATAGGAGGATGAATTGGTCTGAATGTCATAAATGGAAACCGTTTCTGTCATTGAACCTACTGGAATATCAAAGAGTGAAGACTCAGAAGTCTCCCCGGCTTGATCAGTTGCTACAACCTTAAACTGAAGCATAACATTCCCTACATCAGGTGTAATGTAGCCAACATATCCTTCATCCAATTCCATTTCAGTTGACTGATTTAAAATACCTCCTGTCCCGTATTGCAGTTCTACGGATGCAATATCGCCAGCTCCGTCCGGATCGGTGACATCAGAATAAATTTCAATTTCAGTTCCATTAAAAACAAGTGCAGGTGTCCAGGTTACGTTTGAGATTACTGGCCCTGATGTGGTTTGTAAGATATCATCCATATATCGTGGATTAATTCCAAATTCACTGAAAGCATAATCAACAACACCTACAATTGATGAAAAAAAGGCACTCATTGAGGGGTTGGGAAAATCATCCATAGGATCGAACATACCACCATCGATTTGACAGGGTAAACCGGAAGCATCCTCTACATACCATTCACCAAATTCATTTGCTTCTGCCACCACAGTTACATCAGAAATTCTCACCAGCATCCCTTCCAGCGGTTCGCCTGTTGCGGAACATCCACCAGACAATTGATCTGTTGTTATGTCTAATGGTGTTATTCCATTACCAGTTGACAAAATTTGAAAATTGGTGACACTTAGCAATTCAGTAAAACCATTATATTCTTCCACCAATGCAGTAAGTGTTATCTCATCACCCTCAATTGGATTAACTGAAGTATCATATACATAAACTCCGCCCCATTCTGTTGCTTCTGGATCCTGAATATAAAAATTTGGATATGAGCCGGGCTTCACACCACTGACCACACCGGTGACGATGACCCCATCCCCATCATAGGGCGAGGGATAACAGTCTGTTCCGTCTCCCTGGTTTGTTGTATTATATTGGATATCAGATATTGGAATTTCCTCAGGTTCGGTATATGTATTAATTTCTCCGGGTGAAGAATCAAGAACAGACCATTCAGATTCTTCAAGTCCGATCCTTCCAATAGACTTACCTTCGCCACTTTCAGGATTACTTGTTTCAATGGCTACTTCCATGGGATTTCCATCTGTATCATTCATTGCTCCTTCATAAGAGACAGCATTAACAATGATGCCGTTTACCCTTAACTGAATTCCGTCCGGAGCACCGTTCTGTATCCCATTTGTTGTAAATTCTACGAGGTCTACATTTGCTACATTTTCTGAACCGACAACGAAATACCCATAACCCTGATTCTCATCGGATAACGTTATACTTCCTAGATCAATTGTATCATAAATTGACCCGCTATTTCCATTTACAAGTTCAACAACAACATTTGAATAAGTACCGGCCGGACCTGCAATTTCCAAAAATTCTTCAGAATCTGTACTGGGTTGATCATAGTCAATTTCATTAACATATAAAACATCTGTCTGAGGAAATTCCAAGGCACCTTCATCAATCCACTGAGCAATTAAATTAATCTGCGCATCTGAAAGATCGGGATTGTTCCCAGGCGGCATGGAGCCACTTTCAACCATTTGCCACAAGATACTTGCAGCATGATTGAAAGGAACCACTACCGGGCCGCTATTGCCACCATTCATGAGCCAATCATAAGATTCCAGAGACAATCCAGAATTGTGGCCATAAACATGACAATTAGTACAACTACTATTGAAAATGGGTTGAATTTCGCTGTTATAGTCAACCTGACTGACAGCAAAAACACTCATTAGAACAATAAAACAAAAAACTAAATTGTGGTATTTTGACATGATCTTACCTCCTCGGCAATATTTTTCACGATAGTTTATTTAACAATAATAATTCTAACCTCCCCGAAATGGTATTGAATTAGAACTTCGTTACCAAAAAGTTAGAAATTATATATGTAAAACGCATGAATTTTCTTTTTTCCTCAAATCATTGCTTCATTGATTTGATATTACGATATCTCCATCAGTGTTTACCCTTATCCAGTATGCTTTTCCGGGATGGAGTGAATCCGACTGTACATAAGTGCCTTCATAACCAAAAACAGTATTTTCAACTATAATGCCGCCCAAATCTTCGATGTCTGAAACAGCCACTGCAGTGGTGATTCCCGAGATAAGATTCCACCCTTCAATGAGATAGATGGTTAAACTGTTTATTGCCATTCCTGAAATTGTTGAACTGCCTGAATACGGCATTCTTACCCAATACCCAATTCCCGGCTCGAGATTTGCTGCATTATAATAAGATCCGCTGTAACCATACAATGTCCCAGCGACAGCATTCGGAAAGAGCACCTGGTAATCACTGTTCTCCATATTTAAGGAGAGTCCAACTAAAACCCACCCATCATTATAGGAATAAGTGAACACAATCTCCTCATTCCCCCCTCCAAAGTTTACCTCTCCGGGTGTTCCCATATCTCCATCGCCGTAGGGTGTTGTTGATTCCACCCAGTTTGAACCATTTTC
>CEQE01051242.1_pt1 | contig 11558 bp, 14 predicted proteins | sample 356201 | NCBI WGS metagenome assembly CEQE01 (sample SAMEA2619970, study PRJEB7988) | marine metagenome | biome: marine biome (ENVO:00000447); feature: mesopelagic zone (ENVO:00000213) & marine oxygen minimum zone (ENVO:01000065); material: "saline water (ENVO:00002010), including plankton...
CTTCATAAAAATTACGATAAACTTATGGATTCTAAAACAGCTGATGTGCAAAATATAAATTATGCTGGTGGAGCAGGATCTATAACTGCTGCTCAATTTTTACAAAGATTTATAATTAATAAAACTCCATGGGCACATCTAGATATTGCTGGAATGGCTTTTTCTAAAAAAGCAGCAAATTTAAATCCACGAGGAGCAACAGGTTTTGGAGTCAGATTATTAAACAAATTTATTGAGGAAAATTTTGAGTAATTTAGAACAAACTTTATCAATAATTAAACCAGATGCGATTGAAAGAAATTTGGAAAAAGAAATTAAAAATACATTTGCAAACAAAGGTTTTAAAATTGTTAAAGAAAAAAAAATTATGTTAGAAAAATCTGAAGCAGAAGAATTTTATAAAGTTCATCAAACTAAACCTTTTTATAATGATTTATGTGAATATTTATCATCAGGTCCAATTGTTGTGATGATTTTAGAAAAAGAAAACGCGATAAAAGAAAATAGAAGTTTGATGGGTGCTACCAATCCAAAAGAAGCAGTGGATGGCACGATCAGAAAAAAATATGGAATTTCAATTGATAAAAACTCTGTTCATGGTTCTGATAGCTCTGAAAATGCAGAGAAAGAAATAAATTTTTTTTTTAAAAATTAATCAAAAATTTTTATTATAGCTCTAGGGTATAATTTATATTCTTCTTTCAAAATTTTTTTTTCTAAAGTTTCTGTTGTTTCATTCTTGCTTATCTTAACTTTTTTTTTCATTATTATTTTTCCTGAATCTAGTTCAGGAGTCACATAATGAACTGTGCAGCCTGAAAATTTTTCATTATTGCTAATAACTCTTTCATGCGTGCTTAAACCCTTGTATTTTGGGAGTAAAGAAGGGTGCATATTAATAACTTTGCCTTTAAATTTTTTTAATAAATTTTTTGATAAAATTTTCATAAATCCAGCCAAGCAAATAAATCTAATTTTTTTTTTATCTAAAAAATATAAAATTTTTCTTTCTGCTATTCTTTCATTTTTAAAATTTATTACTTTTTTTTCAATATTGTATTTTTTTGCATACTTTAGTCCTGTAGCTATTTTTTTATTAGATATAATTAAATTTATTAAAATTGGAGAATTTTTTTTTTTAGAAAATTTAATTAGATTTTTTAAGTTTGTTCCTCTACCGGAAATAAAAACTGCAGTTTTAATTTTTTTTAGACCAATTAATTTTTTCATTAAATTGAATTTTATTTTTTCCAGTGGTAATTTTTCCAATTACGTAGGGTTTGTAATTTTTAGAAAAAAATTTTTTTACTTTATTAAGATTATTTTTTTTAATTATGATGCAAAAACCAGCTCCACAATTAAAAGTTTTTAACATTTCCTTATCTTGAATATTATTGCTTTTAATCCAATTAAATATTTTATTAGTTTTAATTCTATTGAGATTTATATCTGCAGTTAAACCATCAGGTATTACTCTTTTTATATTTTCACCAATTCCTCCGCCTGTAATATTTGCGCAACCATTAATAAGATTTTTTTTTAATAGATTTAAAACTTCCTTTACATAAATTTTTGTTGGTTTTAGTAACTCTCTTTTTAAAAAAAAATTTCTTTTTAAATTAATTTTTTTTTTATCTAGAATGTACCTTATTAGAGAATAACCATTTGAATGGACTCCATTAGATGGAATAGCTAAAATTAAATTACCCTTATTGATTTTTTTTTTATCTAAAATTTTTCCTTCATCAACTATACCAACTGAAAATCCTGCAATATCAAATTTATTTTTTTTATAGGTTCCCGGCATTTCGGCAGTTTCACCGCCAACTAGTTCACAGTCTGAAATTTTACATCCTATAATAATTCCTTTAATGATTGCTCTTAGTTTTTTAATATTTATCTTATTTATAGAAATATAATCCAAGAATAACAAAGGTTTAGCTCCTTGAACGATCAAGTCATTTACACACATTGCAACTAAATCAATTCCAATTGTGTCAAATTTATTTAATATATTAGCAATTTCGATTTTTGTTCCAACACCATCTGTACTTGCAACAATTTTTGGTTTTTTAAAGTTTCTTGGAATATTGGAAATAGAGCCAAATCCACCGATATTTTTAAATGTTTTGCTATTATTATTTTTTGAAGAAATTTTAGATATAAATTTAACAAATTTATCAGCAGCATTAATATTTACACCACTTTTTTCGTATGTAAATTTATGTTTTTTCATTAGTATAAAATATGCAAATTAAAAAAAAAAATAATAAATCGATTAACCTATATATATTTATTTTCATATTTGTTCTATTTATAAATATAGTTTCTACGACCTCTTCTAAAGCAAATTATTTTAAAATAACTGATCTAGAGATTTCCGAGCCTTTTGAACTTAATTTTAGCAAAGAAAAAGTTATAGATAAAGGCTTTGAGAAAGCATTTTTTGAATTAGCATCAATGATTACAACTTCAGGTGATAAAAAAAAAATTGAAAACATTTCTTTAACTACAATAAAAAGTTTTATTGATTCTTTTACAATGAGTAATGAAAGATTTATTAATAATAAATACCATGTAAAATTTAATGTAAATTTTAATAAAAAAAATGTTTTAAGTTTTTTTGAAAGAGAAAATATCCTTCCATCAATACCTAAAAAAAAGGATTTATTAATTATTCCTGTTTTGGTCGATTTACAACTAGATCAAATCTTGTTGTTTAATAATAATATTTTTTATGAGAGATGGAACAGTAAGAAAGAAAGATATTATTTATTAAATTATATACTACCTGCTGAAGATATAGAAGATATGGATCTTCTCGCACAAAATAGTAAGTCTATAGAAGATTATAATTTTATTAGAACAATTAAAAAATATGATTTAGAAGATTTTGTGATAGCAATAATATATAAAAACTCAGATGAATTAAGAATATTATCCAAAATTCAATTAAACGAAACTTATAAAATAGATAATAAAAAATTTAATAAAATTGATTTGTCCAAGGAGAGTGATGTTGATTTTATTTTAACTAGTTTAAAAGTTACATATGAAAATTATTGGAAAAATATTAATCAAATTAATACATCCATTAAACTTTCATTAACAATTTCAATAAACGCTAATGAACATAATAAAATTAAATTTTTTGAAAATACTTTAAATGAATTAGATTTAGTTTCAAATTTTAAAATTTTAAAATTAAATAATATCAATATTTATTATAAGATTGTTTATAATGGTTCACCTAATAAATTCATTAATGAGATTAAGTCTAAAGGCATTGATCTCGATACTCAAAGTCAAATTTGGAAAGTACAATGAATGATTTAAATCAACTTTTATTAAATTTTGAATATAAACAAAATTTTAAAGATGAAGATTTTTACGTTAGTAATAGTAATTATTATGCATTTAATTTAATTGGTAGTTGGCCAAAATGGGAAAAAAATGCTTTAAACATATGTGGGGACAAATATTCAGGAAAAACTCATTTGGTCAATATTTTTTTAAAAAAATTTAAAGGAATTAAAATAGAAGCAAATTCTTTTGAAAATAATAATTTAAGGAAACTAAAAGTATATGAAAATATTATTTTAGACAACTTTGATCAAAATGTAGATGAAAATTTAATTTATTCTTTATTCAATATTATTGATCAAGACAATAAATACTTAATCATAAATTCTTTAATACCTATTAATGAAATAGATTTCAAATTAGAAGATTTAAGATCAAGAACAAAAAATTGTTTGGTTGCAAAAATTGATAAACCTGACGATGAATTAATGTTTGCCTTAATATTGAAAAACTTTTCAGATAGACAAATTGCAATAGATAAGAAATTGATTAATTTTATCATTAAAAGAGTAGATAGATCATATGACAAAATATTTGAATTCATATATAAAATTGACGAGATAAGTTTAAAAAAAAAAAAATCAATTGATTTTAAAATTATTAAAGAAGCATTAAGGGTATAAATTGAGCAAGTATCGAACACATAATTGCGGTGAATTAACAAAAAAAAATAAAAATCAAGATATTGTTTTATCGGGTTGGATAAATAAAAAACGCGATCATGGAAATCTTTTATTTATTGATTTAAGAGATAATTATGGATTAACACAGTGTGTTATAGACAAAAATAATGAATATTTTAAACAGTTAGAAAAAATTCAATTCGAGAGCGTTATCAAAATAAAAGGAAAAGTTCTTGAGAGAAGCAAAGAAACAGTCAACACAGATATTAAAACAGGCGAGATAGAAATAAAAATTGCTTCATTTGAAATACTTGGAGAGTGCAAAGAATTACCAATGCCTATTTTCAGCGAGCAAGATTATGCAGAAGAGATAAGACTTAAATATAGGTTTTTAGATTTAAGAAGAAAAAAAATTCATGATAATATTATATTAAGATCTAAAGTTGTTTCATTCATAAGAAATGAAATGCTAAAATTGGGATTTTTGGAATTTCAAACTCCAATATTAACTTCTTCAAGCCCGGAAGGAGCTAGAGATTTTTTAGTTCCCAGTAGATTAAATCCAGGAAAATTTTATGCACTTCCACAAGCTCCTCAGCAATTTAAACAATTAATTATGGTATCGGGATTTGATAAATACTTTCAGATAGCGCCATGTTTTAGAGATGAAGATGCACGTGCGGATCGAAGTCCTGGCGAATTTTACCAGTTAGATCTGGAAATGTCATTTGTTGAGCAAGAAGATGTTTTTGAAGTTGTAGAAAAACTAATGGTAAGTTTATTTAATAATTTTTCTTCAAAACAAATGCTAAATGAAAAATTTCCCAGAATTTCTTATGAAAAAGCAATGCTTAAATATGGAACAGATAAGCCAGATTTAAGAAATCCTTTGTTAATATATGAAGTAACAAATATTTTTACTAGGGAAGATATAAAATTTGAAATTTTTAAGAAACTCATAAGTTCAGGATCAAAAGTAAGAACGATAGTAACAAAAAAAACCAAAGATAAACCAAGAAGCTTTTTTGATAATATTGATAAGTGGGCTAAAGAACAAGGAGCTTCAGGCCTTGCTTATTTTACAATTGAAAAAGATAAGAAAATTTCAGCGAAAGGCCCAGTAGGAAAATTTTTTTCAGAAAATGCATTAATCGAAATAATGAGAGTTACCTCAGCAGAAGTAGGAGACAGCATGTTTTTTGCGTGTGGTAAGCCTAAAGAAGTTGAAAAAATAGCTTCTCTTGCTAGAGACAAGATAGCCAAAGAATTAAATTTAATTGATGAAAACAAGTTTGCTTTTTGTTGGATAGTTGATTATCCAATGTTTGAAAAAGATGAAATAACAAAAAAAATTAAATTTAGTCATAATCCATTTTCCTTACCTCAGGGAGATATTAGTAAATTGGATTTTACAAAACCACTAAATATTAAAGCATATCAATACGATATTGTTTGCAATGGTGTTGAATTATCTTCTGGTGCAATTAGAAATCATAAACCAGAATTAATGTACAAATTATTTTCTATTGCTGGATACGATAAAAAACAGGTAGACAAAAAATTTAGTGGCATGATTAATGCTTTAAGTTATGGAGCTCCACCACATGGAGGTATAGCACCTGGAATAGATAGGATGGTTATGTTGTTAGCAGATGAAAAGAACATTAGGGAAGTGACTATGTTTCCAATGAACCAGAATGCACAAGATTTAATGATGAATGCACCTTCTGAAGTTTCTGATACACAACTTAAAGAGTTAAATTTGAATTTAAAAAAAAAGAAATAGACTTATTCTTTTCCTTTTAGATTGATTTTAACATCAGATAAATCAATTAAGTTTTTTTTATAATTGCTTCTTACAAAACCTTTACTTGTTATATCTTTAACGAGTTTTAAAAATTGATTTTGATCCTCTGACGTTTCTTCATCACTATGAGATAATTTTTCAGAATTTCCTATTGTGGGCGTATGGGCTAAATCTTCTCTGTTTTGATATGATATTGCCAATTCTCTAAATATGTAGTCAAGTATTGATGAAGCGCTTAATATTCTATCATTTCCATAAACTTTTCCAGATGGCTCGAATTTTGTATCAACATAAGCATTAATAAATTCGTCCAAAGGCACTCCATATTGAAGGCCAAGAGATATGGCAATTGCAAAATTATTCATTAATGCTTTTACCAACTCTCCCTCTTTACTTGTATCAATAAAAATTTCTCCCAATTTCCCATCTTCGTACTCTCCAGTATGTAAATAAACTTTATGATTACCGATTGTTGCTTTTTGAATGTAGCCTTTTCTTCTATCCGGCATACTAAATCTTCTCCCAGTGCCTTCATTTATTTTTTTTACAAACTCTTGTTTAGTATCTTTAGAAATTACATTTGTATGAATTTTTTCTGAAATTACATCTATTTTTTTACTATCAGAATCTTTATTTTTTGAATCTAAATTTTTTGTTTTTCTACTATCTAATTTAATGTCTAATATTTCAAATTTACCATCGTCTCTTTTCTCTAAATTAGTCAATTCTTTTTCATTTATGCTATCCAGATAATGCTTTACTTTAAAACTGCAAGTGTAATAAGTTTCTACTAGATATTTTGCCATATATTATTATCTTTAATAAATTTTTTTGAGTCTTAAGATAAATAATGTATATACAAATTAATACTTTAGTCTAATTTATTTTTTTCAATTTTGAATTGAAATAAATGTTAAAAATATATGTTGACACTAATTAAAGAAATTTTTACCTGGTGGAATCGTCAGACTCTTGGGACGAAAATTCAGACATTTTTTTTTGGAAAACTAGTAGGAAAAGATTCTTTTGGTAACAAATATTATCAAAATAAATCTGGTAAGAGATGGGTGATATATAAAAATGAAGTAGATGCATCCAAAATTCCCAATGAATGGTATTCTTGGATACATTTTATTAACAACAAAATTGAAAATTCTCATGAATTTAAAAAATATTCATGGCAAAAACCTCATCAACCAAATCGAACTGGCACGGAAAAATCTTACCATCCAAATAAAGGTAATAATGAAATTGATAAAAAATATAAAAGTTGGAAAAGTTAGTTCTTTAAAAATATTTATTGTTCTCATATTTATAACATTTACATCATCCCAAAACTTATTAGGAAGCTCGGAATTAACAAAAGAAAATTTTATTGAAATTAAAATTTTGGACAAAGTAAGCTCCAAAAATACTCTTTTAAAAATAAAAATTGGAGAAGAGCAGATATTTAAAAATCTTTCAATTAAACCCTTAAAGTGCAAAAATTCTGAGTTTGATGATAATCCTGAAATTACAGCGTATCTTCAGGTAAAAGATTTAACATACAAAAGTAATGATGAAGTTTTTGTATTTAATGGTTGGACCTTTTCTTCAAGCCCTACTATTAAACCTTTTGATCATCCAGTCTACGATATTTGGCTTACAAGATGTTATTAAATAATTTTTTCATTATCTAACCAATTCACGTTAAAATTTGAGTCTTTAAATTTTTTTTGAACTAATAATTTTTTGTGTAATTCAATAGTAGTTGTTATGCCTTCAATTACAAATTCGTCTAAAGAACGTAACATCCTTTGAATAGCTTCATTCCTATTTCTTCCATGACAAATTAACTTACAAACCATACTATCATAATATGGAGTTATTTTATAACCTTGATAAATTGAACCATCTACTCTTGTTCTAAAACCAGAAGGTTGATGACACATTGTAATAGTTCCAGGTGAAGGTTGAAAGTTTTTGTGTGGGTCTTCAGCATTTATTCTACATTCAATAGCGTGTCCTCTTGGTTTTATATCATCTTGCGTTAATGCTGTTTCACCAGAAAAAGCAATATATATTTGTTCCTTTATAATATCTATTCCAGTTACTACTTCAGTTACTGGATGTTCTACTTGAACTCTTGTATTCATTTCTAAGAAAAAAAAATTTCCATCCTCATATATAAATTCTACAGTTCCTGCACCTTCATATCCGATTTTACTCACCATATTTACTGTTTGTTCAAATAAATTTTTTCTAAGTTCATTTGATAAAATTGGACTTGGTGTTTCTTCAATTAATTTTTGATGTCTTCTTTGAACAGAACAATCTCTTTCATGTAAATGAATGGTTCTATTTTTTCCAGATAATATCTGAACCTCAATATGTCTAGGATTTTGAAAAAATTTTTCTATATAAACTTCATCATTGTCGAAATATTTCTTTGCTTCAATTCTTGCAGCAGAAAAAGATAAATCAAAATCTTTTTCATTATGAACAATTTTCATTCCTTTACCACCACCACCTCCTGCGGCTTTAATCAGTACAGGGAATCCTATTTTTTTAGATATTTCTTTAGCTTGTTTTGGGTCTGAAACACCATCTTCAGAGCCTTCTATAACTGGTAAACCATATTTTTTTGCAATTTTTTTTGCTTCAATTTTGTCACCCATCATTTTTATTAATTTTGAAGAAGGACCAATAAATTTTATTTTGTTTTCTTCAAGAATTTTTGCAAAGTTTGCATTCTCAGACAAAAAACCATAACCAGGATGAACAGCCTCAGAGCTGGTTAGTTCAATAGCTGACATTATAGCAGGGATGTTTAAATAACTATTTGCTGGTTGATGAGAACCGATGCAAACACTTTCATCTGCTAATCTTACATGCATACTATCTTTGTCTACATCAGAGTGAACTGCTACTGTTTTAATACTCCATTCCTTGCAGGCTCTAATAATTCTAACTGCGATCTCGCCCCGATTTGCTATCAGTATTTTTTTAAACATTAATCCAGGATGATAATTGTTTGTCCAAACTCAACGGGTTGACCATCTTCAACACAGATTTTTTTTACAACTCCGTCTAATGTAGATGGAACATGATTCATTGTTTTCATTGCCTCAACTATCATTACTGTTTCACCTTTTTTGATTTTTTTTCCAATTGAAATAAAAGGCTTAGCTCCTGGTTCAGGAGAAAGATATGCGGTTCCAACTATAGGACTTTTTATAACAGCTTTAGAGGTTTCAATTTCTTCTTCAACTGGATCATCGTCACTAATAATTTTATTATCCTTTAATGATTTTTTTAAACTTTCTAAAGTTTCTAGTAATTTTGTTATTATTTTTTTATCTATTTCCATTTTTTAGCAATTCTTGCAATGCATTTATGGCCAAAATATAACCATGGGCTCCCAATCCACAAATTACTCCAGTTACAACTCCACTTATCATAGATTTGTGTCTGAATTCTTCTCTTTTGTATATGTTAGATATATGTAGTTCTATAATAGGTTTTTTAAAAATTGCTAATGCGTCTCGAATAGCAACTGAAGTATGGGTAAATCCAGCAGCATTAATTATTATACCGTCATATTTATTTCTTGCGTCTTGAATAATTGTGACAATTTCTCCTTCTACATTTGATTGAAGAAAATCCAAATTTATATTTAATTTTTTTGCTTTTTCTAAACAATTCTTTTTCAGTTGATTAAAAGTTACTTTGCCATATTGTGATTGTTCTCTCTCTCCTAATAGATTAAGATTTGGACCATTAATAATTACAATATTATTCATTCAGCATTTATATAGTATGAAAAAAAATAATAAAATAAAAATTGAAGTAAATGGCAAATTATTAACAGTTGATCAAAACATCAGTTTATTGAAATATATAAAAAAAATAAAAGTGCCCCTTAAAAAAGTAGCGATTGAATTAAATCGTGAAATAATTGATAAAAGAAGATTAGTCAAAATTAAACTAAAAAATTATGACAAAATTGAAATTGTCCATTTTATTGGAGGTGGTTGATATTGAAAAAAGATCAATTAATTGTTGCTAAAAAAAAGTTTAACTCCAGATTGATAGTAGGAACTGGCAAATACAACAATATGTCAGAATGTGCAAAAGCCATAAAGTTATCTGGGGCCGAGATGGTTACTGTTGCTGTCAGAAGAGTCAATATTTCTGATAAAAAAAAACCATTATTGATGGATTATATAGATCCAAAGAAAATAACTTATTTACCAAATACAGCTGGATGTTTTAATTCCGAAGATGCTTTAAGAACTTTAAGACTGGCAAGAGAAATAGGAGGTTGGAAATTGGTAAAGCTAGAAGTTTTAGGTGATAAAAAAAATTTATTACCAGATATGATAGAAACGCTAAAATCTACTAAAGTATTAACTAAAGAGGGATTTAAAGTAATGGTCTATTGCACCGACGATCCTTTAATGGCAAAAAAGTTAGAAGATGTTGGTGCATCTGCTATTATGCCTTTGGCTGCTCCAATAGGATCAGGTTTAGGAATTCAAAATAAAATTAATATTAAAATAATTAGAAGCCAAACAAAGCTACCTTTAATTATCGATGCCGGTTTAGGACAGGCATCAGACGCAACAATTGCTATGGAACTTGGTTGTGATGGAGTTTTGGTTAACACAGCAATTGCAAAAGCAAAGAACCCATACCAAATGGCCTTAGCTTTTAAAAATTCAGTTATTGCTGGTAGACAATCTTATTTGTCAGGTAGAATAAAAAAGTCCTTATTTGGCAAAGCTTCGTCACCTAAAAAAGGTATTATTTAGTTTTTTTTTTTATAAATTTTTTTGTAAAAAATTTTTTTTTTCTTAATTTTTTTGATTTGTATTCTTTGTTTTCATTTTCTAAATCTTTCAAATTTTTAAGTTTTGTAAAAGATTCAATTTTTTTTATTATTTTTTTACTTCTGTTTTTTAGATTTATTATGTATTCGGGTATAATAAGAGAGTTATCAGTAATTATATCTATTTTAATTTTATTTTTTTTTTCAAAAAATTTTAAGTCTTCTATGAAATTTTCTTTCATAAAATTTGAAACTTTTTCACAAATTTTTAAATCAACAAATTTTGCTTTGTTTAAAATTGAATTTATTTCAACCAATTTCAATATTTTTAGAGCAAATGATTCTTCTTTTAAAGATACTTCCCATTTAATAGTGCTTTCTCTTAGTCTTTGTCTTGACATCTCTAATAAACCAAAATTACTTATACGACCTATTTGAATTCTGGCTCTATCTTTTCTACATTTTTCTTTTAGTCTTCTTTCAACTAATCTTCTATTTCCATAACTAAGCATATCTATAAAATCGATTATTATAAGACCTGACAAATCTCTAATTTTGATTTGTCTTGATATTTCTTCAGCAGCTTCAAGGTTTGTATCTAGTGCTGTGCTTTCAACATTTTTTTGCTTAATAGATCTTCCTGAGTTAACATCAATAGAAATTAAAGCTTCCGTCGGATTGATGACTAAATAACCTCCTGAACTTAATTTCACTTGAGATTCAAAAATTTCGTTAAGTTTGCCTTCAATTCCTTCTTTGAAGAATAGTGGAATTTTGTCTCTATATTTTTTTATTTTTTTGACGTGACTTGGCATCATAATCTTCATAAAATTTTGAGCTTTTTTATAGCCTTCATTTCCCTCGACGATTATATTTTGCGTGTTATCGTCATACATATCTCTTAAAGTTCTCTTTATTATTTCACTTTCTTGATGAATTAACGATGGAGCTATAG
>CEQE01005054.1_pt1 | contig 11556 bp, 12 predicted proteins | sample 356201 | NCBI WGS metagenome assembly CEQE01 (sample SAMEA2619970, study PRJEB7988) | marine metagenome | biome: marine biome (ENVO:00000447); feature: mesopelagic zone (ENVO:00000213) & marine oxygen minimum zone (ENVO:01000065); material: "saline water (ENVO:00002010), including plankton...
GCGGCAGTCTCCCTTGCCAGCGAACTCGGACGATTGAACGGGGACCCTGCCGACGTGTTGGATGTCGCCGCCGAGGTGCTGTCCAAGTCGCAGGTTCAACCGGACGTCCTCGAAGAGATGAGAGCGACGATCACCCACCTGAGCGACATGGGATTTCCGATGAGCCAAACGACGTTGGACCTGTCATTCGCCAGAGGCATCGCGTACTACACGGGCATGGTGTTTGAAGCTCACGTCACTCGTGGCGAAGACAGGGTAGCCGTCGGAGGCGGTGGGCGCTACGACGACTTGGTGCAAGCGCTCGGCGGCGGGAATGTGCCCGCCCTCGGGTTTGCCTTCACCATCGAACAGATCCTGGCGGCCAACGAGAGCCTCGCGGCGGCTCGCGGCGTTCAAGCGGACGGGAGCTCGAACGATGTCTGACCCGTTGCGATTGGCGCTCCCCAGCAGCGGCGCTTTGTACCAGTCTGCTCTGGACCTGTTGAGCGCGTGTGGCCTTGCTGTGCATCGAACAAATCTTCGCCGGTACACGGCAGAGATTCGTGCGCTGCCGGGAGTGGTCGTGAGCTTTCAGCGCGGCTCGGATATCACGGCAAAGATCGAAGAGGGCAGCGCCGATATTGGGATCGTCGGCAAGGACCGGTTTCTGGAGAGCAGGCGCGGCGACGGGGACACCCGCGTCGTGCTCGAATTGGGCTTCGGCAGGAGCCAACTCGTCATGGCGGCGCCCGACTCCTGGGTTGACGTCACATCGGTGGCGGACCTCGCTGATCTCTCCGTCGAGTTTCGGGACCAGGGCGAAGACTTGCGCGTCGCCACCAAATATCCCAGGCTAACCGAGCGACACCTGCTCGACCATGGCGTCAACTACTTCTCGTTGGTTCAGTCAAGCGGAACGCTCGAGGCGGCGCCCGCGATGGGCTTCGCCGACGTGGTCGCCGACATTACCGAAAGCGGGACGACCCTCCGCGAGAACCATCTCAAGCAGATCCACGGCGGGTCAATCATCCAGTCGCAGGCGTGTCTGGTGAGTCGACGATTCGTGGACGGCGCCGACGGTCCTGACGGGCGCCAACTCGCTTCAGCCAGAGCGTTAGCCGAAATGATAGAAGCACATCTGGCTGCCAAAAGTTACTATAGCATTACCGCCAATATGCATGGCGAGAGCGCCGACGAAGTCGGACAGTACATCTTGGCCCACGCCGAAATCTCAGGGCTACGCGGACCTTCTATTTCGGCGGTCCACGCGCAGGATTCCAGTGGCTGGTACGCGGTGACGGTTATCGTCGAGCAGGAAAGGTTGCTGTCCGCGGTCGAACAGCTTCGCGGCATCGGCGGAACCAGCGTAACAGTCTCCAAACCCGACTACGTGTTCCATTCAACGTGCCAGGCCCACGAGAGGTTGACCTGACTTCTCCCGGACTTGAAGGCGGATCGATTGCCGAACCTCCCGTCACATATTGACCTTGCTCTCCAGGCCGCCAAGCGGCTTGAGCGCTCGGATCTTGACGCCCACGTTGGTTACTACGTCATGGGCTCAACATGTCCGGACATCCGAGCCGTCACGCGCCAACGAAGGTCGGAATCGCATTTCACCGAGTTGGACTTCGAGGCTGTCGGCACGGGCGTGACAGGCCTGTTCCACGCCCATCCGGACCTGCTGGAATCCGGCGGTCAAGATGGGCCCACCAAGGCGTTCCTCGCGGGTTACCTGACCCACTTGATTATGGACGAGGCATACGTGATCGAAATCTACAGACCGTATTTTGGCGACAGGAGCGTGGTCGAAGACCCGATCGCCGCCAACATGCTGGACCGGGCGCTTCAGATTCACCTGGACAAGGATGTTTGGGAGAGCACTCAACAGGTGCTGAGAGGGATGGAGTTCAGTCCGGCCGCCGTCAACCTGCCGTTTCTTGAATTGGAGTCGCTGGCTAAATGGGAAGAGTGGGTGTTCCGGCTCGTCGACCGAGGCTTTACTTTTGAGCGGCTGAGGAACATGACCCGACGCATGGTCGGAGAAGGCGATCCGCAATCGGCCGATGGGTTGGTGGACGACTTTCTTCAAGACATCCCTGCATCTGTTGAACGGCTGCGCGATATCGTGCCTGACGAAGCCATCTCGTGCTTCAAGTCCGTTGCCATGGACGGCATGGTCTCCTCGATAGACGAGTACTTGTCTTGAGGATAGTGAACAGCCTGGTCGAGGCGAAAAAACTGCTCTCTGAGGGGAGGGGCCTCGACCTCGTCACCGTGCCCCCACACGTTCAGGCAACCACCGAGCGAGTGTTTGGTGAACCGCTTACTCCGCCGGAAGCCGTCGCGCGCATTCTCGACATGGTCCGATCGGAAGGCGACGCCGCAATCCTCCGGTTGACGCTCGAAATCGAAGGCGTGCGGCTCTCAGCCATCGAAGTTCCACCGGACGAGCTCGATGCGGCCTACGAATCGACAGACCCTCGAGTGATCGAGGCGCTGGAAGTTTCAGCGGAGCGAGTCGAGCGTTTCCACAACGCCGCCAAAACTCGGGCGTGGATGGATTTCGACGAGGGATACGGCGCCCTTGTAGTTGCATGCGAGAGCGTTGGCATCTACGTGCCGGGCGGCACGGCGCCGCTGCCGTCCACAGTCATCATGTCCGCCGTCCCGGCCAGGGTGGCGGGCGTCGGCGACATCATCCTCTGCACTCCGTCGGAGCATGACGGCAAGCCGAATGCAGTGACTTTGGCGGCTGCCCGGATAGCCGGCGTCGATCGCGTCTTCGGCATAGGCGGGGCCCAAGCGATAGCCGCGATGGCTTACGGCACAGACGCTGTCCCGGCGGTCGACATGATCTGCGGACCCGGCAACCTCTTCGTCACGCTTGCCAAGAAGATGCTGTACGGCGAGGTGGGTATCGATGGGCTGTACGGACCAACCGAGACCTTGGTGATCGCCGACGACACCGCCAACGCAACCTTGTGCGCTGCCGACCTGCTGGCCCAGGCTGAGCACGACGCCCTGGCGAAACCGGTCATGGTCACCACCTCAGACCGGCTCGCCCAGGCCGTCGCGGCCGAGTTGGCGGCCCGGCTGCCGAGACTGGACCGGGCGTCGACGGCTCGGCAGGCGGTCGAGGACCAGGGATGCATCGTCGTGGTCGAAGACCTGGAGCAGGCTTTCAGTCTGGCCAACTGGTTCGCTCCGGAGCACATGTGCCTCATGATGGCCGACCCCTGGTCGTGGCTCGGGCAAGTCAAGAACGCCGGCGCGGTCTTCATAGGCGAGTTCTCCCACGAGGTGCTGGGCGACTACGTTGCCGGACCCAGTCACATTATGCCGACTGCTGGCACCGCCCGGTTCAACTCCGGCCTGGGCGTCCACTCCTTCGTCAAAGTCACGCCGGTCGTGGCCTTCAACGAAGAAGCCACGGTCGATCTCGCCCGCAGCGCGGCTGCCATCGCCAGGGCGGAGGGCCTCACGGGCCACGCGGAGGCCGCAGAGATACGCCTGGAGCTGCTTGACTCGCCTGAGAGCTAACCGTGATACTGTTTGCGGTGCGTTCATGCTCGCATGGACTCCCCGAGCATCGCAGGTGAATCCCTGAGCACGGTTCCGGCCCGCGCGCGTGCGTGGCTCCCACGGCTGCGATCGTTCGAGGCGTCCCACCCGGAGGAGTGCCGTGGCAAAAACTGACACGCGACGATTAGTCCGACCCCATCTGGCGGATGTTCAAACCTACAAATCGATTGATCCGCCGGAAGTGCTTGCTCGACGGGCGGGCATTCCCGAAAGCAAGATCGTCAAGCTGAACGGCAACGAGAATCCTTACGGCCCGTCCCCCAAGGCCGTTGAGGCAGTCGCCGGCGCGCCGCTTCACATCTACCCAGACCCGCAGCAGAGGAAGATGCGACAGTCGCTCAGCGAGTACACGGGACTCGGCGCCGAGCATCTCATCGCCGGCGCAGGCAGCGACGAACTGATCGACCTGCTGTTCAGGCTGTTCATCGAGCCGGGTGACCGCATCCTGGACTTCGACCCGACGTTCGCCATGTACGCGTTCTGCGCCCGCGTTTGTGGCGGCGACCTCACGATGCTCCAGCGCAACGAGCTGTTCGAGATCGACATGGAAACGGTCCGCGCGTCGATCGACGACCGGGCTAAGATCGTATTCGTGAGCTCGCCGAACAACCCGACTGGCAATCTCTTGCCGGATAGTCAGGTGAAGGAGCTTCTCGACACCGGCCTCATCGTTGTGGTCGACGAGGCCTACTTCGAGTTCTGCGGCCACACGGTAGCCGAACTCGTGCCCGAGTACTCCAACCTGGTCGTGCTGCGCACGATGAGCAAGTGGGCGGGACTCGCGGGGCTCCGTGTTGGCTACGGCATCATGAGCCCGGACATCGTCAGTCACTTGATGGACATCAAATCGCCGTATAACGTCAACGTTGCCGGTGAAGCAGCCCTTTTGGCTTCGCTGGACGACGCTCCGGCGCTCTTGGAGAACGTCGGCAAGATCGTGGCCGAGCGAACGCGCCTCCAGGGAATTCTCGAGGAAATGCCCGGGATCACGCCCTGGCCATCCGAGGGCAACTTCATCCTCTGCCAGATGCCGGATGCCGCGGGAGCCCAGCGAGTTTACGATGAGCTGGCGGGCAGGGGAGTCTTCGTCCGAAACTTTGGCTCGGACCGGCTGCAAGACTGCTTCAGGGTGGCCGTTGGCACGCCCGCGGAGACAGACGCTTTCGTTGAAGCGTTGCGGGAGGTCGTCAGATGACCAACCGATCCGCGAAGATCGAACGCAACACTGCCGAGACCCAGATCACCGTCGAACTCGACCTGGACGGAACCGGCCAGTACAACCTCAGCACGGGCAACGGAATGTTCGAGCACCTGCTGGCCCAACTCTCGCGCCACGGCTTGCTGGACCTGAAGATTCAAGCTGCCGGTGACACGGAGGTCGGGTGGCATCATCTGGTCGAGGACACCGGCATCGCCTTGGGCAGAGCGCTCAAAGAGGCTGTAGGCGACGGTCGGGGCATCGCCCGCATGGGCCACGCGTTCGTGCCGCTCGACGAGACGCTCGCGTTCACCGCAGTCGACTTCAGCGGTCGCGGATACGCCGTCATCGACGCCGACATCGGCAGCAGCGACCTGGGCGGGCTTCCTGGCGACTTGGTGCGTCACTTCCTGGAGTCCATGGCTCGCGAGGGTGGCTTAAACCTGCACGTCCGGCTCATCTCCGGGGTCAACAACCACCACAAGGCCGAAGCGATATTCAAGAGCCTGGCCAGGTCCATCCGAGACGCCGTGGAACCAGACCCGAGGCGAGGCCGACAGGTCCCCAGCACCAAAGGCACAATCAGCGAGTAGGCGGCGCCTCTTCCGGCATGGCGGACAGCGAACGAAGCGAACTGCCGCGGGTGATGCGCGAACGTAAGATTGAGCCGGGCAATGAAAATGGCCTGGTGATCGCCACTACCGGCCCACGTTGTACTCTGGGGCGTCTCGCGAACTCTCGTGGGCTCGAATGAATGCTCTGACGCGCTCTTCGTCGAACGCGTCCATCGTTTCGATGAAGGTCCAAGCCGTGAGCGCAACTTGCGCATCCATGTCGAGGTAGGGGCTGAGCAGCACTTTGGCGCCTTGGGCCCCGGTATCCTCGATGATTGCCGAGAGCTGGCCCACCAACTGAGGGCAAAGCTCAGGGCACCTATAGTGCACGTTCACATAGCCATGCTCCAGATTGTGAACCAGCACTTCGTCTGGCAGATGCTGCGTGTGCACACCCCACCTGGCCGGCGCGAGCGGCTGCCCGAAGTGTGGCCCTGACGTTGCAGGGACGGAGTTGTAGTCGACGTGTGGCTGGCCTGGTGCAACGTGTTCTTGACCCTGATCTTCCATGCGGATGTCCCGACTTGTCGCTTGACTGCTTTCGGGAGGCGGTTGGTCGCTTTCGGATTCGGAGCGCACCGCGCTGACCAGCGCCACGCCGACGATGGCGCCGATGACGAAGACGCGCCCGCGGAATTTCGACGGATTGCGGAACGCGCGCGGCGGCACGCTCGTAGCAGGCCGTCGCGTAACTGCTTTCGAGCGATCGACAGTGTGTTCAGTCAAAATTCGCGTTGCCTCGATTTCTCGAATTTGCCCGTGCCATTATACGTGGCCGCGGATGCGCGTCAATGCGCAGTACGGTCGTGCGCGTGCTAAGGATGTGAAAACACGGCGTCGGTCAATTGACTGTGAGTGCACTACCAAACTTAAACGCGAAACCTACAAGCGCCAGGCACGCTCAGCGACCTTAAGCCTGGCGGGAATTCGGGCATGCCGACAAGGAGCGTAATTGCTCGGAAAAAGAGATCTGTGCACAATCAGGGCGCTCCGCCCACGCTCACTCCACGATTCGAAGATGGGGCGTGCACCGACGGCGACACTGCGGATCGGACGGTTTTTCAGGGTGTCGGGTCAGATGTAGTTGAGTCGATTATCCGGCTTCCAGCTCGAACGTGTAGTCTTCGATGATCGGATTGGCCAGCAGCTTCTCGCACATTTCGCCGACCTGGGCACGGGCCTGCTCCTCATCCGAAGCTTCGAGGGCGATCTCCATGTACTTCCCGGCGCGCACGCTCGCCACCGAATCGAATCCGAGCTGTTGCAACCCTCCGCGGATAGTGAAGCCTTGCGGGTCGTTGACCGAAGGTTTTAGCTGTATGAAGACCTTGGCGTGGAACATCGGGACTACCGACCCACGTTGAATTCCGGCGCGTTCGGAGAGCTCTCATGCGTGACCATGAAATCCCTGACACGCTCTTCGTCGAAGGCTTCCATTGTGTCGATGAACGTCCAGGCGGTCAGAGCTATTTTCGTTTCCATGTCAGGGTAGGGGCTCAGCAGCACTTTGCCGCCTCGTTCCACGGCATCGTCTACGATGACCGTTAGCTGACTTACGAGATCAGGGCAAGGCTCGGCGCAACTATAGTGCATGTTTACGTAGCCGTGCTCCAGGTTGTGGATCAGCACCTCGTCGGCCAGAGGTTGAGGATGCACACCCCATCTGGCCGGCGCCAACGGTTGCGCGAAGTGCGGTCCCGAAGTCGCGGGAACGGAGTTGTAGCTGGGGTGGTCCTCTCCTGGGTCTACGTGCAACTGCCCCTGGTCCTCCATGCGTATGCCTGGCCCGTCCGGGGCGTCCCGCCCCGCTAGGAAATCCAACGGCAGATTCGGAATGAACAGGCTGAGGATGAACACGAACGCGATCGTGCCGACGGCCGTCGTTCCACCCCATCTCAAAAATCGCCTACGCCTGGTTCGTCTGACCCTTCGAGCCGCTCGCGTCTGAGTGCGTGACGGCCTCGATCTTGAACGTCTGGCCCCTGATGCCATATCGCCTCACAGTTGTTGAATGGTTACATTAATATTGCTAGCTCAACGTCATGCCTGTCAACCTGGTGAAGGCTTCGACATAGCGCTGGCGCGTCTTCTCCACGATCTCGTCGGGCAACTCGGGAGCGGGTGGTTCGTGGTCCCATCCGGAAGCGTCCAGCCAGTCTCGCACGAACTGTTTGTCGAAATTGGGCTGAGATTTCCCCGGCTCGTATCCGATTTCATCCCAAAAACGGCTCGAATCAGGAGTCATCAGTTCGTCGATCAGGGTGAGTTCACCGTCGATCAATCCGAACTCGACCTTGGTGTCGGCAATGATGATGCCTTTTGACCGGGCGAAGTCACGCGCGCTGGAGTACAGCGCGATGGTCGTGTCCCTGAGCTGGTTCGCCAGTTCTGCGCCGACCATGTCCACGACCTCGGCGAAGCTCATGTTTTCGTCGTGCCCCACCTCCGCTTTCGTGGTTGGCGTGAAGAGCACTTCCGGGAACGGGTCGCCTTCGCGCATCCCTTCCGGCATCGGGTTTCCCTGAACTGTGCCCGACCGTCGATACTCGGCCCAAGCTGACCCCGTGATGAACCCTCGGGCCACGCACTCGACGTTGATGCGCTCCGCTTTCTTGACGACCATGGACCGGCGCGCGATCTCCGGCGGCACGTTCAACTCCGGGCGATCCAACGCTAAGTCCAGGAAGTGATTCGGGATGATGTCGGCGGTCTTCTCGAACCAGAACGCGGATATCTGGCAGAGCACGGCGCCTTTTTCGGGTATCGCCGTTGGCAGAACAACGTCGAAGGCCGAGGTGCGATCGGTCGCAACCATCAGCAGCGTGCCCTCGGTCAGATTGTAGGTGTCCCTGACCTTGCCGCGGTGAAATGTGTTGGGCAGGTTCGTTTCGCTAATTGCTGTCATCAGATCCCCTCCTCATGGACATTTCCCTTCGGTTCGGTGCAAGTCTGCGGTGCACCTCAGCCAAGTCCGACTCGCTCAAACGTGTGGTCGACGTATCGGACGTAATACCCGTAATCAAAGATGCCGTCCAGTTCATTCGAGTCGAGCAATTCCGCCACGTCGCTGTCTGAGCGGATCAGGTTTCGAAAATCCGCTTCCTCTTCCCACACACGGCTCGAGTTGTTTTGGGCGATCTTGTACGCGTCGTCGCGGCTCATGCCTTTCTCAACCATCGCCAGCATGAGTCGTTGAGAGAACAGCAGGCCGCGGGTCAGCTCCATGTTTTGTTTCATCCGTTCCGGATAGACTCGCATACCCCGGATCACGCCCGCGAACAGGTCCACGATGTAGTCGAGCGCCATGCAGCTATCCGGCAGTATCAGGCGTTCCGCCGAGGAATGGCTGATGTCGCGTTCGCCCCACAACGCAACGTTTTCGAGCGACGTCACGGCGTGGCCGCGGATGAGTCGGGCCAGTCCGCATACGCGCTCGGTCAGCTCGGGGTTCCTCTTGTGCGGCATCGAAGACGAGCCGGTTTGGCCTTCGTTGAAAGGCTCTTCGACCTCCCTGATCTCGGTTCGCTGCATGCCCCTGAATTCGGTGGCGAACTTCTCCAACGATGCCGCGATGACCGCGAGCGTCGTGATGAATACCGCATGACGGTCGCGTTGGATGATCTGATTGGACACCGGCGCCGCGGCGATGCCCAGATGTCGGCATACCGATTCCTCGATGGCAGGAGAGACCGTGGCGTGGGTCCCGACCGGTCCGGAGACCTGGCCGACAGCCACCTCGGCGCGCGCGTGGGCCAGCCGCTTCCGGTTGCGACGCATCTCGTCCCACCACACGGCCAGTTTGAGGCCGAACGTGATGGGCTCGGCGTGGACGCCATGGGTCCTCCCCATCATGATCGTGTGTTTGTGCTCTCGCGCGCGGGTTTCGATCGCGTCGATCAGGGCGCCGATCTCTTCGTCGAGAAGGTCGGCGGCGTCCAACATCTGAAGGCTGGTGGCGGTGTCCCAAATGTCGGAGGTGGTTATTCCGAGATGCAGCCAGCGGCCCTCGGGTCCGAGCTGTTCCGTAACCGATTTCATGAACGCCGTCATGTCATGCTTCGTGACCGCGAGCACCTCGTTCAGCCGCTCGATGTTGTACTGAGCCCCGCGCAACTTCTCCATATCCGCGACGGGGATCGTGCCTTCCTCCGTCCACGCCTCGCAGACAGCGAGTTCGACGGCGAGCCACTTGTCGTACTTGTTTTCATCCGACCAGACGCGCTTCATGCGCGGACGGGCATATCGCTCGATCATTGGGTCACGTTCTTCCCGTGTTCAACTGAAATGTGCCTTGTTGAGACTTCGCATCCAGTCACTGACCGAACCAGCTCAGGCAGTCGCTTCGAAACCACGGACGAACATGCGATCCGGCTGCCCTCCGGAAATTCACGGTCAAACCGTTGAATCATGCCGCCCGGCGCGGTGTTGTGCGCCTAGCATTTTCGCACATCCCGCGCGGCCACACCACTCGCAAGAGCCATGATCGGACCGGATTTTGAGAGAGATAAGACTTGACGGGCCACAACGATTTCCTGCGTTCATGCGATCGAACGCGCTGTTACTCCGGCGTCTTTCCGACTAACCCTCGCCGGAATGGCTACGCGGTAACGTCGACGCCCCGCGAATCTCTTCTCGAATCGTAATCAACCTCCTGCGAATGCCAGACCGGCGCTTTCCGAAGCTAGGCGCCGTTCGCGTCGAGCGATGCCAGAGGATTCGTGCAAGGTGCGAATAAGCGGCCGGTCGACCCCTCACACCGTGACGCCGCGGATCTGATCGCCGCCGTGTCCGGTGTAAACGACTCCGCCGAAGGGGGCGCCTCAGGCGTTCGCGCCGCCGTGAATCTGCGGATGTCCGCCGTGTCCGTTGAGTGCCATCCGCACCATCCAACTCCTGCGGTTCCCATTTCAATCCCATGGGTGGCCGCGTCCTCCAGCGACGCATCCTCCGCCAATCTCCGCGTTTGATCGATGTCACACCGCTGCACCCGCAGTTTGGGGCGGCCGGATAACAAGGGTTTGTTATCCCGGTGTTGGTGACCTTCATCCCGACTGCAAGACCTTGCAATAGGCCGGCCGAATCGAAGCGTTTTTCTGTCTTCCGAAATTCACAAGGTCTGGCGATGTGGGCTATCCGGTTCGGGCCATAGACTGCAAATAAGCCAGACGGGACGAGGTCCGGACACCGACAGCCCAGCACTGGAAAAACAACGAAGAAGAAGTAAGGAGGAAGCGATGACACAGAACTCTCAGCAAATCCAACGACGAGCGATCGGCACTCTCAGCCCTGACAGGCAACCAATCTTCTTCTTCGACGGAGACTTTCGGACCTGGGACGAAGTCAAAGGGAGAGCTCAACTGAACGCGGCAGTTGAGAGGATCATCGGCGCCGAACGGACCGGATAGAGGCAAACCTAGGACGGCAATACACAAACACGGCAGGAGGCCAGAGAAATGGACGAGACCACGAACAACCACAATTCCACGGTCATCGGCAGCACAACCACAACGAGGAGGATTGACATGAAAAAGCGAATGGCCATGGTAGCAGTCACCGGCATGGCAACGGCCATCATTATCGGAGCGGGACTCCTGAACAGCGCCGGCGCCAGCACCGCTCACGCTGAGCCAGGCGGCAAGAACCGAGTCACCGAGATCTACGCGGGAACGTCCCCAGATCTCCCCGAGATGGGCGCCAAGGATAACGTTCGGCCTTACATTGGCACTTCGCCGGACCTGCCCGAGATGGACGCCAAGGTCAATGCGCCAGTCTACGCGGGCACGTCGCCTGATCTACCCGAACTCGATGCCAAGGTCAGCTTCCGAACGTATGCAGGCGCATCTCCGGATTTGCCGGAGATGATCGACGAACAGGCACGCGGCGCGACGAACTCTGTAGAAGTCCGTATGCCGCTGGAGTCCTTCGCATACTTCAGCATCGACGGGACCAACGGCGTGGCGCCTGTCGCGAACAAGGTCGAGCGAGCCGAATTGCGGCTGCCGCTGGAGTCGTTCGCATACTTCAGCATCGACGGAACCAACAGCGTTACGCCCAACGCGAGTAAGGTCGAGCGAGTCGAATCCTGGCTTCCGCTGGAATCCTTCGCATACTTCAGCATCGACGGGACGAACAGCGTGACGCCGAACGCGAACAAGGTCGAGCGAGCCGAGGTACGGCTGCCGC
>CEQE01078766.1_pt1 | contig 11556 bp, 8 predicted proteins | sample 356201 | NCBI WGS metagenome assembly CEQE01 (sample SAMEA2619970, study PRJEB7988) | marine metagenome | biome: marine biome (ENVO:00000447); feature: mesopelagic zone (ENVO:00000213) & marine oxygen minimum zone (ENVO:01000065); material: "saline water (ENVO:00002010), including plankton...
GTCAAATCAAGATGCTATGACCCGAGGAATGTCGCAGCCGCGTCGTCGAGCACCTGTGGCCTTAGCGACGGGGCCTGACCGGGGCACAGCGTCGCAGATTGATAGCGAGCGTAGGCGTCCAGTTCGAGGCCGCGATAGTCGGCGTGATCGACCTTTGCGGCGAGCAGCTCGACCAACCCCACATCCGATCGGGTCGACAGGGCGCTCAAGGCTTCGAGTCCGCTCACGTGGGCGAGTTGGATATCCGCGTCCATCGGCGGTTGTCCCTGTGCTTCGAGCACCTCGTTGACGACGCTTTGTATGAACGGTCCGTTGCCCAGATAGAAGTCTTCGACCGCCACGACGAGGCCGATGACGCGCTTCGCGTCGGAGGCAGCGATTGCCTCACGCACGCGCTTCACGCAGTCGGCCACGCCGCCGGATCTCGCGAGGTCTGCGCGCAGATGCTTGCGGTCGCCTGTCGACCGGCTCAATGCGCCGAACGGGCGCGTGATGCATCCGATGACGAGCGTCGCATCTGCGCCGTTGACATGCCAAGCCCCACGGTCGGAAAGTTGCCTCACATCGGTTTGACCTGTCAGCAATTTGCCGACGTAAACCGAAAAGGAATTAGCCACCAACCGTATGAATCCACCGCGGTCGAGCTCGATCAGGTCGTAGTACAAGCCGTGTGTGATTCGCCGAAGGAGGTAGCTGAGAATCGGCGTCAGGTACTTGCCGTCGGGCAGCTTCAAGATCGGATACTTGCGGAACGGGTTGATGTTGTACGGCTCGAAGTGGGGATGGCTGCCGGAGGGGACGCCCAGCATCGACCGGAACGTGGCGTAGTCGCAGGCCATGATCGCCAGAAAGCTCTCGACCTGCTTCGCGTCGATGCCGTCGTCGCCGATATGGGTCGCCAGACTGGCGGCGTCGAACGACTCGCCAGGGTGTTCCAGACACCACCCCCAGAGCGCGTGCCCGATCGTCCACACTTGGTCGATCGTGATCCCGTAAGCCTCTTCGTACGCCGCCTCGAAGTCGAACCTAGCAGTTTCCTGCTGCGTCGGAGCGATCTGTCGATACAGCGCCAGTGAGCGCGGGACGTAGCCGTCCGCCTCTCCGTCCGGGAGTTGCTGGTACGCCGCACGGTGCGCCATCGACCACGCACTGTCAGACACCTGCACCCCGAAGGCCATATCCGGCGACAGTATGACGCTGCTCGCCAGCTCGCAGCACAACTCCAACTCCTGAAGCGAGAGCGGCCCGCCACGGCCATCGCCTTCCGGCTCGCGTTCGAGTAGGAAACGCACGACTGCCGCGAGTTGATGATCGGGCAACGTTCCGTGACTCGCAGCCTGTGCTATGAGCGTAAGCGTGCCATGTACATCGCGGCGCCGCAGCAAGTCGCTCAGGAGCGATCCTGGATCGGCATCGAGGTGGGATTGGGGTTCGTTTGCGGTCATTGGTTCACCATCCACGATGATGCGATGAGTGTTCGGCATGCGGTCGCCAGGGAGGCGACGTTCACAAGGCAGTTTACATCAGAGCCCCGAGGAGCAGGCATGCCGTGCACATCGCGCTGCGGCTTAAACTGTCGAGCCGGTACGACAGGTCCCGACAAAGCCGGGACCCCGGTGCGTCGGGGAGCTCAATAAACGGCTCCACGAGGTAGAGGCGTTGGATGGCTTCAACGATTCGCCGCCGCCTTTGGATTCAGGCAAGACGGCATCGCTGTGCCTGCCAACGCTCCAACGACATTTTGAACCGTGAGCTCCCCCATCTTCTTGACCGTGGACGAACTCGCGCTGGCGATATGAGGAGATATCACCACGTTTGGAAGCGTCAGCAACGGATCGCCGATCGGGATGGGCTCAGGGTCGGTCACGTCCAATGCGGCTCCCGCGATCTTACCCGTCTTCACAGCTTCATACAGCGCGACGGGATCGACAGTGGGACCTCGTGTTGTGTTGATGAGGAACGAGTGGGGCTGCATCAAATCGAGTTCGCGCCTGCCGATGATGCGCTCAGTATCGGCAGTCAGAGGGACGTGCAAGGATACGAAGTCCGATTCACCCAGCAATCCGTCCATGTCAGGTCTCCACTCGACGCCGAGCCGATCCTCCACTTCTGGTTTCCGGCTTCGGGAGTGGTAGAGAACTCTCATGTCGAATGCTTGAGCTCGCCGAGCCACGGCAGTCCCGATGAGCCCCATGCCTATGATCCCCAACGTGGCGCCGTGAACGTCCGTGCCCAGGTACGGTATCTGATCGAAGACCTTCCATTCACCCGCACGTATCCGCCTGTCGCCAAACGCGATGTTTCTCGCGACCGACAGCATCAGCCCGAAAGTGAAGTCAGCGCATGACTCGTGCAACACGCCCGGCGTATTCGAAACCAGGACTCCGTGTTTCGTAGCCTCGCCAATGTCGATGTTGTCCATTCCCACAGCCCGGTTGGCCACGACCTTGAGTCTTGGAGCTTGGTCCAGCAATTCTTTGTCGACCTGGTCTGTTATCTCCGTAATCATGCCATCGCTTTCCAGCGCTTTTCGGAGGATGACCTCTCTCGGCGGGGCTGACCGTTCGGGCCACACTTCAACTTCGACGAACTGCCTCAAGTGCGCGATGGCCTCAGGTATTATGTGCTCGCGCGTCACAAAGACTCTTTTGGTTGAAAGCTCGGACATGTTACTCCCTAATCCGGTGGGTTCGGTCAGATCGTATCGAAAGGCAATTCATCACCAGGCAGCGCTCATGCGCCGCTCGACCAGGCTACATGATACATGGTCAACAACTCCGCGATCACTCAATCCCTTTCTATCGATACACGCCTGGCCCAGGCGTCCTGAGTCCAGGTAATGGCAGTGCGAATGTAAGGTTCGCGGATGGGTGGTAGAATCGCGATGACTGGTCAACTGCAGGTCACACGCCAACTGACGGAACGCCCCCCGGCAAGCCATGGAGCTATAAACATCACCGACATCAACATCCGCACCTTGTTCCGAACCGAGGTCCTCTCCATCCAGGACGTGCGCTGCCTGGGTTCGGTCGTCGGGCGGAGCGATGAGGAGTGGCCAGCCGGATACGAGATCGTCTTTCCGCGCGCCGGGACATTCGTGAGACACGGCGCCGACGGCGTTCACGTCGCTGACGCAACCCAGGTGCTCTTCTTCCACCCAGGGCAGTCGTACGAGATCGCTCATCCGGTTCACGGCGGCGACAGGTGCACGGTGTTCGAGCTATCGAGATCGGTCCTGGTCGAGGTGTTGGGCTCGCACGATCCCGACGTCGATGAACTTCAGGAGCGCCCATTCCGGACCGGCAGCGCATTGGTGGACGCCCGACAACGGCTTGCGCAGCACCGCCTGCTCAGGCTCGTCGAAGACGGCTGGCTCGGAGACCCGATCGAGTTGGAAGAGTCAGTTCTGAAGCACATCGATCTCGCGGTCACAAATGCATACGCCCGAGACGGCCGCGCCATCGGCGAGGCGAAACGTGAGACTCGTCACGCTCACGCGGAGCTCGCCAGCGACGTGAAACTCTACCTGGGCGAACGGATGGCCGACCGGATCAGGCTCTCGGAAGTGGCCAGCGCGGTGGGCAGCTCGCCTTACCACATGTGCAGGATCTTCAAGCGTCAGGCAGGGTTGCCAATACATCGGTACCTGCGCCGCCTTCGGTTGCTGCATGCGCTGGATCGACTGTCGGACGACCCAAACGAACTGCTGACGCGGACGGCCCTCGACGTCGGATTTTCGAGCCACGCCCACATGTCCACGGCATTCCGAGCCGAATTCGGCACGACCTTCGCGGAGGTCAGACGGGGCATGACCGGCCACCGCATGCGCGAGATGCGCAAGATCGTGGAAGCGTAGCGCACGCACCGCTGTTACGCTGGTCGGACCGACGCCCTGCGTCTCGCGATGTTGAATCGCTTTCGCTAGCACGGGCGTCCACTCCACGGTTAGGCGCCACGCATCTCTTCGATAGACTTCAGTCTGGACCACTACCGTCAGGTATTCCGCTACCGGGCGTTCCGGCTGTTTTGGTCCGGGTTCGCCCTGTCCGTCGCCGGCGACGCCATGACCAGGGTCGTGCTTACCTGGTACGTTTGGGAAGCCACCGGCTCTTCGCGCGCGCTGGGATTGCTCGCGTTCCTCTACACCGGACCGATCATTGTCTCCGGACTTTTCGCCGGCGCGCTGCTAGACCGATTCGACCGACGACGCGTGATGATCGTCGACAGCGTCGTCAGAGGGGCGGCCGTTGCGGCGATTCCTCTACTCCACGCTCTCGGATCGCTGGAGGTTTGGCACGTCTACGTCGTCGCGGCCATCTACGCCAGTCTGATGATGGTCTCGTTGGCCGGAGCGCCCACCATGATACCCAGCCTGGTCCCGGAGCGACACCTCTCGACCGCAAACGCGTTGGAGACGATCGCTTACACGCTGAGCGGCGTTCTCGGTCCGCCCATCGCCGGGTTGCTCATCGCAAAGATCGGCGCTCCGAACGTCGTGATCATCGATGCGATAACGTACCTGGCCTTCGCCGCGGCGCTATTGGGCATGGGGCATCACGACGTTGCTGCCGCCACGCCGACCAGGACCCGAAACGACAAAGGGATTCGCGACGTACTGCGGCTTGTGGCCGGCAACAAGATACTGCTGTCGACAACGATCATGTACATGTCGGCAAACATCGCGATGGGCATGATGTTCGTATGGCTTCCCATCTACTCTGACCAAGGGCTCGGAGGTGGCGCCGGTTTGTTCGGAATGCTGCTCGGGCTTCTGGCAATCGGCGAGGTCGTCAGTTCCTTGCTGGCGGGCAGCATGTCGTTCAGACTTGCCCTCGGCTCTCTGATCTGCATCGTTATGTTGCTGTCCGGGCTATCGGTGGCCATCCTGCTGCTCGGCGAAAAGGTCTGGATTGCGGCAATCGGCATGACCTTGTTCGGGTTCTTCAGCGCTCCCCTCACCATCTGGGCGCAAACCCTGCGGATGAAGATCATTCCACCCGACATGATGGGGCGCACGTTCGCGCTGTTGCGGATGTCGATGCAGGGGACCAATCCGTTGGGGGGCATCGTTGCAGGCGCGGCCCTTGCGGTCGTGAGCGTCCCGGTCATGATCGGCCTGTCGGTTGTGTTCGTGGCGCTGCCCGGGGCGTTCGGGTACAAGGTCAAGGAGCTGCGATCGGCGCGCTAGGCCGGACCAGCTCCTGATTCCTGACCGGATGTTCGGCAGAACACGGACCGGCGCCCGGCTAGAATATCGCTATTCCCTCACGTTTTTGTTCCGCAAAGTTACGACCGCGTTCGCGAATTATGTTAAAGTCTCTGTCGGAATGTTCGCCATACGCCAACGCCGAGAACAGATAGGTTGCATCTCGTGACGATGAACGTCGGAGTTCCTCGCGAAACTTACCCGGACGAGCGACGCGTCGCTTTGGCGCCGGTAGGCGTGTCCGCGCTTGCCAAGGCAGGAGCGAGCGTCGTCGTGGAGCACGACGCCGGACAACAGGCTGGATTTCCGGACAGTCTGTACGAGGCTCACGGCGCGACGATCGCATCCGACCGAGCACAGATTTTCACGACCGCCAACGTGATTTTGCAGGTGCGCGGGCTCGGCGCCAATCCGGATGCCGGCCAGGCCGATCTCGAACTGTTCCAATCAGGCCAGATTGTGCTCGGGCTCCTGGATCCTCTGGGCGCCCCTGAAGCGGCGCAAGAGTTGGCCGGCAGGAACGTCACTTCGTTCGCCCTCGAGTTGCTGCCTCGCGTCAGCCGCGCTCAGCCCATGGACGTCCTGTCGGCGATGGCCACGATTGCAGGCTACAAAGCCGTCCTCATGGCCGCCGACACACTTCCCAGGATGTTCCCGATGATGATCACGGCCGCGGGCACGATCACCCCCGCCAGGGTGTTGATCGTGGGAGCTGGCGTGGCGGGACTCCAGGCGATCGCTTCGGCAAGACGGCTCGGCGCCGTGGTACAGGCGTATGATGTCCGGCCAGCCGTCAAAGAACAGGTGGAAAGCCTGGGAGCAAGGTTCGTCGAGCTTGAACTCGACACTGAAGAGTCCGAAACCGAGGGCGGCTACGCCCAGGCAATGGGCGAGGAGTTCTACCGCCGGCAACGTGAGTTGATGGGACGCGTCGTCGCCGAAAGCGATGTGGTGATCACGACCGCGGCGGTCCCGGGCGGGAAGGCCCCGATCCTGCTGACCGAGGAGATGGTCAACGGCATGGACGAGGGCGCCGTCATCGTGGACCTGGCCGCTGAAAGCGGCGGCAACTGCGAACTCACGCAGCCCGGCAAGAACGTAAACGTGAGCGGGGTCACGATCATGGGACCGGCCAACGTGGCGTCCACCATCCCGTTCCATGCCAGCCAGATGTACAGCAAGAACGTGACCGCGTTCGTTGAGAACCTGGTCAAGGACGGGGAAGTGCGGATGGACCTCGACGACCCGATCATCCACGACGCGCTCTTGACGCACGAGGGACAGGTGTTCAACGCCCGCGTCCGCGAGCGGCTGGGCCTGACGGCATCCGATGAAGGGAGCAACGCCTGATGGAGGTCTTCGTAGCAGCCCTGACTATCTTCCTGCTGGCCTTGTTCGTCGGCTTCGAGATTATCACCAAGGTGCCGCCTCTGCTCCACACACCGCTTATGTCCGGGGCCAACGCCATCTCGGGCATCACTCTGGTGGGCACGCTGGTGACATCCGGCCAGCAGCTCACAACGTTCACGACGATCCTGGGATTGGTCGCTGTGGCGATGGCGACGGCCAACGTGGTCGGAGGGTTCCTCGTAACCCACCGCATGCTTGGCATGTTCCACCGGAGGGACTAGATGCCGATAGAGTACATCGACCTAGCTTACCTGGCCGCGGCGATCCTATTCATTCTCGGTTTGAAGGGACTGACCAGCCCGCGGACGGCCGTACAGGGCAACCTGATGGCCGCCTCAGGGATGCTGATCGCGATCGTTGTCACACTCCTGGACAAACGAATCGTCAGCTTCGAAATCATCATCGCCGGACTCGTCATCGGAGCACTGATCGGCGTTGTCCTAGCCTATCGCGTGCCCATGACGGGCATCCCGCAACTGATAGCTGTCTTCAACGGATTCGGGGGCGGCGCCTCCGCATTGGCAGTCGGCGCCGCGCTGGAGGAAGTCCTCAAGGGCGGGTTCGTCGAGGGATTCGACGTCCAGCTCATGGTGTCGGTCGCAATCGCAGGTCTGATCGGCGGGCTGTCGTTCCTTGGCAGCGCCGTTGCATTCGGCAAGCTCCAGGGGCTCATCCCCGAACGGCCTATCCTGTTGCCCGGCCGGCACGTCGTCAACGCGATCCTGGCGCTCGTCTGCGTTGGGTTGAGCGTTTGGTTGGTCATCGAAGGGATCTGGCTGGAGGCGGATACGGCGACATCGCTGCCGTTTTGGATTCTGGTCGCGGTCGCCTCATTACTCGGCTTGTTGCTCGTCATACCCATCGGCGGCGCGGACATGCCGGTTGTGGTCGCGCTGCTGAACGCCTACTCCGGGTTGGCGGCGGCAGGTCACGGGTGGGTGCTCAACAACAGCGTGCTCATCATCGCCGGATCGTTGGTCGGCGCGGCTGGATTCATCCTGACGGCGCTCATGTCAAAGGCGATGAACCGCTCGTTGGTCAACGTCATGTTCGCCGGGGTCGGAGCAACCGTCGCCACTGCCGCCGACAGTGACGAAATCTATGCGGGACGCGTCAAATCAGCGTCGCCGGACGAAGTCGCGATGCTGATGGACGGGGCCCGGCGAGTCGTCATCGCCCCCGGATACGGCATGGCCGTGGCCCAGGCTCAGCACGCCGTGCAGGAGCTGACGATGCTGCTGGAGTCGCGGGGCGTCGAGGTGGAGTTCGCGATACACCCGGTCGCGGGACGCATGCCCGGTCACATGAACGTGCTGCTGGCCGAGGCGGATGTCTCGTACGACAAGCTGAAGGACATGGACGAGATCAATCCAACGTTCCGACAGACCGACGTGGTCCTGGTCATCGGGGCCAACGACGTCGTCAACCCGATGGCGCGAGAGGCGGACCCGTCAATCCCCATCGCGGGCATGCCGATCCTGGACGTTGACGGCGCGCAGTCGGTGGTCATAATCAAGCGCAGCCTCAGTCCGGGGTTCGCGGGCATCCCCAACCCGTTGTTCGCCGCCGACAACACACTGATGCTCTTCGGCGACGCGAGAGCGATGGCCGCTGCGCTCGTGACGGCGCTGCGCGAGGGGTAGGGATGATGCGCCTTTCAATTCGGCCTCTCCCAAGATGTCGGGATTGTTTTCAGGCGGTTCGAGCGCATACGAATTCCGGTTATCGCCGCCGCGAAGATGCTTGCCAATACGATAAGGTCCCACGGGCTGCTAGACGGAACCGGGACAGCCGCCGGAGCAGCCTCCCGATCATCGATCTGTAGCAGATAAGCGACCAGTTGGCCCATCTCGGCAGCGCTCAGGGCATCGCCGATAATGTGTTCGTCGCTGTTCAATACATCTTCGAGAGTCGATGCTTGGCCGTCGTGCAGATACGGGGCAGTATTCCAGACACCCTTGAGTGTCGGCGTGTCAAAGCCAACCCCCGCCAACGGTTGCCCAATGCCCAGACCGAAGGAAGGCTTGACTGTGCCCACATCATGGCGCTTGCCGTCCGTAAAAGAGCTTCCGGAATGACAGAAGCCGCATCGCCGTGATTCGAAGACTGCCCGACCGGCCAAGCCTTCCGAAGTGAGGACCCCGCCCGCGTCGCGATATGGGCTCGGCGGCGTCTTGGTCAACGAACTCACGTAGGCTGCCAGGTTGTCGAGATCGGAGCTCAGGCCCGCTTTGGGGGAGCCCAGAGGATCGCTCGTATTGGCGAAGTCTTGGTCGGACATGAAGCCCGTGCCGCCAAACAGCTCACGTATTGGATTCTCAAAATCCTAGACTTCGTCAAAATTGGCACTCCAGTGAAGGTACCCGTGCCCCATGCCCGCACGACCGCGAAGGCTGACGGTGTTGCGCAGACCTTCCCCGCCTTGCGTGAAATCCCAAACCTGCTCATCGCTTTCGCCTTCATTGTGGCAACTCGCACAACTAACATAACTATCCAGGTTCATGCGCCTGTCAGATGCATTGTAGAAAATCCGTTTGCCGCGCAGGACCTGTTCCATCAGCGCCTCGTTGGCCACAGTCGAGACCTCGGCGAGCAGGGATGCTGAGTTGCCTGTCCCGTCGACGAAGCTCGTCGTATCGAATACCGATACGGTGCGGGACATGTAGTTGTGGACATACAGCTTGCTGCCATCGCCGTTGAAGACCATACCCTGCGGAGCCAGGCCGGTATTCATGGTACCCACGAACCTGACGTTAGCGGCATCGTATATTTCCACTTTGTTTGTGCCTTGCGTGGCAATAAAGAAGAGGTCGCCAACGGGGCTGAAGATCACCGATTGAGCCATGTCTCTGTCGTTCAGGTCCACCCCCGCCGCGATGTATTTCTCCGTGTTGGACTGTAGATCAATCTGCGAGACTATCGTTCGGACGAGGCTTTCATACGTTAGGGGTAGGCCGTCTCGGAACAAGCCACGGAGAACATTGTCCTTTTTTGAAGCGACGTAGGCCCGCCGACCGTCCGGAGTGATCCTGACTTGATTGAGGTAGTTCGGAACGCCCCTGCCGCTGAATTCCCTGTCGGGACCCGGGTCTACTTTAAGCTCAAACGTGCGTTTCAGAGTAAACGTGGCGCCGTCTACCTCGTGAACTTCCCCGTGATCCGCCTCCGAGATGTAACGCGTGACCAAGATTCGCGACGAGTCACCCGATACGGCGATCCCTCTGGGCTGAGGGCCCATGTCGATGTCTCCCACGATGGCGCCCGACGTAGCCAGTTTCAGGAGTCTCCCTGTCCCTTGCAACGTGACGTACGCTCCGCTGCCATCCGGACTGAACGCTATTCCATAAGGCCGGCTAGCTACGGGCAGGGTCAATTCATTGGTTAAGCCGCCGTCGTTCTTGTCCAGGATGTTGATCGTGGCATCATCTTGGTTGACGATCCAAATGGCGCCGGCTGGAGATTCCGCGAGAGTCCGAGGGTTGTCACCCACCGGGGCTTCCCAAGCCTTGGTTAAGCCGCTTTGGTTGATTGCGGTTACCGTGTCGTTGTCAGGATTCACGTTGAACGTCTGTGTCCCATCGTGAATGATGTCGCTCGAAGATACTGCGCGGGTCGCAGTCAGAGGGTTGTGGATGATCTGAATCAGCGAGCAAGAGCCCCTTCCGAACTCATTCTGAACCTTCAGCGTGACTCGGTATCTGAACATCGGCTCCGAGTAGATGCCTGTTGGCTTTGAATACGAGTGCTCCGCTGCTGGATCGAGCGCCGGAGGCGTTGGGGTGTCACCGTCCCCAAAGTACCAGGAATAAGTGATCGGTTGTTTTCCTGAGGAGGAATCGACCGCATAGGCAACACTGGCGTTGGCCTCCGCCGGTGGGGAATGTTTCAGCACACAACGTGGCAACGATTCAGGATCACCCGTTGAGAAGCGTGACGTGAACGTCCCGCTCGAGTTTCCGACCACGTCTGCGATGCCGTCGATCACAACTTCGTAGGTTGTGTTGGGGAACAGCGGCAAATCCGGAGCGAAGTTGACCAGGCCGTCCACGACGCTGTATTTGCCAGGTAAAGCGGCCCCGCTTAGCGGCCGAACCGCGAACGTCGACGGTCCCAGCGACCCCACGTCGACCGTATCCGACATGGACACGCCAACGCGCGTGGTCAACGCCATGTTCGAGGCATTATTCTTCGGATGCACCCAGGTGACCTCAGGGCCTTTCGTATCGGCAGCGGCCTGGTGAACTATCAGAGCAGAACCAACTCCATGGTCGTCGCCCACAAACACCAAATTGCCCAACACCAACGCAAAGTCCTCGTCTCTCTGCTCTAAACCCGACGTGCCGACGCCAATCTGGGTCATGGTCTCTATGTCGAACTTGGCGTAGCGTTGTGAAAAACCGGAATGAAAGAATCCGTCCTGATATGATCCGTATCCCCCGTTTGAGAAGACGGTGGAATCTCCGAGTTCGCCATAGTAAGACATGGCCCCGTCGTGATCCAGATCGTAAATGTACACTTTGTTGGCATCGCCGTTCCCGCCAGAAACAAGAATCTTGCCGGCCGCGAGCGTGTGCCCATAGCCGCGCTTCCCGTTGAGCAACTGGATCATCACTGGGTTCGCTGGGTCGCTCAAGTCCATGGTGGCGTATCTGCCGTTTCTAGGCTCTCCGACCAGCAACAAGTTGCCGATCGCCAAGACCGAAGAAGGTCCAAACCCGATCTCGTCCGAGCGCACGCGGTTCACAAGCGTCGGGTTGGCAGGATCGGTTGCGTCGACCACATAAAGTCCTCTGCCGGTGCCCGCCACGTAGACGTAGGGGGCCTGCCAAAACAACCAGAAAGTCCCCGCGTAGTCGATGAACTCGACCTCGCTCAAAGCCATGTAGCTGACCATTGAAAGTTGGAACGGATCTGTAACATCCCAAAACTGGATGCCCTTT
>CEQE01133716.1_pt1 | contig 11552 bp, 9 predicted proteins | sample 356201 | NCBI WGS metagenome assembly CEQE01 (sample SAMEA2619970, study PRJEB7988) | marine metagenome | biome: marine biome (ENVO:00000447); feature: mesopelagic zone (ENVO:00000213) & marine oxygen minimum zone (ENVO:01000065); material: "saline water (ENVO:00002010), including plankton...
CCGATTCCTAAGCATGTTAAAAAATATTTATGTGTACGTTTTGGTGATGACTGGAAAAATCCAGACTTGAAATGGATTGCTAGTATTGATGATAACACCATTGTAAATAATTCTACTTTAGATAATATTCCCTTTAAAAAAGTGATCAATGTGTCTCCCTTGGAGAAAATTCAACTTCAGAAGGGAAATTATCATCAGCGTATGAAAAATATGCTCCTGAAAACTATTGATATTTTCAATGAAAAAGGACTCAAATACTGGTTGGAAGCAGGGACACTTTTGGGAATTCTCCGCGATGGTGATTTGATCCCCTGGGACTACGATGCGGATATTGGAATCCCAGCGGATTCCGCAGATGATATCATGAAACTACGCTTGGATTTTTTGCCAAATTATTTGATTAAAAGACGGAGAATAAAATCTCCCTGGATTCCAGGAGATATGCGTGTGATAAAAGTAAAAACTCCCTGGGAAAAAATAAGACAGATCAATTTTCATGTGGATTTATTTTGTGTCTATTCTGTACAGGATAAATACCGCTGGATAGACAGCAATGCATTGAAGCACGTGGACAGGAAATTTTACGATACATTGAGTACAATTGAATGGGAGGGACGTACAATTAATATTCCAAATCATGCAGAAGAATATCTTTCACTTCGTTATGGAAATTGGCAAGTTCCGGAGCGAAATTATAACGCCGGACTTCACGATGGTTCCATTGCTGAAAAAGGATTTTAAATAACTAAAATAAACTAAAATAATTATGACAGAAAAAAATAAATCAAAAATAGTGTATATAGGCATGTCGGCAGACCTGATTCACCGGGGGCACTTGAACATAATTTCTGAAGGGTGCGAACTGGGTAAAGTAGTCATAGGTTTGCTAACAGATGAAGCCATTGCCAGCTATAAACGTTTGCCGCTGATTGCGTTTGATGAACGTAAACTGATCGTCGAAAATTTAAAGGGTGTTGAAAAAGTCGTTTCTCAAAAAACCTTGGATTATGTCCCCAATTTAGTAGAGTTAAAACCGGATTATGTTGTCCACGGTGATGATTGGAAAACCGGAATTCAAAGAGAAGTTCGGCAGCGTGTGATAGATACGTTGGCTGAATGGGGTGGAGAACTTATAGAACCAAAATATACTGAAGGAATTTCTTCAACTGACTTGATTACTGCAGTCAAAGCACAGGGTATCACCCCCGGGAAACGGATGAAAACATTGCGACGGTTGATTGATGTAAAACCTATCGTTCGTATTTTGGAAGCGCACAATGGTTTAACGGGTTTGATTGTAGAAAAAACGAGCATTAAAAAAGATGGGAAAAAGATTGAATTTGATGGCATCTGGGAAAGCAGTCTTACCGATTCAACAGCAAAAGGCAAGCCCGATACTGAACTGGTTGATTTTTCTTCCCGGTTTTCAACCATTGAAGAAATATTAGAAGTTACAACAAAACCGATTATTGTAGATGGCGATACCGGTGGCAGAATTGACCATTTCAAATTCAGGGTAAAAACACTGGAAAGATTGGGTGTTTCAGCCATTATTATTGAAGATAAGGTTGGCGATAAACGTAATTCACTTTTTGGCACAACTGTTCCCCAGGAACAGGATATGATCGAGCATTTTTCCCAAAAGATCCATGAAGGAAAGCAGTCACAGGTTACCGCAGACTTTATGATCATTGCCCGGGTTGAAAGTTTAATATTAAAAAAGGGAATGAATGACGCCCTGAAAAGAGCAGAAGCTTATATTGCTGCTGGAGCAGATGGAATTATGATTCACAGTAAGGAAAAAGACGGCAAAGAAATCATGGAGTTCTGTGAAAATTTTCAAAAATTTACAACCAAAGTTCCTCTTGTTGTGGTGCCATCAACCTATCCCCATGTGACTGAATCTGAATTACAGGATTTAGGAGTAAATGTCATTATCTATGCCAACCATTTACTGCGGTCGGCATACCCGGCTATGATGGATGCAGCGCAATCTATTCTTGAAAACAGCAGGGCCAAAGAAGCATCGGACAAAAACTGCATGTCCATTAAAGATATTATTACCCTGGTTTCCGAGGTTAATTGATGGCTATCAAACCAACTGATTTCTACGATCAGTTAGCCAACCATGGTGTAGAATTTTACGCAGGAGTTCCCGATTCATTGTTGAAAGAATTCTGTTTGTGCATTGACGATCGTATCCCCAGAGTAAAACATGTTATTACGGTAAATGAAGGCAATGCCGTTGCTTTGGCAGCGGGTTATTATATAGCTAGTAAGTCATTACCTTTGGTGTATATGCAAAATTCAGGGTTGGGCAACGCAATTAACCCGCTATTATCCCTCTGTGACCCTGATGTGTATTCTATTCCTATGCTGGTAATGATCGGCTGGCGGGGTGAGCTGGGAGTAAAAGATGAACCACAGCATGCAAAGCAGGGAAAAATTCAATTAGATCTCCTTGAAACAATGGATATTCCCTATGTGATAATTTCTCAAGATGATGAACAATTTGCTGCGAAAATTTCAAATGTCGTTGAAATTGCAAAAAGTGAAAGCAGGCCGGTCGTCCTCTTGATCAAAAAAGGGACATTCGAAAAATACGGTAAGGAAATTCAAAAAGTTGACGAGCAACGGATGGTACGGGAAGAAGCCTTAGAAATTATTTTAGAGAATCTTGATTCCGATACCATTGTGGTTTCGACTACGGGAAAAACATCCCGTGAAATATTTGAGATTCGTGAAAAGAAAGGGCAATCCCATCAGCAGGATTTTCTGACTGTGGGTTCAATGGGCCATTGTTCGTCCATTGCCTTGGGAATTGCCTTGGCCAAACCCCATCGGGAAGTGGTCTGCATTGATGGTGATGGTGCCATGTTGATGCATCTGGGAAGCCTGACAACTATTGCGACTTTGAAACCAAAAAATTTCCGTCATATTTTGATGAATAATGAAGTTCATGAATCTGTTGGCGGTCAGGACACAGCCGCAAAAAATATAAATCTGTCATCCATAGTTGCAGCTGTTGAATCCAGTAGAATGTTCATGGCAGAAACAACCATTGAATTAAAAATAAATATTAATGATTTTATGCAAGGTGATGGACCATCATTTCTTGAAATTAAAATTCAACCAAGTTCAAGAGCAAATCTGGGTAGGCCGACAATCAAACCTGTGGATAATAAAGAAAATTTTATGAGATTTCTGGAAAAGTAATTACCAGATTCTTCCATGTCAAATTATCATAATCCTGTAAAAATTATAAAAACTGAAAATTGGCTGCGCGAATTAAACACCAATATTGAGGAATTAAAAATTTCGGCACCGGTCATTGTTACTACCCCGGGGAATAGAAAACGATTACACCTTGAATCTAAATTTGACCCTGAATCCATTTTTAGTGATGTTAACAATAACCCAAATTTTAAGGATTGTACAAATGCATTAAAATTTTGCCAGAAAAATTTGTTTGATGGTGTTGTTGCCATTGGCGGCGGATCTGCTATGGATCTGGCAAAAGTTGTCATAGCACACCTGAGTTTGGAGAAAACAGATATTTTTGAATTAATAAAATATAAAGAAAAATATCCGCAGACAATTCCTTCCATTTTTCTGCCCACAACTCACGGCACAGCAAGTGAAGTTACCATGTGGGGAACTGTATGGAATATGAAGGAGGAAAAGAAGTATTCTATTTCCCACCCGAATCTCTACCCAACTGTGGCAATTTTGGATGGGAATTTAACGTTGTCTCTACCCTTAGATATTTCTATAACAACTGTGATGGATGCATTAAGCCATAGTTTTGAATCTATATGGAACAAGAATGCCAACGCCACGTCTACTGATTTTGCCATATCGGCCATCTGCTCGATTTTAGAAAATGGCCCAGCATTGAAAAATAATCCTCGTGATTTGATTATTCGAAATTACCTTTTGAAAGCAGCCACAGTTGCCGGTTTAGCCTTTTCCAATACAATGACAGCGGCTGCTCATTCCATGAGTTATCCACTGACAATTCATTATGGAATTCCCCATGGCGTTGCGTCTTCTATCAGTTTATTACCCTTATTGGAAATAAATGGGAAATGGATCAAAGAATCCCTCGATCGAATTTGTAAAAATAATGAATTGACTTACGATAAATTAAAACAAATAATTAAAGCAATTCCCCAAGGCGTTATTCCCTACACACTTGATGAATGGGGCATACCTGAAGATCAACTGCCAAAATTAGCTGAAGAATCATTTACAAAAGGGCGGATGGATAACAATATAGTGGATTTGACGACTGATGATGTTCTTGGGATTTTGAAAGAATTATTTAGTGAGCAATGAACAAGGCTCATCTCAAGTATTTATTTTTTGTAACCAAGCCATATTCTTTTTCAATTCTTGAACCTATTCAAGATACGATTACTGATGCGGATTGTGGAGTGGTCAAATGGTACACAGCCAGTTCTGCAAGAAATTACCATTGTCCCGGTGATGAATTAAAATCCAATGAAGATGTATTAGATTATGAGCCCGATGCTGTACTTGTACCCGGTAATGTTGTCCCACATTTTTGGCCAGGATTAAAAGTCCAGGTTTTTCATGGTTTAGATGAGGAAGTGAAGGGCTTTTACAATATAACAGGATTTTTTGATCTGTACTGTACAACCGGTCCTATTATGACAGAAAATTTTACAAGAATAAGGAAGCAAAAAAAACATTTTTTAGTTAAAGAAACCGGTTGGTCAAAACTTGACACTGTTTATAAAAATAAAGGAAATTTTAACGATCAGAAAAATCATTTGATTGCCCAATGTGAGTTAAATCCTGAATTGCCCGTTTTGCTTTATGCACCTACCTTCCCAGCCAAATATACTTCAGCAACGGACTTGCTGGACGCTATCAAAAACTTGAATAATGGAAAATACAACTGGATAATAAAATTCCATCCATTAATGGATAAATCGATTCAAGAACAATACAAGCAATTGGAGAATAAATATCTTCGGATCGTTGATGAACACAATATTTTACCCATCATGGCTGGCGCTGATATGATGATTACTGATACATCATCTGTTGCCTATGAATTTTTATCTTTTGATCGACCTTTAATTACGTATCAAGCATTGGCCCGTAAAGACAAAGGGATAAATATGCAAATTCCATCAGAACTATCAACTGCTATCGAACAAAGCCTAATGAATCCAGATGAGTTTTCAACCAATAGAGCAAATTGTCTTCGGGGAATTCACCCATATTCAGATGGATTTTCATCTGATCGTATGCTGCAAGCAATCGCACATATTCTAAATAAAGGACTGCATAATGAATTAAAACAAAAGCCCTTGAATATTTTACGAAAATATCAGATTCGAAAAATGATTGCCAGGAGTCAAGCTAAAAGGTGATGAAAAAAACAAAAGTTTTATTCAAAATGTTTTACCTATATCATAAGGCAGCTTTTGATCCCTTAATTGAACTGTTTGAAAATGATATAAATTATGATGTTGCGTTATCACTGACGCATGAAGTGGAGCGATCGTTTGGTTTTTATAATCAAGACGAAACAAAAAAATATTTGCAAAAATTTGTGCAAGAAGGCCATAGGGTCAGTGATGAAAATGAACATTTTGATATAGTATTTGCACCGGATGTAGTAGATGAAAAAAAGTATGAGGATGCTTTACTTTGTTTAATTTATCACGGAATTACATTTACCAAAACAGTTACGTACCGTGAGTTAAAGAAACACGCAGATCATCGTTATATTATTTTTGCTGAAGGTGACCAATCTGAAGAGTTATTAATAGAATCAGGTTGTATTGGAAATTCTGTAGTAGTGAAGGTCGGATATCCAAAAATGGATCCATATTTTATGGACGGGAATTATGACAGAAATGAAATATTGAATTCATTAAATCTCAATTCAGATAAACCTGTGGTGCTTTTTGCGCCAACTTATAAACCAACCTGCCTCTATGATTTAAAAGATGCAATTTTTGAAGCGACTAAAGATTATAATCTTATCATTAAACTGCATCATTATGCCTGGATGGGGAAATATGCATCACACAAACAACATAAAATATTTGAAGATAAAATTGAGAAATATCCTCATGTAATTATAATACCAAAAGATGATTATAACATTCTGCCATTGTTATATGTCGCTGATACATTGGTTTCAGAAGCCTCCGGCGCAATCACTGAATTTTTAGCGACAGGAAAGACAGGAGTTATTTACAACCTTGACCAGGACAGATTAAAACATTCTGATGGTGAAGCACTTTTGGGTTTTGACAACTGTGAATATTTAAAAGATTCTTTTGTGCATATCAATACACCCGATGAATTGCAGACAGGAATCGAATTAGCATTAAAACCAACTGTTAAAATGAAAAAAGCACAAAAAACTGAACGGGATAAAATATTTTTTAAATTGGATGGTCTTGCCTCTAAGCGGGTTAAACAAAAAGTTGAGGAATTAATTTCTGAGAGATTGAAAGTTTGAATCCTATATTTAATCGATCATTAGTCTGAAACCTTTGAGAATACGAATTAATAACAGTAATTTTGTTGGATCAAATTCCATAAAATTGTAGTATAGTAGGAAAATGAAAACATTACAGTCAGTATTAGAAAAGATAATCCCGGATCAGAAATTGGCAGTGAACCAGCTTCTTGATGAAATGGGAAATAAGAAAATTTCCGATGTTACCGTTCAACAGGCGTTTACCGGAATGAGAGGTGTAAAGGGATTCATTTGTGATACCTCATCAGTTTCAGCAGATAAAGGTCTTGTTGTACGGGGAAAACCCATCATTGAATTAACAGACCTTTTGCCCGAAGAAACTTTCTACTTTTTGTGCACCGGTGAACTACCCGGCGAGGAGGCATTGAATGATCTCCAATCCCAGTTCAATGAGAAAATGGTTGTACCGGACTATGTCTGGGATGTTGTCCGGGCGATGCCATCGGATTCACATCCCATGGCTATGTTTAATACAGCTATCCTTGTTATGGAAAAAGAATCTGAATTCCGCAGGCATTATGAAAATGGAATAAGAAGAAGAGATTACTGGCGGTACACATTAACGGATGCTATCAATCTTTTGGCAAAATTGCCTGCCGTAGGCGCCGGTATTTACAGAATCCGATTCGATAAGGGTGACTTGATTGAGCCGAATCCTGACCTCGATTGGGGTGCGAATTTTGCTTATATGACAGGGCTTCCTGATCCCAATGGTGAATATTCAAAACTTATGCGGCTCTATTTTACTCTCCACTGCGATCATGAAGGCGGGAATGTTAGTGCATTTTCATCGTTGACAGTAGCATCTGCGCTTTCGGATTTGTATTATGCAATTTCTGCCGGTTTAAATGGTTTAGCAGGACCGCTCCATGGCTTGGCGAATCAGGAATCGTTAAAGTTTATTTTAAAGGTTATGGAAAAATTCGGGGGAATTCCCGAAAAAGGGGAATTAAAAAATTATATTTTCGATTGTATTCATTCGGGCAAAGTTGTCCCCGGGTACGGCCATGCAGTATTGAGATGTGTTGATCCCAGATTTACAGCATTTTACGAATTCGGGGAAAAATATTGTGGTGATGACCCTGCTTATAAAACTGTTGAAATTATGTCGAAGGTGGTTCCTGAAGTACTTAAGGAAGAAGGAAAGGCAAAGAATCCGTGGCCCAATGTTGATGCAATTTCAGGAGCAATGCTTCATTCATTCGGAATGACTGAGTTTAGTTTTTATACAGTCCTTTTCAGCATTTCGAGGGTGATGGGAATTTCAGCTCAGATCATTTTAAACCGGGCTTTGGGAATTCCCCTCATGCGTCCCAAATCAGTGACCACTGATTGGATTAAGTCATTTTCAAACGATAACCCTTAAAACCCTCTCAACTCTACAGACTTAGCGACTCTTTCGATTGCTACCATAAAGGCAGCCGTTCTAAAAGAAACATTTTTTTCATTCCGCATTTCATTCACTTCATTAAAAGCTGAAACCATCTTTGTTTCGAGTTTTTCGTTGACCGTTTCTTCATCCCACCTGAATTGCTGAAGATTCTGCACCCACTCAAAATAGCTTACGGTTACGCCTCCTGCATTTGTGAGAATATCCGGAATGACGGGTATTTTTTTACCCCAGAGTATTTCATCTCCGGGCGGTGTTGTGGGGCCGTTTGCAGCCTCAATTACAAACTTGCAGTTTAAGGAATCTGCATTCATTTTGTGTATGACTCCGCCTAAGGCAGCAGGAATAAGAAAATCACAGTCCAGCGCAAGAAGTTCTTCATTGGAAATAGATTTACCTCCATTAAATCCTTCAATGACCCTGTTCTTTTTTGCATAGTCAATAAGCACTGGAATGTCCAAGCCATTGTTATCACAGAGCCCACCTGACACATCGCTTACACCAATAACTTTTGCGCCCATTTCAGTGAGGAATTTTGCAGCATAAGTACCGACATTCCCGAATCCCTGAATTACACAGGATGAGGATGACAAATCAACATTAAAAACCTTTGCCGTCTCTCGAACGGTGATGGATACACCCCGGCCGGTCGCAGCTTCTCTGCCCAATGATCCACCGAGTTCAATCGGCTTTCCGGTCACGATTGCCGGGGAATAACCATGAGTCTGGCTGTATTCATCCATAAACCACGCCATGATCTGTGCGTTGGTGTTTACATCAGGAGCCGGAATATCACGGTTAACGCCAATCACAGGACTAATTTTCCGGAAGAAGGTTCTTGACAGCCGTTCCAATTCTCTCTTGGTCAACGTCCGGGGATCAACGGTAATGCCGCCTTTACCGCCGCCGTAGGGAATATCCACCAGCGCAGTTTTCCAGGTCATAAGCGATGCCAGCGCTCGGACTTCATCAAGATCAACCTCCTCATGAAATCGAATTCCTCCCTTGAAAGGTCCCCGCGCATTGTTGTGCTGAATGCGGTATCCCTGAAAAACATTCAAACTGCCGTCTTCCTTGACAAGAGGGACTTCCACTGCAAGTTCCCTGTCCGGCATCATTAAGGATTTACTTAAATTTTCCTCCAGTCCTAAAACATCTGCTGCTCTTTCGAACTGATCGCAAGTCGCTTTAAAATTATTTACTTTAACTTGGGTCATTCTTATGCCCTCCTTTTCATCATTTGATTGTTAAAAAGTTAATGTACCTAAAATCTTAATTCAAGAAATTGGTTATTTCCTGGGGGTTAGATGCTAGACACTTACGTTTGATCTCTATGTTTAAAAAATTCCGTTTACATCATTTATTGTATCATTATAACTTTCCACCCATAAAATGAAACAATTCAAGGGATGAGTTCAATATTGCTTTTAAGGGATTATTTTCTGAAAGCGACGGAAGCTGCAGCTATTGCCTCCGGGCGAATGCGCGGATGCGAAGATAATAAAGCAGCAGACGCCGCTGCCGTGGAAGCCATGCGAAAAGTTTTTGACACTGTTCCTTTTAACGGGAGAGTAGCCATTGGGGAAGGCGAGCGGGACGAGGCGCCCATGCTCTACATTGGCGAACCACTGGGTTCCCAGCAGGGTGATCCATTAGCGCTGGCGGCTGATATTGCCGTAGATCCACTGGAGTGCACAAACCATTGTGCTCAGGATAAACCGGATGCGCTGTCCGTTCTTGCGGCAGCGCCGAGAGGAGCTTTGCTTCACGCTCCGGACTGCTATATGAACAAGATTGCCGGAAGTTCTCTTTTGAAAGGGAGGATCTCGCTGGATACGCCTGTGGGAGATAATCTCAATGCTGTTTCGGACGTGATGGGAAAACCTTTGTCTGAAATAACGGTTATTGTGATGGACCGCTCCCGCCACATTGAACTAATCAGTAAAATTGAAGGTGCCGGATCAAAGGTCAGGTTAATCGGAGATGGTGATATCGCAGGCGCTTTGAGAGCGGTGGAGGGTGAAGTTGATCTTTTAATGGGAATAGGCGCAGCCCCGGAAGGCGTGATTGCCGCAACTGCTATCAAGGCATTGGGTGGTGTGTTTGAAAGTCGGCTTCATTTCCATAAACCGGAATTCAGGGAACGGGCAGAAAAAATGATGGATGATGATGTTGACCGGCTCTGGACAGAACAAGACCTCTGCCAGAGTGATGACACACTTTTTGTGGCAACCGGAGTTTGCGACGGATGGCTTCCGGAAGTATCGTTTGAAGATGGAGTAATAAAGACCACCAGTAAAATTATTAACGGTTCAGACGGAAGCGTAGAAGTGATAACAACTAATCATGAAGAATAAGATTTAAACAGGAGATATTTTATGGACAGAACAAAATTGATGGAAACAGCCAATGAGATAGTAGCAGACGGTAAAGGGATACTGGCGGCTGATGAAAGTACACCCACAATAGGAAAACGGTTTGAAGGTATCGGGGCTGAAAACTCAGAAGAAAATCGGTGCGAGTATCGTGGTCTTCTTTTCACCACTGACGGATTGGAGGAATTTATCAGCGGTGTTATTATGTATGATGAAACCATCAGGCAGTCAACTTCAAACGGAGGAGAACCGTTTCCGAAATTGCTTTCTGACAAAGGAGTTCTGCCGGGAATTAAAGTGGATACTGGTGCAAAACCGCTGGCTGGGCATGATGGTGAAAAAGTAACGGAAGGTCTGGATGACTTGAGAGACCGCCTATCGGAATACCACAATCTCGGCGCAAGATTTGCCAAATGGCGAGCTGTTATAACCATAGCAGAGGGAATCCCAACCCGCGCTTGTTTGGAAGTCAACGCTCATGCACTTGCCAGATATGCCGCACTCTGTCAGGAAGCTGGAATCGTCCCCATTGTGGAGCCGGAGGTACTCATGAATGGCGACCATTCCATTGACCGGTGTTTTGAAGAAACGGAAGAGACGCTTTCGGTTGTATTCCACGAATTGTTCAAACAGGGCGTCATGCTGGAAGGAATGATTTTAAAACCAAACATGGTCATTTCTGCTCTGGGCTGCCCTAAACAGGCATCAGTGGTGGAGGTTGCGGAAGCGACCCTTGAATGTTTTTTGCGTGTGGTGCCGTCGGCAGTTCCGGGAATTTGTTTTCTTTCAGGTGGACAGAGTGACCTTATAGCCACTCAACACCTCAATGCTATGAATGCCATGGACGATTCATTTCCATGGAAGCTCAGTTTTTCTTATGGCCGAGCGCTTCAATCAGCAGCGCTGAAAACATGGGGAGGAAAAACAGAAAATATCCCGGTAGCGCAGAAGGCATTTTACCACAGGGCGAAATGCAACGGCGCAGCTACGCTGGGACAGTATAGTGATGAAATGAAGAATTAAAATTAGGTTGAATAAACATTCTATCAATAATTCCAAATCTGTAAATTCCGTCACATAATTGAAAATTGATCATTCCTAATTGAAGATTAAAAAATTACCACCTTAGCTCCCCGCAAAAGCGGGGCAGGCAGCAAGTATAGCAGGGCACGGATTTGCCCCACGGTAGCTCAGCTGGTAGAGCAGTGCTCTCGTAATGTCTCCATATAGTTAATTCTCTCTCGTGAAAAACTTATAA
>CEQE01065018.1_pt1 | contig 11528 bp, 10 predicted proteins | sample 356201 | NCBI WGS metagenome assembly CEQE01 (sample SAMEA2619970, study PRJEB7988) | marine metagenome | biome: marine biome (ENVO:00000447); feature: mesopelagic zone (ENVO:00000213) & marine oxygen minimum zone (ENVO:01000065); material: "saline water (ENVO:00002010), including plankton...
CTCCGCCCCACTGGTACACTTTCTCTCCGCCCTTGACATTCGTCCCAAGATCGCGGCACAGGCCGGACTACGAAGGCACGAAGGTGTATGCTTAAAGACAGTCAATCACGTGCCGGGCCGAACTGTACGTTGGCCGACGCGACGCCTGGTCGGCGACCTATCCGTGGCCCGAGGCGGCCCCGCACATCGAGGAGATCATTTCAATGTCCGGAAACTTGAGTCTGCTCCATGAGTTGGGCCGATTAGGCCAGAGTGTCTGGTTTGACAACATCTCCCGAGCGCTGATCGCCTCGGGCGATCTCGGCAAGCTCATCGACTTGGGAGTCACTGGATTGACCTCCAACCCGTCGATATTCGAGAAAGCAGTTTCAGGCAGCGCCGACTACGACGAATCGATGCTTCGATTCGTGAACGATGGGATGGACACCGAGCAGGTGTTCGAGGCATTGGCCATCGAGGACATTCGCTCGGCCGCGGACCTTCTGATGCCCATCTACGATCGCACTAAAGGAGCGGATGGATACGCCTCATTGGAGGTCAATCCTCATCTTGCCGCCGACACCGACGGCACCGTCTCAGAAGGGCTGCGGATCTTCAAAGCGCTGGGTCGCCCAAACGTTATGATCAAGGTGCCCGCCACGCCCGAGGGAATGCCGGCCATCGCCAGCCTGCTGGAGGCCGGCGTCAACGTGAACGCCACGCTGATATTCTCTTTGGATGCATACAACCAAGTCAGCGACGCCTACATCAGAGGCCTGGAGGCCAGACGACGAGCTGGCGGAGACGTCAGCCGGGTGGCTTCCGTCGCGTCTTTCTTCGTGTCCAGGGTGGACTCGGCCGTGGACGGTTTGATCGACGCGCGTGCCGGCGAGGATCGGAGAGAGCTGTCAACGCTGAAAGGGAAAGCCGCCATTGCAAATGCGAAACTCGCCTATCAGGATTTCAAGAGCACATTCGGCGGCGAACGATTCGCAGAATTGCGGTCTGCCGGGGCGATGGTTCAGAGGCCGTTGTGGGCTTCGACTTCGACCAAAGACCCGAGTTACAGCGACGTTATGTACGTCGAATCCTTGATCGGTCGCGATACAGTCAACACCCTGCCCGATGCGACGCTCGATGCGTTCGTCGACCACGGTTCTGCCTCCGAAACCCTGGACCGCGACGCCGACGCGGCTCGTGATGCCGTGGCGACCCTCGAAGCAGCCGGGATCAGCATGGACGCCGTGACTTCGAAGCTTTTGGCTGACGGGGTCAAGGCATTCGCGGACGCCTACGATCAGCTCGTGGCCAATATCGACGTAAAAAGGCAGCGATTGATCACTGCCGACTGAACCGGGCGTTCGCCAGTCACGCGATCCTCAAACATGCCTGCAAAGGTAAAGTGAGGCCGCCGACCCATCCGTGGCGTCACCTCCATGGGATCGACGTTCGTGAACCGGACTGATCTATCCGGGATCGCGACACCAGGCATCGAAGTCTGGCCTGTGGCTGGCTGCAGCAACGATGCGCATCGGAGGCAATGTTGGCGTACCTTCCCATCGAAAACCATGGTGTGATCGGAAACATGCGCACGGTGGCGCTTGTGGGCATGGACGGCGGCATCGACTGGTTCTGTTGTCCGAACTTCGACTCCCCCAGCGTATTCGGCGCCATCCTTGACGACGACAAAGGCGGTCGATTCAGCATCCGTCCCGTTCACGAAGCCACGGCGCGAAAGCAGTTCTACTGGCCGGAAACCAACGTTCTGGTCACCCGATTCTTGTCTGATGAAGGCGTCGGCGAGGTCACCGACTTCATGCCCATCGGCGCGCTAAACGGCGATCGAAGGACACATATCGTCCGTCGAGTGAACGTGGTCCGAGGCCGCATCCACTAGAAGGTCGAGTGCGAGCCCGCGTTCAACTATGCTCGCGATCGTCATGAAGTGCAGATCGATCACAATGGCGCCCGGTTCACGACCTCCAACATCGGGCTCCAATTGTGCACGTCCGTTCCGCTCAGCCCTGACGGACAAGGCGTGGAGGCCGAATTCTTGCTCGAAGAAGGCGAAACGGCCACGTTCGCAATTGTTGACGTGCTGTCCCCGGACGATGAGGGCATGGCGCCGTCGGAGCCCTTGGGGCGAGGATATGTTCCGCGCCACCGTCGACTATTGGCGGGACTGGCTGTCGCAGTGCACATACAAAGGCCGCTGGCGCGAGATGGTGGAGCGCTCGGCCCTGGTGCTCAAGCTCCTGACGTTCGAGCCGACGGGCGCCATCGTAGCCGCTCCAACCACCAGCCTGCCTGAGGATCTGGGCGGATTCCGGAATTGGGACTACCGCTACACGTGGATCAGGGACGCCGCCTTTACCATCTACGGGTTGATCAGGATAGGGTTCACCGAGGCGGCTGCAGGATTCATGGTCTGGATGGAAGCTCGCGCCCACGAGGCCGGGCCGGACGGCTCGTTGCAGATCATGTACGGGATCGACGGCAGACACGAACTCACGGAGCTTACCCTGGATCATCTGGAAGGCTATCGCGGGTCGAAGCCGGTTCGCATCGGAAACGGGGCGTACGATCAGCTCCAACTCGACATATACGGTGAGCTGCTGGACGCGGTCTACCTGTTCAACAAGTACGGAGAGCCCATCTCGTATGAGTTCTGGACCCACCTCCGGAATATGACCAACTGGGTTTGCGAACATTGGGACCAGGTGGACGAAGGGATCTGGGAGACGAGGGGCGGGCAGAAGCACTTCGTCTACTCGAAGGTGATGTGTTGGGTCGCGGTCGACCGTGCGCTGCGGCTCGCCGACAGGCGTTCGTTCCCTGCCGACCGGCAAAGATGGCTGGAAGTCAGGGACCGGATATACGAGGAGATCATGGAGCGGGGATGGAACTCCGAGCTCGACTCGTTCGTGCAGTCTTACGGATCGGACTCCCTAGACGCCTCCAGTCTGATCATGCCGCTGGTGTTTCTGATGTCGCCCAGCGATCCGAGAATGCTTTCGACCCTGGACGCGATCAATCGCTCGCCCCAGCAAGGCGGCTTGGTGTCCAACTCGTTGGTGTACCGCTACGACGTAACCGCGTCGCCCGACGGTCTGAACACCGACGAAGGGACATTCAACATGTGCTCGTTCTGGCTGGTCGAGGCCCTCACCAGAGCGGGCAAAACCGACCGGGCCAAACTGGACGAGGCTCGCTTGATGTTCGAGAAGATGCTGGGCTATGCCAACCACGTCGGCCTCTACTCGGAGGAGACGGGGAAAAACGGCGAGGCTCTCGGAAACTTCCCGCAGGCGTTCACGCATCTGTCGCTCATCAGCGCGGCCTTCAACCTGGACCGCACGCTGGGCGCGGCGAACGAAGGGCGCGTGGAAGCAGCCGACTGATCTGCGCAGGGTTGACGCACACGCCTCCGCTCATCACAATGGGTGGAACCCAGAACACAGGTCTCTGGGCACACATCTTGCGAGGGCGAAACAACACATGACTTCAGAGGAATCCGCCGCATCGGTCGACTTCATCCGAGCGACGATAGACCAGGACATAGCCGGCGGCAGGTTCGGCGGGCGCGTGCACACACGTTTCCCGCCCGAGCCAAACGGGTACTTGCACATTGGCCACGCCATGGCGATCTGCCTGGATTTCGGAGTCGCCGACGAATACGGCGGCATGTGTAACCTGAGATTCGACGACACGAACCCAACCAGGGAAGATGTCGAATTCGTCGGTTCGCAACAAGAGGACATCCGTTGGCTTGGGTTCGATTGGGAGGGCCGCCTCTTCTACGCCTCGGACTATTTCGAGCAGCTATTCGAGTTCGCCATGCAGCTCATTCGCGACGGCAAGGCGTACGTTGACAGCCTCAGCGTCGAAGAAATTCGCGAGTATCGGGGCACCCTCACCGAACCCGGGCGCAACAGTCCTTACCGAGGACGCGACGTCGAAGAGAGCTTGACGCTTTTCCAGAAGATGCGCGACGGCGATTTCGCGGAGGGCGAGCACGTGGTGCGGGCCAAAATCGACATGGCCTCACCCAACATGAACATGCGGGACCCGACGATCTACCGCATTCTCAAAGTCAAGCATCACCAAACCGGAGACGAGTGGTGCGTGTACCCCATGTACGACTTCGCTCATCCGCTCTCCGACGCGATCGAAAGCATCACCCATTCGCTGTGCTCACTCGAATACGAGGATCACAGACCTTTGTACGACTGGTTTTTGGAACAGCTCGACGTGTTCCGGTCACGCCAGATCGAGTTCGCAAGACTGAACCTGAGCCAGACGGTCATGCACAAACGCATGCTAATCCAACTGGTCAACGGGGGGTTCGTGTCCGGTTGGGACGATCCCCGGATGCCGACCCTGGCAGGTTTGAGGCGCAGAGGATACACGCCGGAAGCCATTCGGGACTTTTGCGCTCGCATCGGAATCGCCAAAGCCAACAGCATCAAGGATGTCGCACTGCTCGAACACTGCCTGCGAAACGACCTGAACCAGCGGGCGCCGCGTAAGCTTGCCGTTCTTCGTCCGCTGAGGGTGGTGATAGAGAACTATCCGGAAGGACAGACCGAATATCTGGACGCCGTCAACAACCCCGAAGACCCCGACGCGGGGACGCGGCAATTGCCGTTCAGTCGGACGATCCTGGTCGAGCGAGACGACTTCATGGAAGACCCGCCGAGGCGGTTCTACAGGCTGTCGCCCGGGCGCGAAGTGCGCCTGAGATACGGCTACTTCATCAAGTGCGAAGAGGTGGTCAAGGACGCTGCCGGAGAAGTCGTGGAGCTGCGGTGCACATATGACCTCGAGACCCGGGGCGGCTCGGCCCCCGACGGGCGCAAGGTCCGCGCGACCCTGCACTGGGTGTCTGAAGAGACCGCTCTCGACGCGGAAGTCAGGCTGTATGACCACATGTTCGAGGCGGCGGATCCCTCGGACGTTCCCGAGGGCGTGGACTGGCGAGACACCTTCAACACGGACTCGCTGGAGGTCCTCACCGAGTGCAAAGTAGAGCCGTCCGCGCGCGACGTGCAGGTCGGGCAGGGCGTCCAGTTCGAGAGACAGGGCTACTTCTGTCCCGACAACGATTCCACTCCAGACCGGCTCGTGTTCAACCGAACCGTCCCGCTCCGAGACGCGTGGGCGCGGATTCAGCGAGCAGGCAAGTAAACCGCGCTTCTACGGGCGAGAGTCCTCGCACCTCACCTCGTCGAGTCAACCTTCGCGGTCGATTGTCAGCAGAAACTCGTTGACCTGGGCCATGTTCGGCATGGCCACGGTGTCGCCTCGAGTGGTGCACGTCAGGGCGCCGCACACGTTGGCGATATCCAGAGACACCGCCAATACCTCGCGCCGCTCGTGTGAGGTCAGTGCGAGCAGGTCCACCACATTGTGTTGCTGAAGAATCCCCGCCAGAAATCCGGCGACGAACGCATCGCCCGCGCCAACCGGATCGACGATATCGACAGCGTAACCGGGATGAACCAGTACGTTTGGGCCGTCGCACAAGACAGCGCCATCGCTCCCCCTGGTGACGATGCTGACGTCCACGCCGCGTTCACGGAAGTGCCGGGCGTACTGTTCGGCGTCCAGACCCAAGCTCCAGACGGTCTCCGCTTCGTCATGACCGACCTTGAAGATGTTCGCGTGCTCGATCATCCGGTCGAATACTTCGCGTGCATCACCCGGTGACCAGAGCTGCTCTCTGTAGTTAACGTCGAAGCTGACCGGGCAGCCTCGACCCGCGGCTGCTTGCATCGCGGCGAGCGTGGTGTCGTGACAGGTGTCGCTCAGAGCGGGAGTGATGCCCGTGACGTGCAGCACGTCGCATTCGGCCAGATGCGGTTCGACAACCGCGAACGTGAGTTCGCTCGCCGCGCTGCCCTTGCGGCGATACGTCCTGATCGGCTCGTTTCCGATGCGGTTGAGGTGGAACTCGGCCGTGAACCGGTCGGTGACGACATCCGCGACGACAGTGGTCTGTCCGTGCAGGCTGTCGAGGATGAACCTCCCGGCTTCGTCGTCCCCGAGGCGGCTGATCCAGATCGTTTCCACGTCGTCAGGGAGCAATTTCTTCAGGTCAACGGCAACATTGGATTCGGCTCCGGCGCACCCTTTGACGTGAGAACCGGCGGGATCGTACGGCCCAGCGTACTCGGCGTTGTACTGGACCAGCGTCTCACCGAACGTGACGAAGCGCTTCATCCGACGATCCTACATCGCCGCCAGGAGCTTCGTGCCAAAGTCGCTCGGATTGCTGTGCTCGATCACGAGGTCGCTGGCGTCGTGGAACGCAAGGAAGTCGCGCATTGAACCCGCGATGGACGCCACCATGTCGTCCTCCGGCTTCACGCCAGGCTCCAGATGCAACTTCTTGACCCTGAGGACGCCTGTCTGGCGCTCTAACTTAGGATCGAACCGACCAACCAATCGATCCCGGAACAGTATAGGCAGGCTGTAGTAGCCCCAGATCCGGTCGGGCTCGCGTTTGTACGCTTCCAGGATTTGGTTGAAGCCCCAGAACTGTTCGTCACGGTCACGAGCCCAAAAGAGATTGTCGAACGGGTTCAGAAATGTCACATGGCCCGGCTCGAGCGCTCCGTCAGCGGCCGCGTCGAGCTTGACGATATCCTCTCGGTGGACCGCCAGGCTCCCGGTTGCGTCCGAACTTTGCTGCACTGGGACGAGCTCAATGGTCCCGTCGGCGATCATCTCGTCGATGACCGGCTTCGCCCTGGTTCGCTTTATCTTTACGTAATCCGCCACTCCCCTGGGATCGCAGATGCCGAGACGCCGGATAGACTTCTCGAGCGACCAACGGGTCGCGTCCTCTTCGGTGGGCTCGTCCCGGGACACCCATTCTGGCAGGACGCGTTCTTTGAGGTCATAGACTCGCTGGAAGTTGACGCGGCTGGCGACCATCACGTCGCCCTGGTTGTAGAGAGCTTCCAGCGCGCGTTTGGCGGGTTTCCAGTCCCACCAACTCCCGCGCTTCACGCCGTCGCGCTCGAAATCGGAGGAACGGGAGGCGCCGTGATCTCGGATGTGCTCCAGCACGACTTGCACTAAATCGCGATTGCCAGGTTCGTCTATCCATCCCCTGTACCATCCGGTGCGCCCTTCCCGATAGGCTCGTTGAGTCGGCAGGCTGTACCGGTAGTCGTCGAGCGGTATCATGCACGCCGCATGTCGCCAGTACTCGAACAGTCGACGCCCCTGCCCGGACTCGGCGTCCCCGGACAGGAGCCCGTCAAGGTGTTCCGGGTCGTACTTGCCCAACCTGCTCCAGAGAGTGAGGTATTGGCTACGTCGGACCATCTGCAGCGTGTCGATCTGCAGCCAACCGATGCGCTCGATGGTGTTGTATATCGAATCAGGGCCGACAGCGCCGTCCGGAGGCGTCGCGAGGCCTTGCGCATCCAGAGCCAACGCCCGGGCGGCGGACAGTGGGTACGGGGTATTGTTGGCGGTGCGCTTCCTCTTTGGGGTCATTTTCTGGTTTCGTTGCTGGGCATGAATAACTTAGCGCCGAATCGCGAGCCAGTCGCAGCCGATCTGTGTCGGAGCGAAACGGGTGGACGAACGTCGAGTTGGATTGTCTCAACTGTGCTTCGGCAGATCAAGTCATGGGTCCCAGTTTTGCAGGTGGATATTCGGATGCCTGGGCGACATATGTGGTCGTTGTTTCGGAGGGAGCGGCTCGTGCATATTGACGCGTTCCGACCTTCGTGTCGCCGGTGGCCGAATTGGGCTGAAACAGCCTTATTTCCCTCTTTTGAGGACATAATCGTCCAGGAGGACAGGAATCGTGCCTGAACAGGCTGGATTCAGGGTGGTAGAAACGACGCCGAACTGTTATCATAGTCTGGACGCACGAGACAAAGCTGGCAACTTGCGTTACAGTAGAACCACAAACTGGTTCTACAATCTTGAGGATATTCCCGCATATGAGGTCGGGCACGCGTCAACATGGTGCGTCGCCGTCCTTTCGCGCGGATCAAGGTGAGCGCTGCGCTCCAGGTGCTCTGGGGGCACTGCGGTTGAATCGGGTAACCGCTCGGGGCAAGGCATATGGTTGTCACGCGCAAAGCTGCGCGCGTCGTGTGTGCGATGAGGGATGACCCCAGGCGCACCCGTCAGAAGCATTAACTCAGGAGGGATTCTATGAACGGATACTGCGTCAAGTGCAGGGCATCGAGGGAGATGCAGAACACCGAGTCCATCACGATGAAAAACGGCAGGCCCGCGACGCAGGGCGTTTGCCCCACATGCGGGACCAAGATGTTCAGGATTGGGAAGGGCAGCTAGCCTTTCAACCGATGACAGGCCGGGGTGTGCCCCAGACACCCACCTCCGGCGTGTAACTCGGCAACGGAGATTGACTCGCCTGCAGCATGGTCGCTAGGCTCGCGATGAGCGACGCCTTTGAGGCAGTGCTAGGCGATCAATGCAGAATCAAAGGGTCCGCGCGCACCTGTCAGGGAGCGTGGCATGCGCTCAATGGCTGGCCGCCAGAGAACTCCGAACCGCATTCGGAGTCTTGGCGTTATTGGCATCGTTTTTCATTTTCGAAATCGAAATCGTGCGCGCAGGTCCAACATCTTGGATAGCCTGCGATTCCTTCCTCCGACGGCGCCTACGTAATCTCACGACGCCACGACGTGAGAGGCGCGTTCACTCAGATCGGAGAACCGAATGCAGTGTTTCCGGGCCTATGTTGGCTCCGCATACGACGATGGCCACGTCCTTGCCTCGCATGTCTTCCGCCACTCGGATGTAGGCGGCGACGGCCACTCCAGCGGCCCCTTCTACTGCCATGTTGTGCGATTCCATGCACAGGCGCATGGCAGTCGCGATCTCTTCTTCGGATACCTTCACGAAGCGATCAACGAGCTCTCGGCAGAGCTCAAATGTGATCGCCCCCGGTTCGATGCCGCCCGCTGTTCCGTCCGACAACGTCGGGCATTGCTCCGCGTCGACGATGCGGCCCGCTGCCACAGATTCGGCCATCGCGGCGGAATTCGTCGGAGTGGCGCCGACGATCTGCACTCGATCGAACACGGTTTTGGCGTACCCAGCCACGCCCGATGCCAGTCCTCCGCCGCCAACGGCGACGAAGATCGCGTCGACATGCTCTAGCTGTCGAGCCAGCTCAACCGCTATGGTGCCCTGACCTCCGATGACTCGTGGGTCGTTGTACGGAGACACGTACTCGCGGCCGTGCTCAGTCGCCCAACCTCGGGCGTGGGTCTCGGTCACTGCCACATCGTGTCCGTGGCGCCGGATTTCGGCGCCGAGCTCGACGATCGCGTCTGTCTTTGCTCCGGACGCCCCTTCCGGAACGAAGACGACGCACCGCGCGCCAAGAGTCTTGGCGGCATAGGCGACCGCGAGGCCGTGGTTCCCCGATGAGGCCGCCACAACGCCTTGCTCACGCCGTTCCGGACCAAGAGCCAATAATGTGTTGAGCGCTCCCCGAACCTTGAACGATCCGGTGGGCTGCAGGTGCTCCAACTTGAGGAAGACCCTGCCCCCGTTCAAGCGGCTCAGCGTGGACGAGTGCTCCAACGGCGACGGGTCGATCAGATGACGGATTCGCCGCTCCGCATCCATGACCTCCCGTACGACGTCCATCCGTTCAAGCCTCCTCGATTTCCGACGCGGCGGTTAGTGCATCTCCCGCAGCAGCCGCATCAACTCCTCGGCCCCGTTCACGGGTCGGGCGTTGCGACGAAGACCGAACTCCTCCTGGGCGTCATGCGCGATGCGCGGAAGGTCGCTTTCCGGCACGCCGACGTCTCTCATTCGCACGGGCATGCCTGCCGATTCGAAGAACGAAGCGATCTTGTCGGCCGCTCGATCGGCGTTGGCCGACGCCGACAAGCCATTGCCCGCCACACCCAAGGCCGACGCCAACCTCGCTTGCCCGTCAGCGGTGTGAGCCGCGTTGAAGCGGAGCCCCGGCGCCGTGGCGATGGCGTATGCCGCTCCGTGACTGCAGGTCGGATACAAAGTGTCGATCGTATGGGCCACCGCGGTGACGACTCCGAAGCCCACCGAACGGCCTCCAGTCTCGGCATCGCCCGCTCTGTTCGACAGAAACGACGCGGAGGTAAGGTTCATGCGCACATCCGGGTTTTCGGGTTCCGACCTGAGACGCGGCATGTTGTCGAGCAGCAGGCGAATCGACTGCCGTAGGTCGCCCTCCGCGATTGGGTTGACGCCTTCGACCGCCAGACTGGTCGCCACACCGCTGAACGCGGATGCGGCGGCGCTCATCGTCAGATCGGGTGATGCGGTCATCATCGCGTCCGCGTCCCAGATGACAGTCGATGGGCGGGTTTTTGGATCGAACAGCTCCAGCCTGTGTTGACGCACCGGGTCCACGATGGCGGTTCCGGCCCGAGTCATCGCGGTGGTTGGCGTCGTCAAGACCACGATGTTGGGAATCTTCGGCGCCATCAACCGGGGTGAGATCGGCGGGCCGTCCGGCGGATATTGCGTGCACAACTCCCGCGCGTCGCCCTTCTCGGCGAGAAGGATGACTATGGCGCGAGCGGTGACTACTGCACTACCCCCGCCGACGGCGACGATCAGGTCCGCGGAAGCGTCGCGGGCCGCGGCGACTCCGGCCTCCACCGACGGCAACGGCGAACTGGTCTGCACGCCGTCGAATTCGCCCGCGTAACGCTCTCCGAGTTCATCGCGGACGCGATCCAGCAGATCTGTGCGACGTGCTACGGTCTGGCCGCAAACGACGAACGCCCGTTGCGCCCCGAGCCTCGCGGCTTCGTTGCCCAGGTTGGCGAGCGCATCCTGCCCGGCGTGAATCCTGAGCGCCGATGATCTGTAGCGTACGGTGTTCATGGCGTCTTGAGCCCTCCGGGTCGGTGATTGTCGATTCGCAGGGCGCCCGAGGTCGTGTTCGGACTGCGCGCCCATCGGTCACGAGATTCGACTTAAGCGGGCAGCGTATGGTCGCTGATCGAGGTTACTGTATCACGCTGAACCGGTCGCAATTGGTCGAGCACGTCGGGCGGATACTGCACGAACACGATGTACGCTCGTGACGAGGGGATTCGCGGTCGAGTTGACGGAAGCCACGCAACTGGTGCGATTATCATATTTCCGGTGAGGTTCGACTTACGCGGCCAGCAGCGCTCGATGCGAGCGGGCTCTTTCTTCCAGCGTGCTCATGCCGAGTTCCTCGCAGATGCGGATCGTCTCGTCCAGCATCGTGGTCGCATCGTGAGTGTTGGTCTGGCCGTCTCGGAGAGCGAACGACGCCGCGTGGTCGTGGGTCGTCCAGGCGAGTTCCGGCCAGTAGCAGGCTTTGCGGCAGAAACCCTCGGCCGCTTTGAAGTGCGAGTCGGCATCTTCGTATCGCTCGGAAATGATGCAGATCAGCGCCAGCATGCGGTCGACAGACCCGAGGCCGCCGTAGAGCATCGTTCCTTTGTGCGGCAGCAGATAGGCGTACTGTTCATTGTTGGCTGTCAGCCTAAATGGGACGGAAAGTTAATGGAGACTTT
>CEQE01324419.1_pt1 | contig 11525 bp, 11 predicted proteins | sample 356201 | NCBI WGS metagenome assembly CEQE01 (sample SAMEA2619970, study PRJEB7988) | marine metagenome | biome: marine biome (ENVO:00000447); feature: mesopelagic zone (ENVO:00000213) & marine oxygen minimum zone (ENVO:01000065); material: "saline water (ENVO:00002010), including plankton...
GTTGACTAATGAAACACTCTGAAGGCATCACAAACTATCTTCGTCTTCTCCGTTATTTGGACCCATATTGGAGGCGTCTTGTGATCGCGGTGGTGTGTTCGGCGTTTGTGGCTGGCTTTACTGGAATGTACGCTTACCTTGCGCGACCAGTGCTGGACGATATCTTTATCAACAAAGATATGCAGATGCTTATTGTTTTGCCACTCATTCTTCTCGTGATTTCTCTACTAAAAGGGGTATTTACCTATGCTCAAGCGTATCTGATGCACTATGTTGGATTACGTGTGGTAGCTGATGTCCGTGATCGGCTGTACAAACACTTGATTTCTCTTCCTCTTGCCTTTCATGTTAAGAATGCGTCTGGGCGTTTATTGGCACGAGTGTTAGATGATGTCCATCTCTTTCAAGAGGCTGTCTCGGGAATTTTTAAAGATGTTATTCAGCAGAGTTTGACCGTTCTTGTACTTGTCTGTGTAATCTTTTATCAGAATTCGAAATTAGCTCTTCTCGCAGTGGTTGTCCTTCCAGTATCGATCTATCCCATGTTGAAGCTTGGTAAGCGTCTTCGAAGCGTTGCTTTGACCGGACAAGAACGCATTGCTGACCTTGCCTCGCTCATCAAGGAAAGTCTTACTGGCATTCGAGTCGTCAAGGCGTTTGTGCGTGAAGCTTTTGAGGCAGACCGCTTCCATAATGTTAATACAAACTACTTTCGAGCTACTATGAAGGGTGCGCAAGTTGCAGCGTTCACGTCTCCGGTAATGGAATTTGTGGGTTCGATTGGTGTTGCAGGCGTTGTGTGGTACGGCGGTTATCTCGTGATGCAAGACGTTATGACACCAGGAGGCTTTGCCTCGTTTCTGACAGCCGTTTTCCTACTCTATAATCCCATCCGTCGACTTGCTCATGCAAATAACACGATTCAACGCGCTTTGGCGGCAGCCCAGCGTATTTTTGCGGTTCTTGATGAACAAACTGATTACGCTCTGGATCGGGGACAGTGCGTGCTCCCTGCGGTAAAAGGAGCCATTGAGCTTCGAGATGTGACTTTCTATTATGCGGAGGCAGAAACGCCTGCACTTGCCGAGATTAACGTTACTGTAGGAGCAGGAGAGGTTGTGGCGTTGGTGGGGCCTAGCGGGAGTGGAAAAACGACGTTTGTAAATCTGATTCCCCGGTTCTATGATCCGACAAATGGTAAAATCTTTTTTGATGGGCATAATATTCGCGAAGTGTCACTGCAATCCTTGCGGCAGCAGATTGGCATGGTTTCACAGGACGTATTGCTATTTGAAGGGACAATTCGAAGCAATATTGCGTATGGACGTGATGAGCTTGAAATGGATAAAGTTGTTGCGGCAGCAGAAGGTGCTTATGCTCATAATTTCATCACTCAATTGCCGGGCGAATATGATGCTGTTATCGGAGAAAATGGCATCAAACTTTCTGGAGGTGAGCGTCAGCGAATTGCGATTGCACGAGCGATGTTGCGTAATCCAAAAGTGCTTATTCTTGATGAAGCCACTGCTGCTTTAGATGCTGCTTCGGAACAGATGGTTCAGCTAGCCTTGGTCAATCTTATGAAAGGAAGAACCACGTTCGTAGTTGCACATCGATTCTCAACAATTCGGCAGGCTGATCGGATTATCGTGCTCAATCATGGGAAGATTGTTGAAACTGGAAACCATGAAGCTTTGCTGGATCAAGATGGAGTCTATACCTATCTCCATCGGATACAGGGTTGAGCAGGTGCACGATGGTGCAGTTTGTCGTAAGGCATATGTTTCCTCTGCTTGGATCAGTGTTATTGCGACTATATGTTAAAACTTTACGCATACATACGCTATATCCAGAACGAGTTGATCTGTTTCACAAAAAACGGATGCCCGTGATCATTGCTTTTTGGCATGGGCGTCAGTTAATGATGCCGTTTGCGTACCGAGGGTTATCAGGGTACGTATTAGTAAGCCAGCATCGTGATGGTGAATATATTCATGGAATCCTAAAACGCTTGGGGTTTGGAACTGTACGTGGATCAACTACGCGCGGAGGAATGCGTGCAGTTAAGGAATTAGTTTCATTAGCTCAAACTGGTTCAGATTTGGTGTTTACACCAGATGGACCAAGAGGACCGTGCTGTGTTGCGCAATCGGGTATTGTATATGTTGCGCAGAAAACTGGATTGCCAATTATAGCTTTGGCCTTTGGTGCGGCCAAGAAGCATGTATTTCAGAGTTGGGATAGTTTCCAACTTCCGCTACCGTGGACACGAAGTGTTTTTGTATGGGGTAGACCTCTGTGGGTCCATCGTGAATGTGGGAAAAGCGAACGTGATGAAAAGTGTAAAGAAATTGAGAATGAGTTAAATCGAGTGTGTGATGAAGCAGATCAACATTGCCTCTCCTAGTGTGAGTGGCTGGTATGCTCTATATAGTTTTCTTCTGACCATTGGATTGCCTTTGATCTTGTTGGTTTCGCTTGCTAAGCAACGGTCGCGTGCTGGTTTGCTGGAGCGCCTAGGAGTGGTCTCTAGAAAATCTTATGTTGTTCACAGTGCTAAACCCGTATTGTGGATTCATGCAGTATCCATGGGCGAAGCAATGGCCATCGTTCCACTAGTCGTTCGAATAAAAGATGTCTATCCAAATGCCAGAGTGTTCGTTTCGACGATCACTGATACTGGTCGAGATGTGGTGCTAAATAATCTTCAAGGTCTTGCGGAACATTTGTATTTGCCTTTCGATTATGTGACCGTCGTGAAGCGTGTGCTCAATAGAATTAACCCTCACGTATTCATGTTTGTTGATACTGAACTCTGGCCTAACTTGCTTCATGTATTACAGAGCCGACGGATTCCTACTATGCTTATTAATGGGCGACTTTCGTCAAAATCATTTGGCAACTATATGAAAATTCGACCATTTATGAAGCATGTGATCAAGTCCATAACATTCTGTGCTATGCAGTCTAAACGTGATTTAGATCGAATATGTGCTTTAGGGGCGGATACTGAACGAGTGATGATAACGGGTAGCATCAAGTGTGATCAGGAGTTGCCGGTTTTGAACCCTCAGATCAAAAAAACACTGAGCACGTTTATGAGAATGGCAGCAGGGGAAGATGTGATTGTTGCAGCGAGCACACATTCGGGTGAAGAAACTGCACTTCTAGAAGGCTACAAAAGACTTCTCGAAACGTTTCCATCACTGGTACTCCTACTTGCACCTAGACATCTTGATCGGGTGTCAGAAGTTGAGAAGCTGATACGTTCTCATAGTTTTGTTCCAGTTCGAAAAACCATGATATCTCATGTTGCCCCTGATCATGTTTTAGCCACTAGAGAAGGGGATGCTGAAATTGGTACTTGGAAGCGTGTTCTGCTTCTTGATACCCATGGTGAATTGGCGACCATGTTTCAGTTTGCAACTATTGTGTGGGTAGGGGGAAGCTGGGTTCCAGTGGGAGGACACAATCTTCTGGAGCCTGCGCAAGCGGGAAAGCCAATATTGTTTGGACCATACATGGATCATGTCTCTGAGATGGCTGAAATGATGATTGCAAGTGGCGGAGGAATCCAAATATCTTCACTGGAAGAAATGGTTCATGTAATCGCAAAACTCCTACAAAATAAGGAACAGTGTAAGTGGATGGGGAATGCGGCAAGCCAAGTTGTTAAGGATAATCAGGGAGCACTTGATCGTACGTTAAGAGCGCTTCATGGGGTGCTGAATAACTTGCCATGTTTGGACATTAAGTATTAAGCATTTGTCAATATGCAGCGACTTGCAGTGTGGTTGGAACAACACATTCGGAATGGGACTCTGTCGCCCGCGCTTGATCTTCTGCTTGCACCGTTAGCATTTGTGTATGGTGTAGGAGGAAGATTTCGCGCTGGCTTGTACCGATTGGGATTTCTGAAAACTCGATCATTGAGTTGTCCTGTCATCAGTGTTGGAAATCTCACTCTTGGGGGGACAGGAAAGACACCAATGGTTATTGCGTTGGCCCACTGGCTTCACGGGCAGGGCAAGCAGGTTGGAGTGGTTAGCCGTGGTTATGGACGAGATGATGGAAGCCAGACTGTTTTAGTTTCCGATGGTAATAAAATTTTGGTTGACTCACAGAAAGCAGGGGATGAGCCACTTCTGATCGCCACACGATGTCCCGGTATCCCCGTCATCGTTGGAAATAATCGATATGTTGCTGGAACTCAACTGCTTAGACAGTTTTCATGTGACGTCCTTATCTTAGATGATGGATTTCAGCACTTGGCTTTAAAACGTGATGCTAACCTTCTCCTCGTTGACGCTAAATTGCCTTTCGGGAATGGGCATCTCTTGCCGCGAGGTCCGTTGCGTGAGCCGTCCACTTGCATTGATCGTGCAACGGCTCTGATTGTTACAAGAGCATCTTCTCCTGACGACAATGTGTTCGCGAAGTTTGGTATTTCAGTTTCAGATGAGATTCCTGTTGGAATCTCACAGTTTTTCTTGAGAGGTTTTCTAAATCTTCGAACGGGGAAGTTTCTTTCTCCTGAGAATATACGTGGAAAGAGGTGTATTGCTTTTTGTGGAATTGCAAATCCAAACTCATTTTCTACTATGTTAGAAGGTGCAGGTGTAATGGTTCAAGAATTCTTGAGTTTTCCAGATCATTGGCGGTATACGGAAGAGGATCTCCAAACCATCTGGGATACAACCAAAGGATGTTCTCCCAAGCTTGTTATCACTACAGAAAAAGATGCGGTTAAGATTGGTCAGCAGTTTCCCGTATCGGTGGAAGTTATCGCTGCCAGTTTGGAACTCAGGTGGAATGCAGGACAGGACGGAATTAAAGAGCACCTGATGCATGCTATAAGGTATGGGTGAAATGGTTTAATTGAGTGCGGTTTGATTGCTTCTACAGTGATCAATGAGAGAATAGACCGATGGTATGTAATATTTTAGGTGGTGATGTAGAAGGGGTACTGATATAAGGAATGTAAGGGCAGACTATGTGGGTCATGTGACACTGTTGAGCTTGTGCAAATCAAACTGAATCGAAGGTGTGAGATTGCAAAGAACAGGTGATTACAAAATAATTTTTACAGCAAGTTATGCTCGAGTGTGCAGCGAGTCTACCAGGGAACGATTTTTTGATGTGTTCTATGAAAAGTTTCTTGCGTCATCGCCTATCGTCGCTGATAAATTTAAACATACTGATCTTCAGCGCCAAAAACGAATGCTTCAGAAGTCTCTTGTGCACGTGATGAACCTAGATAACAACCTGAGGGTGCCAGAGGAATTGTCATACGTTGCGGAGCTCCATAGTCGCAGTCAGCGAGATATCAAACCATTTTTGTATGATTTTTGGATAGATAGTCTGATTGCTACAGTCAGGGAACATGATCCTGATTACAGCAAAGATGTTGAATTAGCGTGGCGTCTCACTTTGGCTGTGGGTATCGCGTATATGAAGTTTCACTATGACACTTGATATCTTTTTTCCTGACAGGGATGGAAAATGAGTTGGTGTTTTTCGGAGGTGTTCGTGTGAGCTCACTCAGTGATTTTCTAAAGGTCATTAGCGATGTATCAGATGCGGGAGTTTTGGGTGTTAGTCTTGGGAATGTTCTGACTTCCCTCGGGATATTTATTCTATTTTTAATAATTCGTCGTTTGTTTTTCCGGTTTGTTGTTGCAACCGTCATGAAAGTGACCAAACTAACCAAAACAAATCTTGATGATATGTTGGTAGGAGCATTTGAAAAGCCTCTCGAGTTTGCATTTGTTGTCATGGGGTTCTATATCGCGGGCCAAGTAGTCCCGATGTCTGAACATGTGGCAGATGTTTTTGCAAAATTTGTACGATCTCTTATTGCTTTTACCCTCTTTTGGACTCTGTTTCGAGCATTGACTCCGTTGTCTGTGTTGATGGACCGTGCTCTTGGAATGATTGGCAGTCTCAGTATGCGAGATACCATGAAGGATTTCTTAGTTAAGCTAACTAAGTTTGTAGTGATCTGTTTGGGCGTTGCGGCGGTATTTCAGGAATGGGGATTTAATGTTGCGGCGGTGTTGGGCAGTTTGGGGATTGTTGGGATGGCAGTTGCGCTTGGCGCCAAGGATTTTATTGCCAACCTATTTGCAGGACTTACTATTTTTCTTGACCGTATCTTTGAGAAAGGAAATTGGATTCAAACACCTGATGTTGATGGCACAGTAGAAGATATCGGTTTTCGGGCAACCAAAATTCGCCGTTTTGATAAAGCTTTGGTTACCATTCCCAATGCACGATTGGCTGGTGAAGCTCTTATCAATTTTTCACGAATGACCAACCGGCGGATTTATTGGATGATTGGGTTGGAGTACAGAACGAGCAAAGAACAGCTTCGGTTAATTATTCAAGACATCTCAATATTTCTTAATGACGATGAGGAGTTTGAAACAGATCCGGAAAAAGCAAAGACATTTGTGTTTGTCGATTCGTTTGGAGCATCGAGTATCGACGTTATGCTGTATTGCTTTACGAAGACCACAGAATGGGGAGAGTGGCTTCGTGTGAAGGAACGTCTTGCCTATCAAGTAAAAGAAATTGTAGGAATCCATGGGGCTGGATTCGCATTTCCTTCAACTTCCTTGTACGTCGAAGCTCTGCCATTCGGCACACCAGAACATTTTCCACTGCCTGGGCAGACAGCTTCTCAAAGAAAGGCTGTTTTATAACTTGTTTAGGGTTTGAAAAGAGACTTTCGATAATACAGAAAGCTACCGTTTATGGCACGGTGAAAGTATCTTTGACTACGCACCGTACGAGTTCTACTAAGATCAGAATTTCTTTTTCATTTTAATAATTTTAGTCTGTGTGCCCTTTCTTTTTTTTATAGAATGCTCTTTCCAATTTTTGCAAGTAGGCATGTAGAAAATATCCTGAGTGAGTCGAGTATTCAATTTAATACCGTCTGCTAGGATCTCTCGTAGATTTTTTGCTGTTAGGTTTCTCCAAAATTTATCTATAGAGAGAGGTTTTTACATTGTTTTAAAGTAGAGTTAATTCTAGAGAAGTACTCACGTGAATTGTTTTTCTTTTGTACCATGGCATCATTTTTCTGCGCTTATAATTTTTGGTGAGAGGATAGTAAGTGTGCAGTCCGCGCTAATCTATGAGATACCTCTTGCTGCTAATTGTGGAGTTGAAGTTGTTAACTGTTCTGTTGTAGCCAGTTCTGCTGTACTGCTTGGAGTATGTAGTGGGTCTTGATATCCGCCGAATACAGCGAGTACTTATTCGAGCCCCAAATTGGCTAGGGGATGCGGTTATGTTCGCGCCAGCGTTGGCTGCCATCCGGAACGCTTTTCCTCAGTGGCATCTTTCCCTTCTTGCCAAACCTGCCTCTGCTGCTCTATTTGATCGTTCGCCTAATATTGACGAGGTCGTTGTCTACCAAGATCCGGGTATTCATTCTGGCTGGTGTGGACTTCTAAAACTATCACGGGATCTCAAGAAAATGGAATATGATCTTGCAGTTTTATTCCAGAATGCTATTGGGGGCGCTGTTGTAACATATTTAGCTGGTATCCCTATCCGAATTGGATATGACACCGATGGGCGGGGGGGGTTGCTTACAAATCCAATTGCTTGCCCACGTCAAGCTAATCGCGAGTCTTTGGTCAATTATTTTCGTGGACTTCTTCCCACACTTGGTATCATACCTGAAGAGAGTGTTCCAGAGCTTCATACGACTTCAGGGGAGGATAAGCATGCTGTGGCTATGCTCGCAGCATATGGATTTTGTTCCACGGACTTACTTATTGGCCTTAACCCTGGATCAGTGTATGGAACTGCAAAGCGATGGTCATTTCGACGTTATGCAGCAGTTGTTGATAATCTTGTATCCGTAACTGGGGCGAAAATTGTTATTTTCGGGGGGAGAGGTGAAGAGGAGTTAGGTTTGCAAATCGCTAAAGCGATGAAAGCGCGCCCAATCCTGCTCAGTGGGAAAACTTCTGTGCGAGAGCTTATGGCTCTATTGAAATGCTGTCATGTGCTGCTTACAAACGATACTGGCCCGATGCATATGGCTTCAGCACTAGGTGTGCCGGTTGTTGCTGTTTTTGGACCAACAGACCCGAGAGCAACGGCACCGTCGGGAACGCAACATGCCTTAGTAACGGCAATGATTGGATGCTCTCCGTGCTTGTTGCGGGCGTGTCCAATTGATCATGTGTGCATGAATGGTATTGAAGAGCAAGAGGTCTTTGGAGCAGCGATGATGTTGTTGAAACGTGCTAGATGATAACCGATATCGCGGTGTTTTTAGATCGAGATGGGACCATAAACTATGACCCAGGGTACCTGTCAGATTCTCGGACTCTTACTCTCTTGCCTGGCGCGTCAGCTGCAATTGCTCGCCTTAACAGTGAAGGGATTAAGACTATTGTTGTTTCAAATCAATCAGGGATTGGTCGTGGTCTTTTTACCGAAGGAACATTGGCTAAAGTGCATACTCGGTTGCGTGATCTTCTTATGCTGGAATCCGGTGCAACTCTTGATGGAATTTACTATTGTCCTCATCACCCTAACGACGAATGCCAATGTCGGAAACCTCGTCAGGGAATGCTGATTCAAGCATCCAAGGATTTTCGCCTGGATATTAGGCGTTCATATATGATTGGTGATAAAGCCTCGGATGTTATGCTTGCAGCGAATGCTGGTTTAAAGGGACTATTGGTGCAAACCACTCATGATGCTGATAGTGAGTTGTGGCGACTCCGAAAAGCGGGCATGCAGCCGAACTATATTGCTGAGGATCTTTCCAAAGCAGTTGATTGGGTGATTGCGGATATACGGAGCAATGCCAAAGAATTTTAAACTTTACTGGTGAGAAAATCTGCAGAGATATTTTCAATCTTTTGTTCTGCTCATATATTGTCTACGCGTGCGACAAATTTGATTGACTTTTCTTGGTAGTTTGTTTTTCTCCCACTTTTCATTGTTTTCTTTTCTAGGGACGCGAAATCTTTTTCTACAGAAGGAGGGTGTGAAATAGTTGTTGGATTATGGAATTTTTCCTAAACGTATTCTTATTATAAAACCGAGTTCTCTTGGAGACATTATTCATACGCTTCCAACGCTTACGGCTATTCGCAAGACATTTCCAGAGGCGCATATCTCTTGGCTTGTTAAGAAAGAATGGGCGCCCATTCTTTATCGGCACCCAATGCTTGATGATGTTATTGAGGGGGACTTTTCCTCTGCTCAATGGTTTCGGCTAATTGGTCTTTTGCGGGCACGCCGCTTTGATGTTGTTGTAGATCTACAAGGGCTTTTTCGAACTGGAGTACTTGCATGGTTTTCTGGGGCGCCAGAGCGTATTGGCTTTGCTGATGCACGGGAGGGGAGTCATTGCTTTTACACGCGACGTGTTGAGGGGCCAATGCGTGAAATGCATGCGGTTGACCGCTATCTTCGTCTTGCCTTTGTATTGGGGGCAAAAGAGAGTCAAGCAGAGTTTGTCCTGCCTATTTTTCCTGATGAAGAAAAACGAAGTCAAGCCTTATATGAGACACTGGGACTTGATGATACTGTGAAAATTGTAGGCATGGCTCCTTCAGCTCGCTGGCTGACGAAACGGTGGAATGCTGAATCTTTTGCTGCAGTTGCAGACCATTTGCAACATGAGAGGCGGTGCAGAGTTGTTTTGCTTGGTTCGATCCAAGAGAAGGGAATGATTGTGCAGGTAAAACGGGCAATGAGAACCGAAGCTGCTGATTTTGTTGGGTTGACGACGGTAGGTGATCTCCCGGCGGTGATGCGGAGACTTTCTCTTCTCATCACCAATGATTCAGGTCCAATGCATGTAGCAGCAGCGGTTAGGACTCCAGTGGTAGCTGTCTTTGGTCCAACCAGTCAAGTGTGTACTGGCCCATATGGGGATGGCCATACTGTCCTCACATCGCCCGTTGAGTGCCGTCCATGTTTTCGTCGTCACTGCCATAATCCAAACACAAATGAGTGTCTTGTTAGAATATCCGTGCGGGATGTTGTATTGGCGGCACAGAAACTTCTTTCAGAAAGACAGTAAAATAGGAATCACTCAATGGCCATTGATCAATCACTTCGAGAGCTTCTTGTTTGTCCAAAGTGTAAAGGTAATGTGGTGTTGACAAAGCATGAGGATGGCTTAGTGTGCACTGTTTGTACTCTCATCTATCCTCTGAATGGTGCTATTCCGGTGATGTTGATTGAGGAAGCAGAGTCACTTGCTAGGGGAACGAAAACTCCCATCTCTGTCTATTTGCTGACGTATAACGAGGAAGCAAATATTCGGGAGGCCTTGGAGAGTGTTGTGTGGGCGGACGAGATTGTTGTTGTCGATTCGTTTAGCACTGATAAGACGGAACAGATTTGTCGTGAGTTTACTGATCGATTTTTTCAACACGAGTTTAGAGGATTTGGTCGGCTGCGCAACCAAGCAATTGCATACACGACCCATGACTGGATTTTAAGTGTAGATGCGGATGAACGGGTTGCGGATGAACTGCGTGATGAGATTGCCGTGATCGTGAAACGTGGTCCATCAGCTGATGCGTTTTACGTTCCACGGAAAAGCCATTTTTTGGGTCAGTGGATTCGATATGGAGGTTGGTATCCGGATTATCGACAGCCTCAATTTTTCCATAAGGCTCGAATGCGATATAGAGACGATATGGTTCATGAAAGCTTTGAGTTCCATGATGGAACTGAAGGTAATTTAGGGTATCTCAAAAACCATGTTTTTCAATATCCTTTTCGTACGATCAGTCAATACATTGAAAAAATGCATCGCTATTCAAGTTTGCGTGCAGAGGCTATGTTTCGTGAGGGGCGACGTTTCCGTGCTCATCAGCTTGTCTCTCATCCTCTGTTTACGTTTTTCAAGATGTATATTCTTCGGAAAGGGTTTTTAGATGGCATGGCAGGACTCGTGCTGGCAGGCCTATACGCCTCATACGTTTTTACAAAATATGCAAAATTGTGGGAACTTTATAATCGCGACTCTCAATAAATTACTTGCTCTTTAGGTGCATGAAAACGATATTACTTTTGGTTTCCATTATGCGGACAAATTGATTTCGATTCCATTAAACTCGTTTTTGTTAGGTGATCTGAGAGAAAATCTCGTGCTGTATTTATGATTTTAGCTATTCTTATTTATTGTGATTTTGGGGTTCTTTGTAGCACGAGAGTAACGATCGGTTTTGTCCGAGATATTTGTTTTACTGAGAGGAAACATTTTTGGTTCCGAAAGGTTGTTTGTAGACATGGATGCGGAATTTTTTCATGGGTAATTTAACTACGATTTCAGTTGTCGTAATTACCAAAAATGAATCACGAAACATTCAGGCTTGTCTTGAAAGTGTGCAATGGGTTGATGAATGCATCCTTGTTGATGCGGAGAGTTCTGATCAAACACGTGAGATTGCAAAGGGAATAAATTCAGCAGTGTGTGTGTTTACGAGACCATGGCAAGGCTTTGGTTCGCAGAAGAATTTTGGAATCGCGCA
>CEQE01143132.1_pt1 | contig 11516 bp, 13 predicted proteins | sample 356201 | NCBI WGS metagenome assembly CEQE01 (sample SAMEA2619970, study PRJEB7988) | marine metagenome | biome: marine biome (ENVO:00000447); feature: mesopelagic zone (ENVO:00000213) & marine oxygen minimum zone (ENVO:01000065); material: "saline water (ENVO:00002010), including plankton...
TTGAGTAAAAGATGGTTAAGTGGAGCGTAAAGCTCCACGAACCGTAATGAGGGGACGAGGATTCGAACCCCGGAAGGCACTAAGCCAATGGGTCCTAAACCCATCACGTTTGACCACTTCGTTATCCCCTCAGTAGAATTAATGAAAAGTTGGGGTGTGTTATAAATATATTGCTATTATCAGTAGTAATAAGGGTTGTTATAGAAAGCAGCAACCTTTTTAAACCAGTGCTATTTCTCAAATGTTATGCCAAAATCGTTTGAAGTTAACCCGTCGGAACTGGTAGAAAAAGTAGCTGGCGAACTAAAGAAAGAGTCAGAGATAAAAACTCCAGACTGGGCTGGGTTTGTAAAAACAGGAATGCATAAAGAAAGGCCTCCAAGCAAAGAATGGTGGCATATGAGAGCAGCTTCAATGCTTCGCACAGTTGCAAAGTTAGGCCCTATAGGCGTGTCAAAGTTAAAAATTAAGTATGGTGGAAAGAAAAACCGAGGCCACAAGCCATCACATTTCTATAAAGGTTCAGGCAGTATTGCCCGCAAAACACTCCAACAGCTTGAGAAAGCAGGGCTTGTAAAGCAGGCAACAAAAGGCACGCACAAAGGCAGGGTCATAACAAAGAAGGCTGCTGAATTGATGAACTATATTGCTAAAGATTTAGGCGCTACAAAATCTGCTGATAAAAAGACTGCAACTCCTGCCAAAGTAGAAAGTAAAGACAACACGCCAACACAAAAATAGAAGAAACGAAAATGGCACAATACAAACATCCAAGCAGAAAGAAAAGGCTGAACAAGAAAGCTTCCCAGACAAAATGGGCTCCTTTCTGGACAGTTCCTAAAATATATGGCAGGGGCAGGCGTATTCACCCTGGAAGACATACTGCTGTTAAAAGAAACTGGCGCAGGAACAAATTAAAGGCTTAAAATGGCTGAAAAAACTTACAACATACCTCTGAGAAAGGAAATAATGAAAGTCCAAAGGTACAAAAGAGCGAAAAAAGCAGTTAGTTCTGTACGGGCTTATGTTATCAAGCATTCAAAATCATCCGACGTGAAAATTGGAAAATATCTTAACCTTAAATTATGGGAGCATGGAATAAAAAACGTTCCCCACATGGTAAAAGTGGACATAACAAAAGACAACAAAGGAACTGTTACTGCAGAACTTTTCGGAGCACCAAAAGAAGTGAAGAAAGAAGAGCCAAAGAAGCCTGAAACAGCAGTGGACAAGGTAAAAGCAGCAGTTGCAGGAAAAAAAGAAGAAAAAGAAAAGAAAACAGAAGTAAAAGCAGATGTTAAAAAAGAAGAAACAACTGAGAAAAAAGAAACTGAAACTAAAAAAGAAGAAAAAGTAACTGAACCAAAGAAAGAAAGTAGTAGTAGCGAAGAAAAAGTTATTGCAACAACTGATTCTAAAAGCAATAGCAGCAATAACGAAAAAAAGTAGTAAAGTTCTTTAACTAATCTTTATTTTCTAGTTATATGAAAACCTTATTGCCTTTTGAAAAGTTTGAGATCAAAACTTTTCTAAGTTTGTAATTAATTTAAGAAAATCTTTCCCTTCTTTACTGATAGATATAAGAAAAGGATTTCTATTTATACCTAAACCCTCTATTTTGATATATGTTTTGTACTGCTTTTTTCTTAATGTATCTAAAATGGAGTCCTCTCTAATTTTTAATAACATAGATAATTTTTTCACAGTTATACGATGATTTTTATTTATAACTGACAAATATTTAATCATAGTTTTTGTAAAACTGTGGTTCAAGAAACCTTCAAATGCTCTCTTTCTTCTTACACTATGGGTTCTAAAAGGAACTACTTCATTAAATAGAAAGGTTTTGAAGAAAGAATATAAGTTAGTCCATCCTTCAATTACAAAAGTTTTTGATTGTTGATCTTTGCATAATTCTACTATGCCAGTCTGACGCAATATTTTTTCAAAAAGCGTTTTCTCTTGCATATTGTAGCTGAGAGTTATTTTATGAAGACCTTTCTTACCAATCTGCGCACCGCCTTCTGCAGCTAATAAACCATTTAACGCGTGAAAAGCATTTTGTTTCTCCATGTTATTTTTTATTTTTTCAAAAACGTATCTGAAAATTAAAGAGACAATTGTTTTATCCATCACAATTCGCAAATTACCTGCAGGACTAGTTCTTAATATGCACTTAGAGTTTGAGTAGAATTGCTGTTCGTTTAAACATACTGCATTCTTCCAATATTCTTTTGCATAGAGACCATGTCTTAAATCATGCAATAAAATCCTCGATCTCCACACAGCTTTTGGTAATCGGAATATTTTCTCAAACTCATCAATCACAAACACATGGAGCTCTGGTAATTTATTAGCAAAATATAGTTTATACGCGTAGTGTCCATCCCCATGGACTAAAAAGAATAACTCAATCAAATTTGAAGATAACTGAATAAATCTTGGAATTGTAATAGGTTCTTTTTGTTTACGATAAATAGTAATATAGTTTTTAGCTCTAGGAATAATTTTGACATTTTTGTCGTAATGTACTATTTGTGCCAAGTCTATCTGTTGGTAACTTTCTGGAAGACATTTATCTCTTGCTATAATCTTTACAAAAATATTTTCGTTATTCTGTATGTTGAGTTTATCAACAATGATTTGGGGAATATGTAGCTTTCTCCATTTATACATTTTAGTTACAAATTCAACTTCTTGATTTTCTCTACAAATCCTAACAAGCAGCACATCAGTTTCTTTTATCCCTTCCGATTTCCTAGATTCTGCAGGATAAGTAATAAATGGACGACCGGTCCCCATTCTAAGAGGAGATTTAAATTCACACATAGGTCTTTCCTGTTTGTATAATCTGGCAAAGTCAACAGGATGGGCAATTTCTTTATAGTAAACTCTTTTGTCCTCTATATCTGCGTAAAATAGACTTCCTCTTTGTTTTGTTAAAGCTTGGTTAATAATTGTTTTCATTTTTTACCTCTGGAAACCCCATCTAACGTGAGATTTCCTTCATTCAGTAAGGAAATCTCTTTTTGGAGTGAAGGGCATGTATAGCCAAGCTGCGTAAATGATTTTAGGCCGAAAAGCCGACCCTCGAAGAGGGGAAAATCATAATTTAGCAGCTCTGCGTGTGTCTTGAACTCACTTTAACACCAATAGAACAATTACTTAATAAGGGCTACGCCTCCATGTCCAGTGGCCAATGGGAAATATTCTTAAAGGAAAGCTTAATCCAAAGGAGTGGAGGTGGGTGATGAAAAAAAATTTATTACCATTCGAACGATTTGAAAGAGAAGTAATCATGAAAAAAGAAGCGGAAACTAGCAGCAGTTACGGTTGCAACCCTGACGAAAGAAGCGCTGACGAGCTAATTAATTTTGGCATCATAAACCTTGACAAACCTTCAGGACCAAGCTCACATCAAGTTTCTGCTTATATCAAACAAATTCTTGGCATTAAAAAAGCCGGTCACTCTGGGACTCTAGAATAAAAGGAGACATCCCAAAGTAACAGGAGTTCTGCCAGTAGCTTTAGGCAGAGCCACAAGAATAGTTCAAGTGCTTCTTACAGCAGGAAAAGAATACGTGTGCGTAATGCAGCTCCACAAAAACGTTGAAGAGGTAAAGCTTAGAAAAGTATGCGAAGAATTTGTTGGAAAAATAAAACAATTACCTCCTGTAAAAAGCGCTGTGGTAAGAAAACTTAGGGAAAGAACTATCTATTATATAGACATAATTGAAATCAGCGGAAAATACGTGCTGTTCAGAGTTGGTTGTGAAGCAGGAACATACATAAGAAAACTTGTTTCAGACATTGGAAGCAAAATAGGAGGAGCGCACATGCTTGAGTTAAGAAGAACCAAAGCAGGACCGTTCAAAGAAGAAGAAATTTTCACCTTACATGATGTCATGGACAGCTACCATTATTATAGAAAAGAATCAAACGAAAAATATTTGAGAAAAGTCATACTTCCAATAGAAGCAGCAGTTGCGCACCTTCCAAAAGTTTGGATTCTTGACGGAGCAGTTGATAGTGTCTGCCATGGAATGAGCTTAAAAATGCCTGGCATAAGCAAATTTGAAAACCACATAAGAAAAAAAGATATTGTAGCAATTATGACGCTGAAAAACGAGCTTGTTTGCTACGGGATAGCAACTGTCGACTCGAAAAAAATGCAGACAGGAAGAACAGGAGTAACTGTAAAACCAGACGCTGTTTTTATGAAGATAGGAACTTATCCTTCTAAGAAACATGAATAAACTTATTTTACTAATCCACAGTAAACAAATTAGAACTGCTATCAACTTTGAAAAGTCCTGCTCTTGCCCCTGCATCTAACCAAGCATGAGCGTAACTTGCAGCTGCCAATGCAGTCAGCAAATCGCCTTTTTTCCGGAAATGTTTAGCGTCGGAAAGATAATTCTTAGCCATAGAAAGAAAATCCTGTGCAACCTCTTGCTTGACAGACGGAAGCTCAACTAAAGTGATTGCTTTCTCTGTCATTGCAAAGTATTTGTCCAGCTTTTTGTTTATTTCTTCTTCTGATATTGACATAGAAATCATGAATAAACTGTTGTTTTTAAGGGTTATGCACTTTCAGGCGGAGGTACGTATTTATACCCTAAGCCATATCTATTAATTATAAGTTGAGGATTGCTTGGATCTGATTCAAGTTTCAATCTTACGTTTTTCGCATGCGTGGCCAAAGCTTGTCTATCTCTTAGATTAAAAAGAGGAATACTTGTAATAGCTTCATAGCATTCTCCTTGCGAGAAAAATATGCCAGGGTTTGATACTAATGTTGATAAAAAACGATATTCAGATGGAGTAAGTCCAACAGGTTCTCCTCGCACACTTATGGTTACTGATTCTTCATACATAGTTATTTCTGGATCTGAATAAAAAGGAATAACTCCATTTTCAGGAGCAACTTCAGCTATTAAAACATCTTCCAAATCAGTACCTTTTACTGTTTTCAAAACTGCATCAACCTGTTCTTGCGTTCCAAAAAAATACATTGGTTTTTTAGACATTATGAATTTTGGAACTTTCCATCCATTTATAAGGTTAATTGTGCCAGTTTATTTTATTCAAAACCCAGTCAGAAACAAGATTTATTAATTGCTCGAAATGATTTGCATCAGAATAACGGTGGTCAGCATCTTCAATTATTTCGAGCTTTTTTTCGCAATTTAAATGTTTGATTAATTCTTTGCTTTGCTCAACAGGAACATCAACATCATTACTTCCATGCACGATAATTGTTGGAGTTTTTATTTTCTCAGCAGTTTTGTAGATGTCATACTTTGCAGAGTCGTCAAAAAACTGTTGTTGCTTGTTTCTTGCTACCAAAGGAACTTCTTTTATTCCACTGTAATCAGATACAGGAGATTTCAATGCCAAAACTTTCAAATCTTTTTCAGCAGCAAATAAAACAGCAACAGAACCACTAAAACTACTGCCTAACAAAGCAATTTTATTTTTATCAACATTTTCAATGTTTTTCACAAAATTAAATGCAGCGTTCAAATCATCAATACCTTGCGTTATTGTTAATTGATAAAGTTCGCCTTCACTCTCACCGCAACCAGTAAAGTCAAATCCAAAAGAAGCAATTCCTTTTTCCAGCAATTGCCGGGATAATGCAGAACGTGTTTTACTTTTTGTATTGCTGGCATAGCCATGGCAAATAATCACGATAGGAAAATTTTCTGAATCTGGAATTGTAACGACGCCGTGCAGTTTTCTTCCTTTGCTGTTAGTAAACATTACATCTTTTTCCATTTTTGCATCAAACAAAAGTTATTTTTCCTTTTTTATTAATCAGCACTGTAACTTTAAAATCTAATTCTCCGTTGTAAAATCTTATTTTTTTCTTAAATGTTTTTTTATTTTTAATTATAGTTGCTTTAAACCCGAGCTTTAAAAAATATTCTTTCAAATCCAAAGCAATTATTTTTCGCATAAGCAAAAAATCATTCTTATATTTATCAAAATCAAGAATTCTGTTGTTGACAACGATAAATCGTTCCATTTTTAATCATAAAGGCGCCTGAGTTTCAGGCGCCAAACGTCAGAAGCTTTAGCTTCTGATCGTGATCAGAAACGCTTTAGCGTTTCTGACATGCCAAGGGAATGTGCAAAAATTTTATAAACTATTATCAATCAAATAACTAATTCGACGAGGGATGATTGTGCTAGGCTTTGTGAGCCAGTCAGGGGACTCGACCCCCTGCTCGGGTTGTCAACTCTTTGCTCCATCCATTGAGCTACGTTTTCTTTATTTTTCATTTTCTTTGATTTTAATGGCGCCGCGGCTGGGGTTTTCGCCCAGAGATGAGTATCGAACCCAGATGCCTTCCCAGGCAGAGTGGTATCAACACTCCACGCTTCCAATTGCGCGTCCGCGGCATAAAAAGCTTTAAATATCTGTTATTCCCTCTCTTTTGTTGGTATCAACACTCTGCGCTCCTAATTGCGCATTTTTTCTTTTCATTTTCTTTTAACAGAAGTAGTGGTTTAAATACCCTATCCGTGCATGTCCAGTGCTAATGGTCAAAAGGGCTGAAAGCCCAATTTTTAGAGGTTTCAGGGCTTGAAAGCTTATTGCGCAAATCTTCCGGATTGTCCAGTGGTTTATTCGGAATTATCTAAGAATATTGTTTAACTTTTTGAGTATAAACATTATTTTCTGGTTGTAAAGAAGATGCTGTCAGGAAGTTTTGTCTTGCTTTGGTTGTTTCTTCAAGAGCTTCGTATATAATACCTAGATTGTAGTAAGCTTCATGGTTCCATGGGTTTAATTGAATGGATCTTTCAAACAAAGAAATAGCAACTGTTAAATTTCCTTGCTGTGCATAAACAATTCCTAAATCACTGTACGATTTATAATATCTTGGTTCGACTATTATCGCTTTTTCAAAACTTTGCTTAGCTTGATCAGAAAAAAAATCTCTTTGCTCAGGTATTTCAAGAGAAGCATAATAATAAGTTAAACCTAACGAGTCGTATGCTTTAACATAGGACGGGTTGTTGTTGATTGCTGAAATAAACGCATCAGTTGCTTTGCCATAATTTTTTTGTTTCATATAAACAATACCCAGGTTATAATGAGCTTTTTCGTTTAAAGGGTCAAGAGAAACAGCAGTTGATAATGCTGATTTAGAGTCAACTAAACGGTTATTTTGTTCATAGGCAAATCCCAAGTTGCTCCATACAACAGATGTTTTTGAAGATGTTTTAGAAGTTTCCTCCCATAAAGTTAAATCATTTTTCCAGTCAGCATTTCTGTCAATAGTAATAAAAAGAAAAGATGTTATAACCGCAACAGACAGTAATAAAGATACAGTTTTCTTTTTTGGAATTTTAAAGAAAAAGTAAGAGAATAAAATTGCCGAGCTAACAGAAGGAAGATATAAGTAACGGTCTGCCATAAGAGTTTGAAGCGGAAGAATATTTGAGAAAGGCAAAAACGTAATGAAAAACCAGCCAATTGAAAAAGCAAGCAGCTTATTTCTTTTATAATATTTTATCGCGATGAAAGAAACCGCCAATATAACCAGCAGCGAGAAAATAACCATTGGGTCAAAAAGAGATGTGCTTGTTTTTATTTCCCGGTAAAGCGTTAACGGATAAGGAATAAAAATAAGGTAAAAATAGTAAAAAACAATTTTAATCATAGTTAGAAAAGTAGTAAAGAAACTGCCGGTTACGTATTCATTTGTTCTTGCACCAAGACCTATTACAATAAATCTAAAATAAACAAAGATAGCAGTAACTGCAAAAAATGAAGCAAGCCTGTAAATTTGTTTCTTATGCTTTTCAAAATCAAATGTTAAATTATTGAATACTATTTCATACAATAACAAAAGGGGCGGTAAAATAAAAGCTTCTTCTGAAGAAAATAATGCTGCTATGAATGACATTACTGACACAATCAAATAACCTTTTTTTTGATTTTGTCTGTAAAGAATGTAAAGATAAAATGAAAGCAAAATTAACGCTATTCCAAGCAAATCAAATCCGCCAGTCATGTTAGTTACACGTTCTGTATGGATGGGATGGACAGCAAATATTGATGCTGCAACTACTGGAATAAATTTGTGGCTTGTTAATCTAGTTAAAATCAGCAGAACAAGTATTGAATTTAAAGTATGCCAAAGTAAACTGTTTAGATGGTAACCAAACTTGTTATCTCCCCAAACAGAATAAGTGAATGCGTACAGCGTTGTTCGCAAAGGTCTATAAAGGCCATCGGTAGTATCGAAGAAAAAAACAGGGATATTATTTAGGGAACGAATGCCTATGTTTTCCTGAATAAATTTTTTGTCATCCCATACAAAATCGTTAGTGAAAGAGTTAGCATAAGTAACTGCTGAAAACAAAGTCACTATAAGAATAAAAAATAGTTTTTGTTGCATCTGCAATAAGAAAAAGCCCATAGCTTATATTTTTTTATGTTTATTGCTTTCTTTCGTAGCTTTTGATATCAACAAAAGCTTTATATACGAAAAAATAAAAAAAGAATTGTGAAACCGATAACTGACATCAAAAAACTTGAGAAGAAAGCCAATCTCATCAGGCAAGACCTGATAAATATGCTTCTCAAGGCAGGCTCAGGCCATTCTGCTGGATCGCTTGACATGGCAGATGTTTTTACTGCGCTTTATTTTAACATACTCAATCACAATCCAAAACAGCCATTGTGGACGGATAGAGACAGACTGTTTTTGTCATGCGGCCATATTGTTCCAATAAGATATGCAGCAATGGCGCACGCAGGATACTTTCCTCGGTCTGAGCTTAATACTCTAAGAAAGCTTGGAACAAAACTGCAAGGACATCCTGAACGAACAATGCTTCCGAGCATGGAGAGCACTTCAGGACCTCTTGGTTCTGGCTTAGCACAAGCAGCAGGCTATGCTTATGCTGCTAGAATGGATAATAAAAAATTTCGAGTTTACTGCGTAACTTCAGATGGCGAACATGATGCAGGAAATCATTGGGAAGCTGTCTTGTTTGCAGGGAAGAATAAGCTTTCAAACTTAACAGCAATCATTGACAGAAATAACATACAGATTGACGGGCATACAGAAGATATAATGCCTCTAGAGCCATTAGAAGACAAATACAAAGCGTTTAACTGGCATGTTTTGCACATTGACGGCCATAATTTCCAGGAGATACTTGATGCTGTTAAGCATGCAAAAGCAGTTTATGAAAAGCCTACTGTTATTATTGCGCATACAATTCCTGGCAAAGGAATTTCTTTCATGGAAAACTTGCCTGAATGGCATGGCAAGCCACCAAAAGAAGATGAAGCTAAAAAAGCAATTGAAGAACTAAAAGCTGCAGAAAAAAAAATAGATGAGGAGCAAGAATGATTAATCCTGAAGCAAAACTATCAAAGAAACTGCTCACAAAAGAAGTAGACATGGTTCCTACCAGAAACGGTTATGGTGAGGGCTTAGTTGAAGCTGGGGAAAAAGATAAAAGAATTGTTGCTTTATGCGCAGATTTAACAGAGTCTACACGAACACAAGCTTTCGCAGAAGAATTCCCTAAACGTTTTATAGAGGTTGGAGTTGCTGAGCAACTTCTTATAACTGTTGCTGCTGGAATGGCGAACTATGGTAAAATTCCATTCATTACTTCTTACGCTGCATTCTCTCCAGGAAGAAACTGGGAACAAATAAGAACAACAGCTGCACTAAATGACGTGCCAGTAAAAATAGGAGGAATGCATGCCGGCATTTCTGTAGGGCCTGACGGAGCAACTCACCAAGCTTTAGAGGATATGGCAACAATGCGCTCAATTCCCAACATGATTGTTATTGCTCCAACTGATTCAATAGAATCAAAAAAAGCTACGATAGCTGCAACAAAACATAAAGGGCCTGTTTACATGCGATTTGGAAGAGAAAAAGTTCCTGTTGTCACAACAAAAAAAACACCTTTTAAGATCGGAAAAGCAGAAGTATTTAGAGACGGAAAAGATGTAGCTGTGATTGCCTGCGGTTCACTGGTGTATGAAGCATTAATGGCTGCTGAACAATTAAAAGGCCAAGTAGACGTCATGGTTGTGAATAATCATACTATAAAGCCAATCGATGTTGAAACAATAACAGCTGCTGCTAAAAAAACAGGAGCAGTTGTAACAGCAGAAGAACACCAAATCAATGGAGGCATGGGCAGTGCTGTAATGGAAGTTCTTGGAGAACACATGCCTGTCCCTGTTAAACGCGTTGGTATTAAAGACCTTTTCGGGCAATCCGGAGAACCAGATGAGCTGATGGACCTTTACGGCCTTAAAAGCAAAGACATAATTGCTGCAATAAAAGAAGTTGTCAAAAGAAAATGACTAAGTTTGACATAATAACAATAGGAGATGCATCTGAAGACGTATTCTTACAACTATTGGAAGCAGAAGTCCACTGCAATAAAGGCACAAATAAATGCGAGTTGTGCATGATTTATGCTGACAAAATACCAATAGGAAGAGTTGACAGGCTTGTTGGAGGAAACTCAATAAACCTTGCAATTGGAATGAACAGGCTTGGTTTCAAAAGCGCTTTTGTTGTTGTTTTAGGAAACGACGAGCAAGGCAGTAAAGTAATGCAAGCGCTTAAGCAAAATAAAGTCAGCACAAAATACGTTCAAATAGATAAAAAATCCATGACAAATCACAGCACAATCCTCAACCTAAATGCTGAACGAACAATTTTAATATACCATGTTGACAGAAAATACAAGCTGCCTAAACTCGACAAGGCAAAATGGCTGTATTATTCCTCAATGGGGCATGGGTTTGAGGTCATTCACAAAGAACTGCTAAAATACCTAAAAAAATACAATGTAAAACTCGGATTTAATCCAGGAACACATCAACTGAGAAAAGCAAAATCGCTTAAAGAATTCTTCCTCTTGTCAGACGTCATATTACTGAATAAAGAAGAAGCACAATTGGTATTAAAAACAAAAAGCAACAATTTCAAAGAACTGCTCAAAGGGCTGAAAAAATTAGGAGCAAAAATTGCAGTTGTAACAGACGGACCAAAAGGCTCGTATGCTTATGACGGATCTGAATTTTATTTCCAGAATATTTATGACTGCCCTGTTGTTGAACGAACAGGCTGCGGTGACAGCTACTCTACAGGATTCATCGCTGCGCTGATGTCTGGGCATGACATCAAAGAAGCAATGAGATGGGGAACAGTTAATGCTGCCTCAGTAATCCAGCAAATAGGACCACAGCCAGGCTTAATTAAGCTGGCAGAATTAAAGAAGATACTCAAATCTCATCCAAAATTCAAGCCAAGAAAATTCTGAAATGTAAAAATGAAACCAAAAGTTTTCGTTTCAAGGGAAATTCCTTCTGTAGGCATAGACCTTCTAAAGAAAAAATGCGATGTTACAGTTAGCAAGAAAAACCGTGTTCTTACAAAAAAAGAATTGATTTCAGGAGTTCGAGGAAAAGACGCGCTACTTTGTCTGTTAACTGATAAGATTGACCTTGCTGT
>CEQE01119371.1_pt1 | contig 11515 bp, 13 predicted proteins | sample 356201 | NCBI WGS metagenome assembly CEQE01 (sample SAMEA2619970, study PRJEB7988) | marine metagenome | biome: marine biome (ENVO:00000447); feature: mesopelagic zone (ENVO:00000213) & marine oxygen minimum zone (ENVO:01000065); material: "saline water (ENVO:00002010), including plankton...
CGCGCCGCCGCCACGCTCCGCCGTGAACAGCTCCCGCCGGGTGGGGTCGTACACGGCCGCGATCTCGATCCGGCCCTCGATCTCCAGCGCGAGCGACGCGCAGAAGATCGGCAGGCCGTGCGCGAAATTCGTGGTGCCGTCGATCGGATCGAAGATCCACCGCGGCGTCGACCCGTCCGGCGGCGGCCCCGAGGCCCCGAGTTCCTCTGCCAGCACCGCGTGATCCGGGAACCGCCCACCGACGAGCGCTCGAAACATCCGTTCGACCGCGACGTCGGCCTCGGTCACGAGGTCGATGACGCCCTTCTTGTCGATCCGCACGCCGCGGTCGAAGTGCTTCAGCTGGATCTCTCCGGCACGCAGCACCGACTCGATTGCGGTCGCGAGGAACAGCGGCGGGTGCGGCATCAGGGGGACAGGCGGGGCCGACGCGTTCGGAGCTACCCCCTCCACTCGGGGTGTCGCGATCGAGACGCCATCAGGACGCCGAATCCGGCGTCTCGGCGAGCACCGAATCAGCGTGCCCCGGGAGCTTCTTGACGAGATGCACTTCCATGCCGCCTTGCGGCGCGCGGCGCATGCTCACGTCGTCCATGAAGCTTCGCATGAAGAAGATGCCCCGACCACTCGACTTCAGAATGTTCTCGGGCGCCAGCGGATCGGCGATCTCGACCGGATCGAAGCCCTCGCCTTCATCGAGGACCCTGACGTACATCTCGTTGGGACCGATGCGGGGGGTGAACCCGAACTCCACAACGACGCGCTTGCGGGGATCCTCGCCGTTGCCGTGCTTGATCGCGTTGACGACGCATTCGCGAACGGAGACACCGACCCAGTGCATTCCGTCCTCGTCGAACCCAGCCATCTCTCCGATACGATCCGCGACGACCTGCACGAACTCCAGCGCTTCGAACACGCTGAACAGCTCGAGGCGCACGCTGCTCGCGTCCTTCATCACCTGTCGGCGAGAATTACACAGTCCCCAAAGGCGGTCAAGTTTCGCCGGTGTTATAGTGCGCGTCATGCCCGCTCCGACCGCCACCGATGTCGTGGTGCAGCCCGCTGCGTGCCTCGGCGGCCGGCTGACGTGCCCCGGGGACAAGTCGATCTCGCATCGCTACGCGCTGCTGGGAGCGCTCGCGACCGGTCGCACCACCATCGCCGGCTACGCGTCCGGCGCCGACTGCGCGTCGACGTTGAGTTGTCTGCGCGCCCTCGGCGTCGAGATCGCGCGGCCGGCCGACGGCCTCGTCGAGATCGACGGCCGCGGACTCGGCGGCCTGGCCCCGGCGACCGCGCCACTCGACACGGGGAACTCCGGGACGACGTTCCGACTGCTGGCCGGTCTGCTCGCGGCGCATCCCTTCGACAGCACGTTGACCGGCGACGACTCGCTGCGCCGCCGCCCGATGGGGCGAATCATCACACCGCTGCGCGCCATGGGCGCCACGCTCCAGGCCGACGACGATCGGCCGCCGTTGACGATCTCTGGCGGCGGCCTGCGCGGCATCGAGTGGGCGCCTCCGGTGCCCAGCGCCCAGGTGAAGAGCGCGCTGCTGCTCGCCGGCCTGCACGCCGACGGCGCCACGACGGTGCGCGAGTCCGCGGCCACGCGAGACCATACCGAACGTGCGCTCTCGGGATTCGGCGTCGACGTCGAACGGTCGGGACTCGCCGTGACGGTGCGTGGTGGCGCGCCGCTCACAGGTCGCGCCGTCGAGGTCCCGGGTGATTTTTCGTCGGCGGCCGCCTGGGCCGTGGCCGCCGCGGCGAGCGAAGGGTCGAGCGTCGAGATCGAAGACGTCGGGCTGAATCCGACCCGCACGGCGCTCTTGGACGTGCTGCGCCGGGCCGGCGCCACGGTGACCACCGAGATCGATTGCGCAGCCGAGACTGAACCGATTGGCCGGCTCACGGTTGCCCATCGCAGCCTCCAGCCCGTGGTCATCGAGCCAGCCGAAGTGCCCGCACTCATCGACGAGCTCCCGCTCCTGGCGGCGCTCGGCACCTACCGCGGGACCGGCCTGACGGTCACCGGCGCCGCCGAGCTGCGCACCAAGGAAAGCGATCGAATCGCCGCGGTCGTGGCTGGGCTGCGCGGACTGGGCGCCACGGCCAGCGAACTGCCGGACGGCTTCACCATCACGGGCGGCGCCATCGCGGGTGGGACCGCCGACGCCGCGGGAGACCATCGCCTGGTGATGGCCTTTGCCGTCGCCGCGCTCGGCGCCGCGGGACCGTCGACCATTCTCGGCGCCGATGCTGTTGCGGTGTCGTATCCGGAGTTCTTCGAAGCCTTGACATCACTGCGAGCGTGACCCGGCCCCAGTCTTCCAGGTTCCGACACTTCCCTTGCGCGCAGACAAGATCTACCTCGTGGGCTTCATGGCCGCCGGCAAGTCGAGCCTGGCTCGGGCGCTGGGCACGCGCCTCGAATGGCCCGCCGAGGACGTCGACGACCGCATCGAGGCGCGCGAGCAGATGACCGTCAGCGAGATCTTCAAGGCACACGGGGAGCCGCACTTTCGGAGTGTTGAACGCGCGGTGCTGGTCGACTTGCTGCCGCTCCGTCCGGCGGTCGTCGCCACGGGCGGCGGAACGTTCGTCGACCCCGACAATCGCGCGCTCATCAACGGCAATGGCGGCTCCATCTGGCTCGACGTGCCCCTGGCGCAGATCGTGGCTCGGCTTCCACCCGACAATCGCCGCCCGCTGGCGGACAGCCGGGCGCAACTCGAACAGCTCTACGCGGTGCGGCGATCGGCCTACGCCCAGGCCCATCTACGCCTCGATGCGGCCCGCGCGCCCGTGGAAGAACTCGTCGAGCGCGCCATCGACTGGCTGGGTACCTGATGCGCTACCTGATCCTCAGCGACATCCACGCCAACCTCGAAGCGCTCGACGCCGTCCTCGACGTCGCGCCGCGAGACTCCTACGACCGTTTACTGGTCCTGGGCGATCTCGTCGGCTATGGCGCCAACCCGAACGAGGTCGTCGATCGGATCTTCGACCTGGCACCGGACGTGCTCATTCGCGGAAACCACGACAAGGTCGCGGCCGGACTCGAGGACACCGAAGCCTTCAACTACTTGGCCGCGCAGGCGGTTCGGTGGACGCGCGAGACGCTGACGCCCGAGAACCACGATCGCATCGCCGCGCTCGTCGCCGGGCCCGTGCGGGTCGACCCGCAGATCGAGGTCTGCCACGGCACGCCGTTCGACGAAGACGTCTACGTCTTCGAAATGGAAGATGCGCTGCAGGCACTCGACGCCGCCGAACGGCCGCTCTGCCTCTTCGGACACACGCACATCCCGGTGGCCTTCGAGCGGGACGGCGATCGCCTGGGCATCATCGCACCCGATCTCGACGACCGCCTCCCCGTGGCCATCCACCCCGACCAGCGCTACCTGGTAAACCCGGGGTCGGTCGGCCAGCCGCGCGACGGCGACCCGCGCGCGGCCTTCGCGACGTTCGACTCAGAGCGGAGCGAGATTGAACTCAGGCGGGTCGTCTATCCGATCGACGCGGCGCAGCGGAAGATCGTGGACGCGGGGCTTCCCGAGAGCCTTGCCGACCGTCTCGGCCTGGGTCGCTAGCCGCTTAGCGCGTCAGTCGCGCACGGCCTTGCGGGCTGCCCGCTCCTCGCGTCGGCGCAGTTCGACCGCGTAGGCATCCCGCGCCGCGCGCGAACCGAGGATCCAGCCGAACACGATGCCGACGAGCAACACCGCCGGAATGAAGAGGAAGTGCCCGGCGGTCATGGCGCCCATGGAGATGTTCCGCGGCGAGGCGGTCCGCTCGAGGTGTGCCGCCGGCTAGCGCTCGGCCGCGCGGCGCGCGACGTCCGCCAGCTCCTGCTCCACCTTCGCCAGGCGACGCCAGATCGACCAGAGATAGCCGAAGACTGCGAGCCAGGCAAACGCGTAGGCCGCTACGAGGAGGGGCGCCGCCGGCAACCGATCCCCGGGCGGGAGCTCGTCGATCGGGACGAACTCGTCCTGCTGCGCCGGTTGGGCGGCGGACGAAGCCGCCGCCTGGACATCGCCTCCGGACGCGACGACGCACGTCGCCACGATCGCCAGCGTCAATATCAGCATCAGTCGCCGCATATGCATGTCGCCTGTCTCAACCCTCGCTGTGCGGCTGCCCGCCCTAATCATCCAGATCTCGATACACCTGGTCCAGGGCGGCCCGCTGGCCTTCGAGCCTCACCCGCGCCATCATCGCCGCCGTGAACAGCAGCAGAAACGCCACGAGGCTCCACCAGAGCGCGCCGCGCATCCCGGGTACCAGCGTGGGGACCACGTTCGTCGTGGGATGGATGGTCCGCCAGACATTCACCGACCAGTACACGAACGGCACGTTCGCCATGCCGAACAGCGCGACCCCGGCCGCCAGCTTCTCCGACCCCGGACCGCCGTACTCACGCAGCAGCAAGTAGGCGACGAAGATCATCCAGAGCACGAGTGCCATGGTGAGCCGCGCATCCCACTGCCACCAGACCCCCCACGCCTTGCGTGCCCACAGCGGCCCGGTGACGAGGCCGATCAGTCCGAAGACGACCGCCAATTCGGCCGCCGCCACCGCCACCCGATCCGCCGCCGCCCGCCCCTTGAACAGGTAGATCGCGCTGCCCACGCCGCAGACGAACGCCGAGAGAAACATCATCACCCACGAGGGCACGTGGAAATAGAAGATCTTCTGCACGAGCCCCATGGTCGACTCGTAGGGCGCCCAGGCGATCAGCACGGGCGCCCCGGCGAACAGCAGCATCGCGACGGCAATCACCGGGAGGAAGAGTCGTTGTGTCATGACGTCAGTCTGGTCATTCTGTCATGACCGGTTCGAACGTCCATAGCGAAAGTGTGATGAAGACGACGTCGAAGAAGACCAGCATCCCGATCCACGCGCCCGCCATCGCCAGGTCCGCCTCGGGCTGCAACAGCGCGGCCGTACCGCGCACGCCGGCAATGATCACGGGAATCGTGACCGGATACAACAGCACCGGCAACAACACGTCACGGCTCCGAGCCCGCACGAGCATCGCCGCGAACAGCGTGCCCACCGCGGCGAACCCCGTCGTCCCGAGCCCCAGCAACGCCGCGACGTGCAGCGGGTACCGAAACAGCCCGGCCTGAAACAGCAAGGCCACCAGCGGCACGACGACGAGTTCCACGGTGGTCATCAACGCCACGATGCCGAGCAACTTGCCGACATAGATCGCCGGCCGGTCGACGGGCGCCAGCAGCAGCGCGTGGAGTACATCGTGATAGCGCTCTCGCTCGAAGGTCCGGCCCAACGCGAGCGTCCCGGCAAAGGCAATCGCGATCCACAGAATGCCCGCCGCGGCATCCTCCACCGCGCGGCCGTCGCGCACGAAGCCAAACGCGAACACCAGGACGGTCGACACGGCAAAGAACAACGTGGTGAGGAGCAGCTCGCGGCTGCGCGCCTCGACAGTCAGGTCCTTGCGCATCACCAGCCACGCAACGCGCGCGAAGCGGGTCATGCGGTGCCTCCCGGAACGGCCTCGACCCGCATCGCGTGGCGGTAGCGGTCGCGCAGTGACCCGGTGGACGAGTCCATCGCCGCCACCCGCCCGGCCTTGAGCAGCACCACCCGATCCACGACCGCTTCGGCGTTCTCGAAATCATGCGTCGTCAGCAAGACGATCCGGCCGGCCGCCTTGAGCGACCGGAGCCGCTCGATCAGCGCCTCCGCCGAGGCCTCGTCCAGGCCGGTGAACGGCTCATCGAGCAACAACAGGGTCGGGTCGTGGAGGAGGGCGCGCTCGAGCGCGACACGCTGGCGCATGCCGCGGGAGAATCCGCCGACCGGATCGTCCGCACGCGCGTCCAGGCCTGCCCGCGCAAGCGCGTCGGCCGATCGCTCCGCCGCCCGGTCGAGGCCGTACAGCGCCCCGAAGAACTCGAGATTCTCCCGCGCGGTCAGCTCCGGGTACAGCTGCAGCTCATGGGCCAGGACGCCGATCCGTCCGCGCAGCGCCGAGCCGAGCTGCGCCGCCGACCGGCTGCCGTAGCAGACCTGGCCGCTCGACGCCTGCAGCGTCGTCGCCGCCAGCGCGAGCGCGGTCGACTTCCCCGCGCCGTTGGGTCCGAGAAGTCCGACGATCTCTCCCGCCCCGCTCTCGAACGAGACGTGCGCCAGGGCGCGGCGCCGACCGAAGTACCGCGACACGTCGTCGAACACCAGTCGGTCGAAGTCGACCGATGGCGCCTGGCCGATGGTCGCGGAAGAGACTGACACGGTCGCTGGTCTCGTGGACGCCCGCGTCAGCCGGGCAGGCCCGCAGTGCCGCGCGGCATCGGCGAGATCGCCGGCTCGAGCCGCTGATAGAGCCGCTCCAGCTGGGAGACGAGTTCATCACGCCGCTTCGCATACGGGCCGTCCGAGAGCTTGCCCGCGGAATGATCCGCCTCGACGGTGACAAGGTCGCCGAACAGCCGTTCGCGTTTCGCCTCCAGGCTCGTCCGGCGGCGGTCGCCATCCGCGCCGCCCGGCCCGGTGCGCAACGACCAGAGCCCCCAGGCCAGCATGACGCCGACGAGCGCGAACGCCACGCGTTGAGGCACCAGGCTGTGATGCGGCAGGCCGCTCAGGGAAATCGAAAGGACCCCGCCGGCGGCCAGGCGCGGTCCGCCGCCGACCAGGAACGTGCCCGCTTCGGCGTTCATTTCACGCTCCTGAGTGATCTGCGGAGAGCTGAGGCGCATCTCCCCGCGCTTCTCTGCCACGACGGCGACCTGTTCGACGGCCGCCGGCAGTGGTTGCTCGATCGTCAAGGTCGCGCCCGAGTACGGAAGAATGTAGGCCACGTTCAGCGTCGTCCGTCCCGGCGAAAACGGCCCCTGGAGCGACACCTGGCGACCGACGAGCCGCGCCTGGGTGCTCGTGCCTTCCAGCAGCACCGCGCCCTGAGCGCCCGACGGCAACTCGAAGGCCACCGGCGCCGGGGGCGCGACAGCGGTGCTGCTGTTATTGACCGCTTCGAGCAGGTAGTAGACCTCCACGGCTTCGTCGGACATCTCCACGATCCAGCGCGTGTCGCCCCCGAAGACGATCTCTCCTTCGCGCGCCGGCGCCGACGGCACCGGCGCCGGGGGCGCCGATCCGCCTGCCGACGCCCCGACGCCCGCCACGAGCATCACCCGAACGCCACCCTGGACCGGCACGCTGAAGGTGTCCGACCCGAGCGCTTCGCCGTCGACCGTCGTCGAGACCGAGACGAGACTGGCCGGAATGCCTTCGAAGAGCGCCCGGCCGCTCTCGTCGGTGGAAACGATTCGGGTGTCGCCCGCAACGTGCAGTTCGACCGGGTGGTCCGTGACGTTGTTCCCGAGCGCCTCGCGGACAAGGCGGACACTCACCGAGCCGTTCGGCAGGTCGCCCGACGGCAGCAGGATGCCCGACATCGCCGAGGGTTCGGGCATCGCGATCTGCGCCACGATCGGCGGTCCCGCACCGATCACGACGGCCAGCGCCGCCGCCGCGGTCCACGGCCGGAGTTGGCGGCTCGTCACAGTATCTCCCCGCATTCCTTGCAGAACTTCGCGTCGGCGTCGTTGATCGTCTCGCACGCGTCGCAGGCGCGGGTGTCGCGGGCTACCTCCGCGCTCGACGGGCTGGGCGATCTTGCCGCCTCGGGCGACGCCAGCCGCGCTTGAAGCTCTCGCTCGATCAGGTCCCGGTATTCCGACGCGTCGGAATCGAGCTGGCGCATGAAGCCGATCGCCCGCGCCTTCAGGCGCGCCGCCATCTCCCGAAAGTCCTCGTCGGCGACCTTGCCCATCGCCCGGTCGAACTCCAGCTCCTTGATCGAACGGAGCACCAGCGCCTTCTCCCGCTCGATCGCCTCACGCGTGCGGTTGCTGACGGCGCCGGCATCCACGCCGAACTCGACGGCAGCGAGCGGCCAGAGTGTTCGCAGGAGACCCAGGCCGCATAACGCGGCCGCACCGATGGCGAGGCTCAATAGGATGGTGGCGGCTGGCGTCGTGTCGGTCGAGCGCAGCACGCCGGCGGTCGCCGCCAGGAGCGCGCCGAGAACGAAAAAATGCCAGGGCCGGAACGTGGAACGATCAGTCGAGGTCTCGGAGCTCATCGTCCAGGCGCGCCATCAGTTGCGCGTCGGCCTCGGTCGGAACGCCGGCGGCCAGCGGTATCTCGGCAGCCTCGCGCAGCGACCAGCGCAACGCAATCGCCCCGACGCCAATGGCCCCGGAGATGCCGAGCAGGTAGGGGAACAGCCACGCCAGCCGGTTGAAGCCTTCGTCGAGCGGCATGGCGAGCGGCTCCTGACTGCCGTACTTGTCGATGAAATAGGCGAAGACCTCGTCCTTCGACTTGCCGTCGGCGATCAGGGCCGAGACCTCGTCGCGCATTTCGGCAGCCACAGAACAACAGAACGAGCCGATGACCTTGCGCCCACAGCCCCCACACATGCAGACGATCTGCTGATCCAGCTCGCGCTCGGCCTCACTGCGAGGTACGGTCGGCACGGTCTGGGCCGAGTCGACGTGCTGGGCGTGCAGCGGCGCCGTCGCCAGCCCCACGGCCACGATCAGGAACAGCAGCGACGTCGTCGCCACCCCCTCGGGGAACCGCGAGGCGGCGAACGAGAACGCCCGCTCGGGCAGCAATGCGATGCCGGTGCCGAGCGCCATGATGCCGAACCCGAACCAGATCCAGTTGACGAGCGGGTTCACGGTCACCTGGAAGCTGGCCGACTGATCCTGCATGTCGAACGCGGCCAGGACGATGTAGAGATCTTCCGAGACGCTGCGGCGGATCGCCACTTCGGTCGTCGGCTGCTCCTCGTGCTTCCGGAAGAACCACCGCGCCGGATACATCAGCCCAACGTCCTCGCCGTCCTCGAACACCCGCATCCGCGCCGTGATCATCTGCTTCTGCCCATCGTCGCGAACCGTGACCGCCTCGTGGCGCACGACGAAGGGGCCGACCTCGACCTGCTGGTCGGGCTTGAGCAAGACCTGCTCTTCGAGCTTGTAGCCTTCGCCCGCGAACCCCAGGAACATCAGCACGATCCCGACGTGGACGATGTAGCCGCCGTAGCGGCGGCGCGACCGGGCCACCAGCCCGATGACAGAGGTGAGGAGGTCGGCGCCGGTCGCCTCCTGCCGCACGCGAGTCCCCCGAATGAACTCCTGCCCGATCGTGCCGGCTACGAAGGCGCAGAGTGCGAAGCAGATCCCCGACGACCAGACCCTGAAGCCGACGGCGTACAGCGCCGTGAAGGTCACCAGGCCGCACGCGACCGGCCAGGTGAACTGCTCGCGCAGATTCGCCGGCGTCGACTTGCGCCATGCCAGCAACGGCCCAACCCCGGTCAAGAACAGCAGCAGGAGGCCGATCGGCAGCATCCACTTGTTGAAGAACGGCGGGCCGACCGTCAGCCGCTCCCCCATGATCGCTTCGCTCAACGTCGGGAACATCGTGGCGAACAGCACGAAGACCGCGCAGAAGAGCAGGATCCAGTTGTTCAGCAGGAACGCGGCCTCGCGTGAGGCCCACGAGTCGAGTTCGTGGCGGGCGCGCAAGAGCGGCATTCGATAGATGACCAGGCCGAAGCTGACCAGCAGGATGATCGCCATGAACACGCCGAACATCATCGCCAGCTGCGGGTCCTCGCCGAACGCGTGGACCGATTGCACGACGCCCGAACGCGTCATGAACGTGCCGAAGATCGTCAGGAAGAACGTGACGATCACAAGCGTCACATTCCAGACGCGTAGCATGCTCCGCCGTTCCTGAACCATCACGGAATGCAGGAACGCCGTCGCCGTGAACCACGGCAGCAACCCGGCATTCTCGACCGGATCCCAGCCCCAGTAGCCGCCCCAGCCCAACTCTTCGTAGGCCCAGATCATGCCGAGGACCAGGCCGAACGAGAGGAAGATCCACGCGAACATCGTCCAGCCGCGAACCGCGCGCAGCCACGAGTCGTCGAGATGGCCGGTGATGAGCGCCGCCATGCCGAACGCGAACGGAATTGTCATGCCGACGAACCCGATGTACAGCGACGGCGGGTGGATCACCATGTACAGGTTCTGCAGCAGCGGATTGAGCCCTCGGCCGTCGGCCGGCGCCGCCGAGAGATACGTCGCGAACGGGTCCTTGTTGAGGACCATCACCAGCAGGAAGAACAGCTGAACGCACGCGATGACCGTCACGACGTAGGGGATGAGTTCACGCTGGCGCTCGCGATTCGTCGCCACGGCGATCGACCCGAAGACGGCCAACAGGAAGACCCAGAACATGAGCGACCCGTCGAGGCCGCCCCAGTACGACGTCAGCTTGTAGAACAGCGGCTGCGCAGAATCCGAATAGCGGTCGACGTACTTGACCGCGTAGTTCTCGGTGACGAAGGCGTGGACGATGATGGCCGACGCCGCCGTCATCAGCGCGGTGAGGAGGTAGAACGCGCCGATGCCGCTTTCGATGAGACGCGGCGAGCGCCGACGTCCCCCCACGAACGAGGCGACTGCCGCATAGGCACAGACGACGAACGCGGCGAGGAGCGTGAACGAACCTAGGGCAGCCATGGATTGTGCAATCGCGCGAAGGGGCAGCGCGGTTTCCGACTCGTCGTCGGAGCGCTGCGGCGCCTTACCGGCCGCCCGAGTTCGTCGCCGGCGTGGACGCGGTCGCGGCCATCGGCTCGTACTTGGACGGACACTTCGCCATCACGCCGTTCGGAGAGACGACGAACCCTTCGGGTCCGAGCTGGCCCTTGACCACGACCTCGGCACCGTCCGTGAAGGTGTCGGGCACGATACCGCTGTACTCCGCCTGGATGACCTCGCCGTTGTTCTCGATCTCGAACCGCCAATCGAGGCTGTCAGGGCGACGCATGATCGACTTGTCGACGATGAATCCGTGCACCTGGAGGTTCTTGCCCTCCCACATCGCCGGGTCCACCGTGACCTCGTCGACGTGCTTGTAGTACTCGGTCCCTTCACTGAGCGTGGACCAGAGCAGGCCACTGAAGGCCAGCGCGAGCACGACCGACGTGATTCCGATGCGAACGGCTTTATGACTCATAACGCAGGACTTATCCTGACCACCCCTCTGTCGAAAGAATAGCCCGGACGCCCTCGCCCGTCAATCCGATCGGCCCTCCTTCCCACCGTCGCCGACCGTCCCTGCCGTCGTGACGCCCAACTCCTCCAGCAGCTTCCGCACGAGGCCGAGCGGCAGCCCGACCACATTCGAGTAGGCCCCCTCGATCCGGTCGACGAAGTCGGCCGCGCCACCCTGGATGGCGTAGGCTCCGGCCTTGTCGCGGGGCTCGCCGGTCCTTATGTAGGACGCGATCTGCTCCGCCCGGAGATCCACGAGGTGCACCCGGGTTCGATCGACCCCGCCCGCGGACCTGCCCCGCCAGCGCATCGCCACGCCCGTCAGCACCTCGTGCTCCTGGCCCGACAACCGGCGCAGCATCGCGCCCGCCTCGGTATCATCCCGCGGCTTGCCG
>CEQE01148808.1_pt1 | contig 11515 bp, 14 predicted proteins | sample 356201 | NCBI WGS metagenome assembly CEQE01 (sample SAMEA2619970, study PRJEB7988) | marine metagenome | biome: marine biome (ENVO:00000447); feature: mesopelagic zone (ENVO:00000213) & marine oxygen minimum zone (ENVO:01000065); material: "saline water (ENVO:00002010), including plankton...
AGAGCGCAGCATTGCCCCCGCCAATGACCAGTACATCGAAGGTTCGGGACGTTGCTGTCCCGGAAAGGTTGCCGGCCGACACTCAGATCCCCGTGGACGCAGTATGCAGTAGTGGCAATAAAGCCATGATTGAATTGAATAATCAATATTGTCGAGATCGCCGCTCCCACTGCATTGGGTACGAGTCTCCTTTTACGGACACTGCCCCATGGGATACACTGCAGCGTGATGAGAGGGCGCATGGAAGAGTAGTATAAGTATGCACGGGCGTTGGATCTTTGTGGCGTTGCTGGCTGTGGTCAGCGAGTTCTGTTGTTGCCCGGAGTCTGCGGCGCAGGATTCAGGAGCGGCGGTAGCCAAGACGGCGGAGGGTTTTCTACTGATCGCCGACGAGAAGATGACCGATCCCCGCTTTAGACAGAGCGTGCTGCTGATGATCAAGTACGACGCTGACGGATCGATGGGCGTAATGATCAACCATCCAACCAGCATTCCTCTCGCCACAGCACTTCCCTTTGTAGAGGAACTCGAGCAGAGCCGTGACACGCTGTTCGTCGGTGGACCGGTAGCACAAGGGACACTGTTGGTACTCTTTGAGAGCGACGAAGATGTGACCAGCGAGGGAGTCATCCGGGTATTCGACAACGTCTATTTCAGCATGAGAAACGACGTGCTTGCAGAAGTGCTGAGCCGGAAAGAACCGGTTTTCAAGATCTATACAGGATACGCGGGTTGGACAGCAGGGCAGCTTGAAGGGGAGATCGACCGAGGCGGTTGGCAGTTGGGCAAGGCAGCGGGGACCGTGATCTTTGAAAAGGAACCGAGTCACATCTGGCCCGATCTGATGGGTCATCCGAGGCCCTTGCCCCGCGACTCAGTGCAGGCACGCGTGAGTATCTAATCACGTGCGTCGGGGACTTAGCCGATTACGGTCCCGCTCGTGTGGATCGCCCCCCGATTACGAGATAAAAAGCTTGTGTCAACGGAGTAGCCGGTGTAGGCCAGCTTCATCTGAACGGGGCTGTGATCCACATCTTGACCTTTTTCACACGCTTCGATGATCTTTGCCAACACCTGACCCAGCACGGGGGAAGTCTTGAAAGAGGAACCGCTCGTGCCTATGCACACGTAATAACCCGGCAGATCGGTTCGATCGACGATGGGATACCAGTCCTCGACCGTCACATCGTAAAGTGCTGACAAGCCGCGGGCCGGACCCTGTTTGACCTGTGGAAACCGCTGCATCAGGCGCATGGTCTGGCGTCGCCAATAGGATTCGGTGATGCCGTCGTTGTAGTCATCCGGGTCATCGATCCAGTCCAGATCGTCACACTCCGGTTCGGTGGAGCCAACGATAATATCGCGACCGCCACCTTCCGGTCGCCAGTAAACGCCACTGTCCATATCGCCGACGATCAGCAGGGGCGACGACTCATCAAAGAGAGGATTGTTGAGAGTGTGAACTTCCTGACGCAGTGGACGAGTCGTCAGGGGTAGTGTCACGCCCGCCAAACGATTTACGATAGATGAGTGGGGACCGGCGGCATTGACCACTACGTCGGATTCGATGCGCCCACCATCCGTAGTCGTCAGCTCGAAGGTGTCGTCGTCACGCTTATCGATGGCGCATACCTCTCGGTTAAGCTGAAACTGCACGCCATCCCGCTCCCCCGCATCGCGAAGATTCTGTGTTGCCAGCCCGGGTGAAACCACGTAACCGGCATCTTCTTCATATACGACGCCCTCAATATCCCGGCCCCGTGATTCGAAGAAAGCTTCGTGGTCGGGCGGCAGGGGAGGGAAATTGGAGGCCGTATTGAGATAGGAAAACCGCTGCTTCACTTCTGCAACATCGAGGATGCTGACCTTAATATTCAGTTTGGCCATCTCGCCGACAATAGTGCGTACGTCATCGTCGACCTGTGGGGGAATGAACAGCATGCCGGGCCGCGGAAAGACGATCTTGTCGTCTTCGATGGGACCCAGGAAGCTTTCCCAGTCAGCCCAGACATGTGCTCCTTCGTTGGCGAGGGCGATCATGCCGGGCTCAGAGTAGTAGCGGCGGATAATGGCACAGGATGCGGAAGTCGAGCCGTGCCCGACCGCACCCAGCTTGTCGATCACGGTGACATCCATGCCGAGACGGCGCGTCGCGAGGGCAATGCTACAGCCCACCACGCCAGCGCCGACAATCGTTATTCTCATCCAGACGATCTCGTTATGGTGCAGTCAGGAAAGGTGCTGCCCTTCACCGATGAAGTTCTCGAATCCCGCCTTATCGGTGGCAGCTCTGGCCATGAGCGCTATGCCTTTTTGGATCGAATCCAGATCGGTAGCGGTCGACAGCCTGAGGAAGTGCTTGCCATCTGCGTCGATCTCTCCGAAAGATTTGCGGTCCATGGTGGCCACGCCGAACTTATACAGGAGGAACATCTGGAACAGCTTGGATGGGCTGGACATTGACCGAATGGCAGTGGGAAGGTCCTCGTAAGCCTGCAAGACCCCTATATTGCGGCAGACTCCCTCAATGTTGGGGAAGACGTAGAAGGCCCCCTTGGGGTTGGCACAGGTGATACCCTCTATGGCATTGAGGGCCGGCACGGCATAGTCCCTTCGCTTTTGAAACTCACTCACCATATTGGCGATGACGGTCTCGGTCTCAGGATTCTCATAGGCTTCCCGCCCTGCGTCCTGAATGAAGGGGGGAGTACAGGAGATGGCGTTGATATTCAGGTTCTTGAAGGCATCGTGTTCGGCTCGGGTTGGCAGGATGGCAAATCCCAGTCGCCAGCCGGTCATGGCGAAACTCTTGGAGTGGCCACTGACCAGGACCGTCTTTTCCGCCATGCCGGGCATTGAAGCAATACTCACGTGGTTGAGTCCGTCGAAGACAATTTCCTCATACACCTCGTCCGAGTAGATGCGGATGTCATCTCGTCCCTTGTCCCGAATGACCACGGCGATCTCTTCGAGATCTTCTCTGCTGAGGACGCCACCGGTTGGATTCGAGGGTGAGTTGATAAAGATCAGTTTGGTAGCTGGTGTGATCAGCTTTTCGAGGTCGGCAGCGGCGAAACTGAAGCCCCTGCTTTCTTCCAGGTGAAGAGGAACCGGGTTAGCACCCATGTAGGTGATCCATGATTCATAGATGGGGAATCCCGGACTGGGGTAGATCACCTCGTCTCCCGGATTGACGTAGGTTTGCACGCTGTAACCGATGGGCGGCTTGGCGCCGGGCGTGACGCAGACCAGTTCCGGGTCAATCGCAATGCCGCGGCTCGCCGAGACGCTCGACGCGACGGCACTGCGCAGGGCGGGGATGCCATGGGGTGGACAGTAATGGGTATTGCCGTTTGCCAGGTTCTCCGCGGCACATCTGCGGATGTGTTCAGCGGTATCGAAGTCCGGCTCTCCCAGATTAAACCTGATGACATCTATGCCCATCGCCTCACATTCGGCGATATTGTCCCCCAGGGTGAAGGCATTTTCGGTACCCAACGCCTGCATACGCTCCGCGATCAAACTCATATTGAGAAACCTCCCATGAACTGCTGCTACCGATCGGATTAGATAGCTGGCGGACGTCTTGCCGGAACTGACAGGTGCAGATCCCAGCCGGCTAACTCGTCGGTGATGGCAGCATAAAGCATCAGGTACCTTTTCACTACTTCGCCGCTGCAGCCTGCGCTGAGCGACGAAACCAATCACGCTCTCCTGCCCACATAAAGGGCACAGCCGAACGCCTGGAGGAATCCTTTTGGAACCTTCAGGGCAGATGATGCAGTGATTGACGGTACTCTCTGTCCGTACGCCAGTTTATCCTTTGCACACTTCACCATCTCATATCACCGAATCCGTGTTTCCATACGTTCAGAGAATTCGAAGTTGATGTCGTCCGGGTCGTCTCCGAACGGATGTTCCAACATGTCCTGAATTCTTATCAGCAACACTAAGATGGTGGAAACGATGGCGGCAGAGAATATGCCATAGTATCCAAATTGAGCGAACTGAGGCGCAAGGACGAACAGGGCCAAGATGAGGGAGAGCGCGATAAAGAGACGCAGCGTTATCGGTGTGCGACTTTCGTTTATGGTTAGCAGCTTTTCAAAAGCATAATATGCCTGCTGGTGCCACTGTAATACTCGTGAGATTTCGGGTGCAGGCATCCCGCCGGTACGCATATCTTCACTTGTCTTGATGAATTCTTCGAAGAAACGATCGATCTCTGACAGTTTATTTCGACTCTCATCGCTGCCTGTCTCAGATCGCAGGAAGGTCTGCAGGAGCTGGAAGAAGCCGCGCAGCTCTCTTTGCAGTGCTTCAAGCTTCTGCTCGTCCAACACGGTCTTCGCCGTCTGCCACAGACTGAGTATGACTGACTTGAGCAGAGCGATCTCATCCAGTGCCTTGAATCGTCTGACATTTGCGGTATTCATGGTCACTGCAAATGCGAAGAAGACCCCGGCAAAGAAGATCGTCACCAGAGCTCGTAACTCGATTGTGAAACCGAATGAGTAGCAGAGCCAGGCGCTCAGGGTGGCTAACACCGGGATAACATACAGCCACCTTTGAAAAACTCGATGGAATCTCTTCAATGCGTGCTCTCTGGGGGTAAGGGGCCTGTCATATTGCGCCGATCCGATGACGCTCGTTCATACGGCATATGATAATACCTTTTGGCTTTGGTTCGGCAATCTCGCTGTTGTCTTTTGGCGGTTGAGACGACAGCGACTATTGGGTTGAAGCTCAATGGGGATCGATGCGGACCGATCCATAAGAAGGGCAAAGAAGTCATCTCCCCAACCGTATTTGTCATTCATCAGCCTGTTGACGATCTCCACTTTATCTCGAGTCGGCGACGCGCGGTAGTGCGCCTCGCTGCCCTTGCGCACCAGCGTAACGCTGGGATTGTCGGACAGCCTGGCATACCAGCCGGAACCTTCGCCGGCACGCAGGTAGCTGGACCCTTCGTGATCCACCACCCACAGACGGGTTGTCACGGCTGCCCCCTCGCTGTCGGTGGTGTTTAACTGCACGACTTCCACACGCTCGGATGCAAGCACCTGCAACAGTCCGAGCAGTGCAGTTACGCCCAATACGATGCCGACGACCCATGCCAGGAATCTCATGACTGTTCTCCACTGAGGTATATGCTATAATGTTTAATATTAAATAGTTTAATATTAAACCATCATGAAAGACAAGCGTTCATTTGCCCCCGACAGAGCCGAACTGGATTTGGTCTTCACGCTGTTCAACGAGATAGGGATCATCTCGCAGCTTTCCGGAACCCAGTTTGAGCGGTTGCTTCCCGACGGATTGAGCAGATCGCAGTTCACCATTCTGAATTGGTTCTGTCGCGTGGACGATCAGGCAACGCCCGGTCGCTTGGCGCGAGCGCTCGAATTAACGCGGGGTGCCATTACCAACTCCATCAAGAAGCTGGAAGCTAAACAGCTGATCACGATTACGCCGGACAAGTCGTCCGGCAGGCAGAAAATAGTGCGGCTGACGAAAAAAGGCCGTCAGCTCAGAGACCGATCCATCCTGTCGGCGCATCCTTTGATGATGCAAGTGTTGCAGGACGTTGGCGTCAAAAAGCTCACAACACTCTTGCCCGCACTACAGGAGATCAGAGAGTACCTGGATGCAAGGCGCTCGCTGTAATCCGCATTTACACCAGATCGGCGTTTCAGGTCAGCTCCATATTCCCGCAAACTAAGTGATTCTATTGTCGTACGTCCAACCCAGTTCATCCACCGGATACTTGTCTGTAGCCATGGCAGAGACATTCCGAGGCGCTTTGACCATGGTTCCATCCGGCCGGACGATACAGGCAAACAGCGGAGAGTATCTCTTCGAAGAGTTACTCGCCGAAATGCACATCTGGTTATCAGCCGCTCGTACGATCAGATTTGCCAGCATGACATCTTTGATACTTGTCGGGCCTGGATTTCCTGCGTTGTGAAATGAGTGAAACAGAAGTTCGACACCAAGGTCTCTGTATTCGTCATAGAGTTCCGGGTAACAGTTGTCGTAGCAGACGAGGAATCCACATCGACAGCCGTTGATCTCTATGACGAGTGAGCTGTCGCCTGGGCTGTAGTATGCTTTTTCACCTCGATACAGACGTCGCTTGTCATAGACCCCGACGACCGCACCCTCATTGGAAATCACCTGTATACAGTTTCTTGGCAGACCTGCTTCGATACGGCGCATCGAACCGAGAACAACCCAGAGATCTAACGATGACGCAAGCTCGTATATCCTTTGCTCGTAGCAGTCTAGAGTGGGCCAATCGTAGTTATCAAAAGACTCAAAGTGTGTCGGTCCATAGCCCGGCAGTGCGGTCTCGGGAAAGTGAATGACCTGTGCGCCTCTCGCCGCAGCTTCAGTCATCTGTGACTCAATATACCTGGCATTACGAACGATACGTCCGCAGACCGGAAATTGAGAAGCTGCTATGCGCAAACTAGTCTTCATGTTCCATGCATCTAACGATTAGAATCTCCTGACGCTGTAGCGGTCCCCTCTATGCCAACGCATTGAGGTTATCCTTCTTCCATGCATAGTGGTCGGCCTCCGGTAGATTTTCATAGACACCTACGCTCATTTCTATCAGCAATGCTTGCTCTTCAACCTGGCAGTCCCACGCATTAGCTGCAATCCACGCCTTGATCCGATATCTCCTCTCATTGATCAGTCGGCATCCTAGGCAGGCAGTCTGCCGTACCAGACCCGCCGTCTACTCGTCATCACTACGGGGATTCCAAGCGCATCCAGGAGAATTCCGGGTGCACAGTCCTTGACTACGACACTGCGTCGCGCTACCCGCCGCGCCTCGGCAATGATCGCGATATCGGGGGGCTTGCGTGAGGCAAGGATGCGTACCAGATCCAAACTCCTGGCGGCTTCGAATGTCTTTTCGAACATGGGATCGAAGTACACAACGTCGTGTGAGCCCGTATCCAGCGAGGGTAGCAAGGTCGTGTGATCGGCATGCCGAACATCGATGCGGCGCATCGCGCTCACCAGTTCTGCATCACTGTGGTCGTAGTGAGACATCCCGCAGCGAACCATGGCCGCGAGAATAGGCGACACTTCGAGACCGAGTACCAAGCCCCGTCCGCCGACAATGTGTGACGCAACGATGGCATCTGCTCCCAACCCAAAGGAGCAATCCAATACGCTGTCTCCTGGCTGCAACTGCGCAGCGTCGGCAAAGTGATCGCTTCCTCCAGCCTTCAGAGCGACTATTCTATGTCTCGCCATACTCGGGTGGAACCCGTAGCTGCGCCCGTTTCGAACAAGACGGATGCGCTGTGCCTCAACCACTATGGCCGCGGCGACGCCTTGACGATGAGTCAGTGCCTTGACGGTGTCACTGCGCCGTTCGACAAAGGGGATTCCCAGGTGCGCCGCCAATTCCTCACCGATCGCCGCGGCCTTGCCTGAGGATGAACGGGCCCCGGTAACGACAAGATCTGATAGGTGAAGCTCACCCATTCCAGGGGCTGCTTTGCGGCATGACGCGCATGTTAGGGCCGGTACTCCATGATGTACTGTGCTTCGGTTTTAGCGGTCACGGTAAATCCCAGCCTCTTGTAGAGATCAACGGCCTGATTTTGATGTAAGACTTTCAACCAGAGCCTCTTTTCGGCATGTTGCGCGGTTGCAATAACGTCATCGAGGACTGATCTGCCGATGCCCTGATTCTGGTGGTCCGGATGGATCTGAATTTCTTTAAGCTGATAACTGTCCTCAAGCTTATCCAGCCACACGCCTCCAACCAATTGGCCATGCCTGATTATCTTGTTGAAATCCTGTGTTTGCCACTTGACGTCAAAGTACTCAGTCTGCAATTCGTCATCCCAAGATCCGAATTGCCGCGTAACGACATCGATGTAGCAGACCTTGTTTAGTTCATGAAAGTAGGATTTGTCTGAGTCATCTGCAGGGATGTATTCCGTTGGCAATTCAGACATGCAACACCTGGATTTGAGACTTCGGTTAGAGATGTAATGCACTCAGCTAAGAGCACATATTGGAGCCTACAGGTACACGTGGTAATAGCAAGTGCTCCTGGTCGTGCCAGTCTCTGTTTCGGCGTCCTTAATCTGTATCAGCTTTGCGCCAATCTTCTCGCAGGTCTTCCTGGACGCTGCATTATCTGTCCCACAAGTGATGAGAAGTGGCGTAATGCGATGGGATCTGGCGAGTTCGAACAGCAATCGGCAGCTTCTCGCTGCTAGATTGCTACCCCGGTAGGACGGATCCACCTCGTACCCAATGTGCCCGCCATATTCAGCCAGCCTTGGCGTCAGCGATGTCCGCAACGAGATGTTCCCTGCTTTGCATCCGGTTTGACCATGGCGCATCTCAAATTTGTATTCGGGAACGCGTCCCGTCGCAGTATTCTCCGGACGCGTCTCGATGAGGATCAACTCCAACTCTCGATCCACCAATTCACCTGGATCTTGAAACTCGAACTTGTGCGCTTCAATCATTTGGGCTTCTCGACAGCGGGCGTTATTCCGTTAGGTGACAGATATTCCATGTCGTTGCAGTAGGCGCCTCATGTTGTCAGGTCCAAGGTCCAAGGAAAACTGCTCTGCCGCCATGCCGGCGACCCGGGCTGCATCCACGTTCGACTGATGATCATCGATGAACAGAATGTCCCGTGCAGGACATGCAACTCTCCTGATGATTTCCTGAAAATATGCCTGCGATGGTTTCGATGCCCCCATTTCACAGGATACGAAGCAGTGATCGAAGATGTCCGCATATGCCAGTTCTTCACTCATATACTGAAATCGATATGCTTGCTGATTGGTCGCCAACCCCAAGGTGAGCCCCAAAGTTCGCAAGGACCGTACGATGCTGAGAATCTCCTCACATGGATCGATCATGGTCCAGATGCGGAGGGCCTCATCGACACAATCAGAGCAACCCCACCTTTCGAGGATCTTTGCCAACTCGCTTTTGAATCCCTCGCCTCCGCAGAGAAACGGACGTTCCATCTCGAATATCTCTGCGAGAAATGCGTCAGTCAGCGTCTCGTCATCGATAAGTCGTCCCCAGCGCGAACGCCATCCGGGGCTAGACTGTTGGATTACGCCATCGGCATCCACAAGGACCACAGAAATGGTCATCTTGTGTCTTCCACCTTAAAGTACCAGCCCCGTTTTTTCGCAGGCATCGCGTACAGCCGTAGCACAAAACGACACGCTCTATTCCTCAATCTGTACTCCTGTGTGGATGAATGCCCCTTTCTGAATGAAAGAAACCGCCTGCTGAATGACGTCCGCAGACTGCATGATAAACGGATGTGAATGGCGTACTGTAATGAAGTCCTGCATTCCCTTTACCTTTGTCCGCTCCACAGACACCTTGCCGTCATCAGGGTTGGGCAGATACTGCGAAAGAATCGGATTCACGGACTCGGTGCCAGCTATCACCCCCACTTCAAAATTGACACCACCAAGCTTCATTGGAACGCTGTCCGGGCCAGTGCCGAGTTGTGCGCCTGCGGGGCCGTTGAGAAGGGTATAACCTGGTCTGTCTCGCAGTTCATCCACCACCTCACTCCCCTGGTTAGGAGGCGCTAGCATCACGACTCGTCCAAGTCGGGGTAGGTCATTATGTCTCAGGTAGTATCTTACGAGTATTCCGCCAAGTGAATGAGTAACGAAGTGCAACCGTCCCTCTCGTGGACACCCGTCAATACCTTTTTGCACGGCAATACCAGCCAACGTCTCTACTGGGTGGTGTCTCGAAGGATAGTCGACGTTGACGATCTCAAATTCCTCCTTTGCGAATGCGGCAGCCATTCTGTCCATGGATGAGGCCGTCCTGGCTAAACCATGCAGCAAGATGACACAATCTTGGGCATACGTGTAGCCGCTACACCCAAGTAGAGAAGTGACTGCAAGTGCAACAGACAGAGTATTGCTGGTCACAAGAAGTGCCCGAATACCAGGGCGGTGCAATCAGGTGCTGATTTCAATGCGGTTCCTCTGCCCCAGTGTGACTGTTAGACGACCGTAGAGAAGTTGAGGTCCTTGTTACTCGACCGCATCATGTCATCGTCGGGAAAGGTGACCCTACCGGCAACCGTGTCAAGTCGAGCAATGCTGGAAGGAGCCGGTGACGCCCGCGACCGAACTCTCGTCAGTCACTATTGTGCATAGGTAGACAGGAAGCCCAGCATCACCTGCTCCACCACGTCCGATACGCCGGGAGCGTAAAGCAGACCGATGACGAGGACGACCGTGATCGCGGCACAGAGAATCAAGTAGTTCTTAGTCTTCACGAGCCTGCTCCATCTCTTGCGGCCATTTCGAATATCCACAAATCGCCATCTGTCACCGATTTCTTGATTGCCGCAACAGCTTCAGGTGTATTCCCGCCTGCATATTTCTGAGCGAGCTTCCCGGCGACGCCATCGAGCACATCGCCTTCTTTGATGCGGATCAGTTGGCGTTCGTAGCGCACGCCCTTGATGCGTGCCACGGCCAGACCGTCGCCTTCGTCCGCTTTGAACGCCCAGTCTTTCCAAATGCGACCGAGAAAGGAGCGCATATACCCCGAGGGGATGTACACCTTGCCGTCACTTTCCATAATGAAAATGGTTCGCGAACTCAAGGGGTTTACCAATTGCAGTTCGATGGTAGGTACGTCATCGGTAAAGCTCCAGTCCGGCTCGGACCCGGAGTGCAACTCGCCGGAGACAAGCTCGCCCCCTGGAAACAGAATGGACGGTCCATCGGCACTCTGGTTCTCGACTCTGAGCGTTACGATGGTGACGAGCGGAATCAATATGATGACTCCAATAACTTGAAGAATAATGCGCAGCATCATGCCCTCCTTTGCTCGCTATGTGGTCATGCTACAAGTAAGCGTACTACCTGTCGATAGCTGGATGTCGAGATTTCATCGGTTGAAAATGTTCGAGTGATGAGTTCGACATCAGTCCACTAAGGACTAGAATGTCTGTATTGGGTCAGTGCCACCGCCACGGCTCAACGCTTAGATTACGCCAGTGCGACACGAGGCAGTAAAGTGATAAACCACCATCGCTCGGACGTTACTCCAGAGGATGCCTCCAAGATTGTGCTAAAGAACTTGTCGCACGACTCACGCCTGATCGTCACTGGTCAGATCGGCTGTGGCAAGACCACCTTGGCAAAACGCATTTGCAGTAGCTTAGGAGTGTCACACCTACAGATCGACGACTTCCACGACGATGAGGATCCGATGCATTCGGCAGCGATCGCGGCAAGCTCGATCGACGGTGGATGGGTGGCTGAAGCTTGTGTTTGGCAGATCCCGCCGCCGCTTTGGAAGTCTGCCGATCTAGCCGTCCACCTGGACTACGCAAACAGTGTTCATTACCTGCGGATCCTGCGCCGCTGCGTGCACAACTGCCTGTCGGAGCCAACGTGGGCCAATGTCCGCGACAACGTTCTTGGAGGGGCACCTGCTGGCCGACCATGTTCACATGATGATATCGATA
>CEQE01010364.1_pt1 | contig 11514 bp, 9 predicted proteins | sample 356201 | NCBI WGS metagenome assembly CEQE01 (sample SAMEA2619970, study PRJEB7988) | marine metagenome | biome: marine biome (ENVO:00000447); feature: mesopelagic zone (ENVO:00000213) & marine oxygen minimum zone (ENVO:01000065); material: "saline water (ENVO:00002010), including plankton...
GCGACCAGCAGTACCCCGCCGCCGACCCGCGTGAATGCGTCCAGCGCCGCGACGCCTCGGCGATCCAGGCCGCGACTGGTCAGCACCAGCACGACCGCCGGCGCCGACCCGGGCGCCGCCAATCGTGTCGCGAGCCGTGAGGCGGGTACCGGCTCAATCGCAAATCGGACCTCGGCATCGGCCACCTGCAGCGCCTGATACAGAAAGAAGGCTTCGGTCGCGGCGTCGCCAGAGGCGGTAACGACCGCCACCTCCATCGGCTCGGGCGGCGCCAGGAGCAGGTAGCGCGCGTTGTCGGCCGCGTAGCCCGCGTCATCCTCCACGACGACACTGGCCTCGCCACGACGCGGGAGCACGACCGGAAAATCGACCTCGCTGCTGACGCCTGCGGGCACGGTGACGGAGGCGCGGTCGACCTCGGCCCCGTCCACCAACAACCTGAGCTGCGCCAACCGCGTCCCCTCGCCACCATTCAGGACCGTCGCGCGCGTGCCGGACGGTCCGCCGCTGATAGCAGTCACCGCGAGATTGCCGGCCGGCGAGTCAACCATCACGGCGCTCACGGGAATTCGATCGGGCACGACCCCCTGCCCCTCGGCGCCCCAGCCACTCCGCTGCAGGTCGGTCACGATCACGATCCGTCCGGCCCGCGTCCCGATGACCTCTGCGGCCCGGCTCAGCCCGACCCGGTAGCGAGTCGCGCCAGCGCCCGCCGACACGTCCGCAATCGCCTCCAGCGCCGCCGGCCGACCGGCCGAGGGCGGGGCCACGACAGCGGCGGTCTCGTCGAACGCCACGACGGCGACCGCATGCCCGGCCGGCACCGCGTTCACGGCTTCCCGCGCCAGTTCCCTCGCCCGCGCGAACTGGCCCGGGCTGGACATGCTGAACGACCGATCGAGCGCGACGACCGTGACGCCGCCGAACTGGGCCGTGGTGTCCGCCAGGTAGGGTCGTGCGAAGGCCAGAGCCAGGAGCACCAGGGCCGTGACCCGGAGCGCCAGCAGGAGCCACTCCCGCAGCCGACGACGCGCCGCCTGTTCCACCGGCGTTCGCTTGATGAGAAACACCGCCGCAAACGCGCGGCGCACCGCCGTCTCACGCTTCAGGAGATGCAGGACGATCGGAATGGCGGCCGCGGCCAGGCCCACCAGAAACGCCGGCACCAGGAACGACACTCCGAACATTTGGGCTCCGAGCAGGCGCCTACTGGTGGCGGCTGCGGGTCGACAAGTAGCTCATCAGCGCGAAGTCCAACGGTTTCGACGTATCGACCAGGTGGTAGTCGACGCCGACGAGCCGCAATTCTCGCTCGTACCGCGACACGAGCGTGTTGATCTCGCGCAGGTAATGGTCACGTATCTCAAGCGGCGCGGCCAGCACTTCGTCAGCCGTCTCCAGGTCGCGAAAACGCGTCACCCGCTCGAATGGGAACGTCAGCTCGTCGTGGTCGAGCAGGTGAAACACGACGACGTCGGCGCCGCGGAACCTCAGGTGGCGCAGCCCCTGGATCACCTGCTCCGGTTCGTCGAGCAGATCGGACAGCAGCACCACGATGCCACGCTTGACGAGCGCATCGGCGAGCTGGTGCAACGGCTTCGCGACGTTCGATCGGCTCCCCAGCTTCACGCGATCCAACTCGAGTAGCACCGACCGGAGATGACCCGGCCGCGCGCTGGCTCCCAGATGGGTCACGATGTCGTCGTCGAACGCCATGAAGCCGACCGCGTCGCGCTGGCGATTCATCAGGTAGGCAAGCGCCGCGGCGAGATACGACCCGTACTCGGCCTTCGTCACGCCCGTCGAGCCGTAGCCCATCGACCCACTGACGTCGAGCAGCACGTGGCAGTCGACGTTGGTCTCCTCCTCGAACTTCTTGACGTAGTGCCGGTCGCTGCGGGCGTAGACCTTCCAGTCGATCGTCGAGAGATCGTCGCCCGGCAGGTACTGCCGGTACTCGGCGAACTCGACGCTGAATCCCTTGAACGGACTGCGGTGGAGACCCGCGAGGAAGCCTTCGACGATGGTCCGCGCCTTCAACTCGATCGAGCCGATGCGCGCGATGACGGCCGGGTCGAGAAATCGAAGCTCGCCCCCCGTCGCTCCGACCGGCATCCTACATCTCGCTCCGCGGCGGCGGGACCGCCTCGAGGAGCTGGGCGACCACCTTGTCCGAATCGACCTTCTCGGACTCCGCGTAGAAGTTGGTGATGACCCGGTGGCGCAGGATGGGCGGCGCGAGTGCCGCGATGTCGGCAACCGAGACGTGGAACCGTCCCTGCATGAGCGCGCGGGCCTTGCCCCCAAGAATCAACGACTGCGACGCGCGTAGGCCGGCGCCCCACTTCACCCAGCGCTGCACGAACTCGAGGTTCGCGCCCCGGCCCGGCCGGGAGGCATCCACCAATCGCACCGCGTAGCGCGCGATCTCCTCGGAGACGAAGACCTGTCGGATGAGCTTCTGGAACTCCACGATGTCGTCGCCGCGCAGGACGCACGCCGGGCGCTCGCGGTCGGCGCCGGTCGTCTCGGTCACGACCTGCACCTCCTCGTCCTCCGACAGGTAGTGCATGACGATGTTGAACATGAACCGGTCGAGCTGCGCCTCAGGCAGCGGGTAGGTGCCCTCCAGCTCGATCGGATTCTGCGTGGCCAGGACGAAGAACGGCCGGTCGAGCTGGTACGTGCGGCCCGCCGCGGTCACGTGATACTCCTGCATCGCCTCGAGCAGCGCCGCCTGGGTCTTCGGCGGTGTCCGGTTGATCTCGTCGGCCAGGATGATCTGCGCGAAGACCGGCCCCTTGACGAAGCGCAGCGCCCGGTGCCCGCCCTCCTCGTCGAGGATTTCCGTGCCCGTGATGTCAGCCGGCATCAGGTCAGGCGTGAACTGAATCCGCCGAAACGTCAGATCCAGGATCTCGGCGATTGTCTTGATCAGCAGCGTCTTGGCCAGCCCGGGCACGCCGGTGATCAGGCAGTGCCCGCCCGTGAAGAGCGCGATCAAGACCTGGTCGATGCACTCGTCCTGGCCGACGATGACCTTTCGGACCTCGGAGAGAATCTGCTCTCGACCGCGCGTGACGCGCTCGGCCAGTTCCGTTGCCGTCGATTCCGATATCGTGTCCATGCGCCGCTCGTCCGTTCGTGTCGCTAGTGGGTCAGCGCGTAGATGATCTCGTTGATCATCATCCGGTACGACTGCCCCGTGTACTGGATGTAGCCGGGATACTCCTCGGCGTTCGACCATTCCCAGCCGTCGCCCATGTCGGTGTTCCAGTTGATGAGCATCATCGGCCGCCCGTCGTCGTCGAGCACCGCCCGCAGGCGCGGCACGAACCCGCCCTTCTCCCAGGTCCGGCCGCTGAAGAACGCGCCCAGTCCGGGAATCTGCGGATACTTGTCGACGTTGTAGAAGCAGTGAAAGATCGGGTGATCGGTGTCCAGCTCGACGATCTCACGGCCGGGCACGATCTGACCGACCTGCGCGACGAAGTGGTCCCACTCGAGCGGACCGTGAAAATCGTCGAACGTGATCGTGCCCCCGCGCGCCAGGAACTCGCGCAACGTATCGATGTCGCTGGGCCGCAGCTCGAGATTGCCCGGCTCGACGACGTAGAGCCACGGATACTCCCAGATCCGCGGGTCGTCGAGCGTCAGCACGATCGGGTCGTGCACCTGAATCGACGTGATCCGCGCTAGCCGTCGCGAGAGATTCTGCTCGGCCGCCGGCGCGTCGATGGCCCAGGGTTCATTCCAGTACTGCCGGAACCGGGCTTCGTCCATCGCCCACGAGTTGTACCTGACGCGGACGAACGTCCACTCGAGGCCCGCGAATCGGCCGCTCGAGACGATCGGGATCTGGTCGGCGACGCGCGCCGCGATCGGCTCCGACACAATCGCGACCGCCGCCACCAACGCTAGGCCCGACGTCACCCGGAGAAGCCAACGCCGCCAAGGCTTCCAGCCATCGCTCCGGGCGATGCGCCGCCGCGCCGCCGTCACGGCACCTCTCCAACGGTCCGCAGCAACAACTCCTGACCGCGTTCGTAGGACGGCGCCAACTCCAGCGCCGCCAATGCGTGGCGCTTTGCCTCGTCGACCTCTCCGGCCTCCAGCAGGCTCTCGGCCAAATCGCAGCGCGCCACGACGGCGTCCACGGGCCCAGCCGCCAGCGCAGCGCGAAACTCGCGGATCGCGGTCGGAATCTCGCCACGGTCCATCGCCAGCCGGCCGAGCGCGGCGTGTGGCACCGAGTCGAACGGATCGATGCCGATGATCCGTTCATAGGCCGTTCGCTGATACTCGGTGTGACCCATTTCCTCGGCCAGCGCTGCCAGCCGCCGCGCCACCTCGATGTCGCGGTGGTCGTACTCCAGCAATCCGGCCAGCTCGCGCATCGCGCGTTCGCGGTCCTCCTGCCTGATCGCGATGTCGGCCAGCAGCGCGCGCGGACTGTTCGCCCCGGTGGCAATCGGCACCAGCGCCGACGCACGCTCCAGCACCTCGACCGCATCGTCGAGATCGCCGGCCTGGTACAGCGCATGGCCGTAGGTCACCTGAATGGCGTAACTGCCCGGATAGGTCGTCGCCAGCGCGCGTAGCATCTCCAGCTCGTTCCCGGCCTCGGGCAGCGTGCCGGACACCGGCTGGCGGAGCGCCTGGCGCAGCTCGCCGAATCGCGCCTCGAGCGCCGCGTCGAACGTCGCCTGGAGATCATCGAGGTCGACGCCAGCCGCCCGGTCGAGCGCCGCTTCGGTGTCGAGTCCATCGCCGTAGCCGCGCAGGAGGTCGTGCAGCACCGGTTCGCCGTAGAGATCGGCCAGATGCTCCACGAGCAGCGACGCCTCGTAGTAGGCGAGCGAGATCGTCTCGGGCTTCGTGAAGCCCGCGTTCAGCTCACTGAGCGGCAACGTCTCACCCGCCTCGAGGGCCTGCGCGAACGTCAACTCCATGTCGCGGCCCCAGGCCGGCTCGGCCAGCCCCTCCTCATAGACCGAAATGCCCTCGGTCAGCCAGCGCGGCACGCGGTTTCGCGACATCTGCAGCGTGATGACGTGCGCCATCTCGTGCCAGAGCGTCGCCTGCCAGTTGAACGTCCCCGGAGGCCGGGCCCGCGGCGAATCCATCGTCACGACCCGACCGAAGCAGGCGCCGAGCGCGCCGATCATCCCGGGCAGTCCCACGTTGCGCACGGCGAAATCTATGTGGCGCGGGAACACCTCGACCAGCACCGAGCCGTCCACCTCGACGCCGTAGCGCGCCGACAGCGTCTCGAGGGCCTCCGAGGCGAGCGAGACGACGTAGTCGCCCAGCACGGGCGCCTCGTCGGGATGCAGGCGCACCACCAGGTTCCCCGAATCGATCGTCTCGAACCCGTCGACAGCATCTAGCATTTCGAGCAGGTTGTACGTCACGACGCTGAACGGATCCGCCTCGAACGATCGCTCGAGCACCTCGCGCGCGCCGGCCTCGTCACCGGTCCGGAGCAGGTGCATCCCCAGATCGGCTTGCGCCAGCGAACTGTCGGGCGACAGTTCCAGCGCGCGCCGGACGAGCTGCACGGCTTCGTCGAACCGATAGTGGCTCGCGGCCTGGGCACCGGCCACGCGGTACACCTCCCCGTAGCCGGGGTTCAGCGCCAGAACACCCTGCACCTCGTTGCCGAAATCCGGCAGGCGATCTTGGACGTAGGCAATCGCGCCGCGCAGGGAACGCGCCTCGAAGCTATTGGGATTCACGTCGAGCGCCTGCTCGATTAGCTCGATGGCGTCGTCATAGCGCCGCTCGTCGAGCGCCAACTCGGCCAGCAGCACGTAGGCCGCTTCGGAGTCCCCGTCGATCTCGAGCGCCCGGGCCACGGTCTCTGCCGCGGCCGGCGGATTCTCGTTGGCGAGCGCGCGGGCGAGGCCGATATGCGCGGGCACCCATTCGGGATCGGCAGCCAAGGCTACCTGGAACGACTGGACCGAGTCCCCAGTACTGTCCTTCTCCAGCAACAACTCGCCCCAAGCCGCATTGATGGCAGGGTCCTGCGGCGAAACCGAGGCCGCCCGCCGGAAGTAGGTCTGTGCGTCACGCGTTCTGCCAAGCAAACGAGCCGCTTCCGCGACGCGCAGCAGTTCGACATCGACCCGACGGCGAGCCGCCGTAGCGATGATCGGCGCGAGGCTAGCTACAGCTTCCTCGCGGCGGCCGAGGCGCATCATCAACGCCCCAAGCTCGAAAGCTCCCGCGCCGGTCGGATCGACGCCGGCGGCCGGCACGAGCAACCGCTCGGCCTCCGCGAAGTCGCCGCGCCCGATGGCGATCCGGCCGCGCACCGCCGCTGCCGCGGCGTCGTTGACCTCGCGCGCATCAGCCAGTCGTTCCGCCTCGGCAATATCGCCGCGCGCGAGGGCGCGACGCGCCGCGCGCAGAAACTCGTGGCGTTCGGAGGCTTCGGTCACGGCCGCGGGCGGGGCGTCGGGCGCCTGCGCGCCGGCCGGGCGCGGCCCGATCGCCGAAACGGCCGTCGCGATGATGAAGGCAGAACAGAGAACCCGAAACGGCCTTGCAAGTGCGGCAGACATGCTATGAATCGGTCCGATTATAGCGCAGCGCCCGTTCCTCCACCCGGATCCGACGGGCGGTCAGCCATCCGAACCCGACGCAGATGATCGGCGCCGTCACCACCGCGCCGAACGGCGAGACGACGCCGATCCCCGTGATGGCGACGCGATCGGTCGGCCGCGACGGCGGCATGGAGGTCTACGAAAGCGCCGCGCGCTGCGCGGCCTCGGGAACGACGTGCTGCGGGGTCAGTGCTTGACGAAGGTCACGAGCGACCAGATGCGCGGAATGTTGACCTTCTCGATCGAGATGGGATCCAGCTCGGCCTGGGCCAGGAACGCCGGCAGATCGAGATCGGCCTTGAAGCCGACGTGCACGGTGAGCGGCGACAACAACCGTTCGATCCGCCCCAGCACCTTGTGCTCGCTGAGGAAGTGGTTCAGCACGATGATGCGCCCGCCGGGCCGGCAGACCCGGTGCATCTCCTTCACCACGGCGACTGGATCCGAGACGACGCTGATCACGTAGGGCGCGTAGACGAGGTCGAACGAATCATCGGCGAACCGCAGGTTCGTGGCGTCCATCTGCTTCAGCCGGACGTTGCTGACGCCGTGGCGGTCGAGCCGACGCTGCGCCCCCTCCAGCATCGAATGCGACAGGTCGATGCCGGTGACGTGACAGTCGGGCGGGTACAGGAGGGCGTTGATGCCGTTGCCGACACCGACTTCGAGGACCTCGTCGTCGGTGTCGATCGAGAGACGCTTGATGGTCTGCAGGCGGCCGGGGTGCAGGGTCCAGCCGTAAATCAGGTCGTAGACCGAGGAGATGCGTTCGTAGACGCGCCTGACGAACCCGGTTTCCACGGAGACGACCGAGAGCGTGCGCGTGGCGGCGTCCGACGACACGACAACGTCGTCGCTCGACACCGACTCCTGCCCGAACAGCGATACCAAATGAAGACGCCTCCGTCACTCAGATGGGGCGCCTTGCGCCCCACGTGACCGCCTCGTGGGGGCCCCGAATGCCCCACGCCAGCGTCCGCGGCGCGCGCCGTGCGCGCGCTGGACCTCACTTCACCACTTCGCCACCCGCGGGAGAAGCAAGACTCATGACTATACCCCGCGGGTCCACGAGGAGCAAGGCGCCCACGCCTCGCCCGACCTCTGCTTCCTCTCTTCGGTCGCACGCCTGCCCGAGGTCAACGTGCGGCAGTCCGCCGCCCCACCCGGTTCGACGACGATCCGGTCTAACTTGTTCACTCGAAAGACGTTTCGTGATCGAACCGGTTTGACACTCCCTCGGGGCGCTCGTTATAGTTTTTCAACCGACCCGTGCCAGAAGAAGCCAGGTTTCTCTCGGCCACGCAGCTCCTGCTCACCACGCTGATGGTGAAGCTGGCGGTCGTCGCGGTCGTGGCGACGATGCTCGTGCGGTTCCGCTGGTTCCGCCGGCTGTTGCTCACCGAACGCCGCGCCTGGCGTGAACGGTTGATCTTCGCCTTCGCGTTCGGCGTACCGGTGAGCACCGGGGTCGTCGCCCGGCTGCTGCTCGACTATCAGGCGGCCGACCTGACCCTGGCCGGCGCCTTCATCGCCGGCCTGATCGCCGGCCCCTACACCGGGGTCATCGTCGGATCGCTGGCCGGCATCCCGGCGCTGCTCGCCGGCGAGTTCGCCGCGCTGCCCTTCGCCATCGGGTGCGGCTTCGCCGGCGGCGGCCTGCGCGAGGCGTGCCCGAAGGAGGCGATCTGGCAGTTCTCGCCGTTCGTCTTCACCGGGCTGCACCGCCGCGCCTGGCGCTTCGTCCGGTCGTTCCAGATCGACTGGCAGGTGCCGCTGCTGACCGCGCCGATCTCGCTCGAACTGCTCCGCCACGCGCTCGGCTACCGCTTCACGGGCCGGCTGTTCTATCTCGAGGCGACGACCCCGGTCATGTGGGTCCTGACGCTGCTGGGCGTCGTGCTCTCGGTGGCGCTGCCGATCAAGATCTGGAACAGCGCGCGGAACGAGCACCGGTTGCAGGAACAGGAGAAGTTGTTGATGGCTGCCAAGGTCGAGGCGCTGGCCAGCCAGATCAACCCGCACTTTCTCTTCAACACGCTGACCTCAGTGTCGTCGCTCATCCGCTCGCAGCCCGACCAGGCCCGCATGGTCATCACCAAGCTTTCCGGGCTGCTCCGCCGGCTGCTGCGCAGTCACGACCACTTCGTGACGCTGCGGGAGGAGCTCGCCTCGATCGACGAGTATCTCGACATCGAGACGGTGCGATTCGGTCCCACGCTCGTCGTCGACAAGCAGATCGCCCCGGATACGCTGGACGTGGTCGTGCCCAGCATGATCCTGCAGCCGCTGGTCGAGAACTCGATCAAACACGGCCTGTCACCCAAGGTGGGCCGCGGGCGGCTCACGATTCGCAGTGTGCGCGAGGCGGGGCACGCGATCATCGAAGTCATCGACAACGGCACCGGACTACCCCAGAGCCCGAAGCTGGATCGGGCCTCCTCGGGCGGCATCGGCCTCAGGAACGTCAACGAGCGCCTGCGGGTCATCTATGGCGCCAACTACCAGCTCAAGCTCGACAGCACGCCGGGCCACGGCACGTGCGCCCGGATCGAGATTCCCGAGCTGGTGGCCGCGGAACGGGTGACCGCCTAGACGACCCATGGATCTCCGCACCGTCGTCGTCGACGACGAGCAGTTGGCTCGCGAGGAACTCTGCTTTCTCCTGGAGCAGCTCGACGACCTCAGCGTCATCGGCCAGGCCGGCGACGGTCCCGAGGCTCTGCGGATCATCGGCGACCTCGACCCCGACGTGGTGTTTCTGGACGTCCAGATGCCCGGCTTGACCGGGTTCCAGGTCGCCCGCGAACTGCTGACCGAGCAGGCGCGCGCCCAGATCGTCTTCGTCACCGCCTACGATCAGCACGCCCTCGAGGCCTTCGAGGTCAATGCCGTCGACTATCTCCTCAAGCCGGTCGAAGCCTCGCGGCTCGCCCAGGCGGTCGACCGGGTCAGGAGCCGCCCCCAGACGCCCACGCCCGGGCTCGCAACGGAGGACCTGGAGCGGTTGGTCGACCTGGTGGCCCAAAAACAGAACCGCCGGGACCGCGTCGCCGTCAAAGTGGATGACCGGTTCGTCCTCGTCAAGGCCGACGACATCATTTACGTGTCGCTCATCGACGATGCGATTACAATTGTTACGGCGAACCTGGTGGGCACGTCCAACCACCGGACGCTCGACGAGTTGCAGGCCAGTCTGGACCCGGCGATCTTCTGGCGGGTGCACCGGTCGCACGTCGTGAACATCAACAAGGTGAAGGAGATCGTGCCCTGGTTCAGCCGCAATTACATCTTGAAGATGAAGGATGCCAAGGCCACCGAGATCCCCGTCAGCCGGGCGCAGACCAAACGGCTGCGGGACTACCTGAGTCTCTGAGCGCCACGCAGAGCGCACCGCCGATGACCCACCAGAGATGACCGACCCGAAATCGCCTCCGGACGAGGGCGCCTGGCGCGCGCCCGACTGGCCTTCCTCGACGCCCGACACCGGGCGGGAGGAGCGGCTGCGGCTGAGCCTCGAGCATCCCGAGGCCGAGCCCCCACCGGAGCACCCGAGCCAGGCGCCGGATCCGGCGCAGCCGGAAGAGGCCGCGCCGCCCCTCCCGGTTCAGGCGCAGCCCACGCAGCTGCAGACCAAGCCGACGCTGCTCAGCTGGGTGGTGATGGAGTTCGTGGCGTGGCTCAAGACGCTGGCCTCTGCCGCCGTCTACGCGACGCTCATCGTCACCTTCGGCTTCCAGGTGGCGCGCGTCGAGGGCCAGAGCATGGCCCCGACCCTGGCCGACCAGGATCGGCTCATCGTCAATAAGCTGCTGTACCGGCTGACCGAGCCGCGTCGCAGCGAGATCGTCATGCTCTACTACCCGCTCGACCCCGACAAGTCGTTCGTCAAGCGGGTGATCGCGGAAGCGGGCGACACCGTCCGGATCGACAACGGCAGCGTCTTCGTGAACGACGTGCCGGTCCGGGACGAGTACGTGCCGCTGGATTTCCGGAGCTACGAGGATTACGGGCCGCAGATCGTGCCCGAGGGCTATTACTTCGTGATGGGCGACCACCGGAACAACAGTTCGGACAGCCGGCACTGGGGGATGGTCCCGAAGAAGTACATCATCGGCAAGGTGCAGATCCGCTGGTGGCCGATTCCCACGGCCCGGTTGTTCTGACGCCCGCCCCTACGAGTACAGCCCGTCGATCGCCTCTTTCCACCGCTCGGCGACGACGCGGCGGCGGACCTTCATCGTCGGCGTCAGCTCCCCTCCCGCAATCGAGAATTCCGCCGGCACCACGGCGAATCGCTTGATCTGCTCGAAGCTGGCCAGGCTCTCGTTCACCTGGTCGACCACGGCCTGGTACAGCGCGCGAACGTCGTCGCGACCCACCAACTGCTCGAGCGGCGCGACGTCACCGCCGACCCGACGCACCTGCTCCTCCAGCAGCGCGCGGTCGGGCAGCAGCAGCGCGGTCACGTACTGGCGCCGATCACCGATCAGCACTGCCTCGGCGACGAGCGGGCTGGCCTTGAGCCGCCCCTCGACCGGCTGCGGCGCGATGTTCTTGCCGCCGGAGGTCACCAGCAGGTCCTTCTTCCGATCGGTGATTGTGACGTAGCCATCGGCGTCGATCTCGGCGATGTCGCCCGTGTGGAACCACCCGTCCTTGAGCACTTCGGCCGTCGCCTCGGGCTTGCCGAAGTAACCGGGCATGATGTTCGGGCCGCGGGCCAGCAGTTCCCCGTCGGCGGCCACCTTGAGCTCGACGCCGGGGATCGCCGGGCCGACCGTCCCGATACGCACCGCCTCGCGCGGATTGACCGTGAGCACGGGAGCCGTTTCGGTCAGGCCGTAGCCCTCGGCGATCGGCATCCCGATCGCGCAGAAGAACTCGGCGGGCGCCCGCCCGAGCG
>CEQE01122617.1_pt1 | contig 11497 bp, 11 predicted proteins | sample 356201 | NCBI WGS metagenome assembly CEQE01 (sample SAMEA2619970, study PRJEB7988) | marine metagenome | biome: marine biome (ENVO:00000447); feature: mesopelagic zone (ENVO:00000213) & marine oxygen minimum zone (ENVO:01000065); material: "saline water (ENVO:00002010), including plankton...
CGTCCATCAGCGTCTAATTTCTTTCTGCGTCAAATTCTTTCAACGTCAAATTATGCTTTCTCCAAAATCGTCACCGTAACATACGTGCCTGTTCCGGCATGGCTGTGGATCAGACCTTGCTTTGCGTTTTTTACTTGAAGTTTATTATTTCCAAAATGTTTTTTAATTGTTCCCTGTAATTGCCACATGGCGAATACCGCCTGCATAATACCGGTGGCTCCCACTGGATGACCGGATGCGAGAAGTCCTCCTGACGGATTAACCGGAATCTTGCATTTCTTGGAAAGTTTTAATCCATAATCGATGCCATTCATAAAAGGAAATCCTTTTTCCACAAATTTCCCTCCTTCACCGTATTTACATAGACCGAGATCTTCATAGGTCTGAATTTCGGAAGACGTGTACGCATCATGCAGTTCAATAAAATCCAGTTCTTCTATTGGATTTTTTATTCCCGCGTGTTGATAAGCGGTTTTTGCCGCTGTCCTACCGGCTCTGAAAGAATGTACGCCGGGATATTTCAATTTTTTATAATCTTTTTTGTTTTCGTGAGGGAGAAGGATAACATCACCATGTGGTCTGTCAGCCATTCTCATACAGTCCGTTCCTGTTCCAATGCCTTTTATTAAAACAGGATTATCGCAAACTTTAAAAGCGGTTTCCTCATCTGCTAATATAACAGCCGCGGCGCCGTCAGACATGGTACAGCAGTCAAGTCTTGTCAGAGGCCATGCTACCATTGCCGAGTTCCTCACATCTTTCACGGTGAGCTCCGCCGGGTGCTGAGCAAATGGATTGTAAAGAGCGTTTTTATGGTTTTTAACAGATACATATGCCATCTGTTCCGGCGTTGTTCCAAACTCATGCATATGTCTTACAACCATCATCGCGTAATAACCGGAATAGAACCCGCCAACCGGGTAATCAAAGTTTGTATCCGAAGCATGGGCAATAAATTCATTTCCTTTCCATGTATTGACCCTGCTCATGGTCTCGAAACCTGCCCCAACAACTACCTTCATTCTCCCTGACGCAATTTCCTGGTACGCGCTCTGAACACATAAGCCGCCGGTAGCTCCTCCACCTTCCACTCTCTTTGAAGGTTTTGGACAGAGTCCGATATAATCCTGAACCATGGCCCCTGACATGAGCTGACGTGTAAAGTGGTCTGAAAAATAAGAGATCACAGAGCCGTCCATCATGGAAGGCTTGAGTTTTGGAACATCGGAAAGAGCATGATCATAAGCTTCCCTGACCATAAACCTGAAATCCTTCTCAGGATTTGCCTTGGAAAACTTTGTTACACCGCCTGATATCAGATAAACTTTTTTCAATTATGCCCCTTTCACAGCAATGAATCAGAGAATACAAAGATTAAATCTAATGCATTAACATTATTACAGAAATTCTTGATTTCCAAAACTAAAAAAACTATCTTAAAAGCAAAACTTAATTTTTTAATTCCCGGCTACCGGAATAACATCCAATTTATTGATAGGATAATTCTAAACACATAATCATCAGAATTTAAAATTTTAATCATTGGTTGTTAAAAACAGAACATAATGTATAATTATTATAATCATTATTAACTTTTATGGAGGGTGAATAATGAAAGAAAAAGAGGAAAGAGGGTTTGGGGAAATAATGTATGTGGAGTTTTGCAGGGCAATTCCCTGGGGCATCACCTTTTCGGTCTGTCTGTTTCTCAGCGTCTCTTTATTGTTTTGTGTATTTAAGCAGGATGTCAAAGAAGCTGTAGATTATACCCAAACAAGGGCTATTGACAACCTAATGGTAACTTTTCTTGATGAAGACTTCTTTCTAAAGGTCAAGCAAAATACAAAAGAGACAATAGAATTTGCCGTTAAGTCCATTAACGAGGAATTAGTGGCACCCTATCGTCCCCACCAGGAATAAAGTTTTTGTCTCCACGCATTTGATATTAACGCTCATTAATGAAATTATGAGAAAAGCGGCGGTAGCAGGAAAATTTTATTCGGATTCACCAACTGAACTTCAGAAAGAAGTCTCCAGTTTCATTAATATTCCATCCAAAAAACAAAAGGCGCTTGGAGTTTTGTCCCCTCATGCCGGGTATGTTTATTCAGGGGCTGTAGCGGGAGCGGTTTTCTCAGCAATAGACCTGCCGAATTCTTTTGTCATTATTGGCCCAAACCATTCAGGAAGAGGGGAAACAGCGTCCATTAATTCCAAAGAAGAATGGAAAATGCCGGGTGCTATTATAAAAATGAACAGCAGGCTGGCTGAAATTATCAAGTCAAAAACCAATGCGATAAAAGAAGACAGTACCGCACACCGCTATGAGCATTCTCTTGAAGTGCAAATACCTTTTATACAGAATTTCCTTGATGAGTTCGATATAGTACCGATTTGTATCCAGCATTTAGACTATTCTAACTGCAAAGAAATGGGAATTGCTATAGCAAGGTCTATTAAAGAATATTGCCAGCCTGTTTTAATAGTCGCCAGTAGTGACATGACACATTATGAATCTCAGAAAAGCGCGGAGCAAAAAGACAGGATGGCGATAGATCAGATTATTAAACTTGATCCCAAAGGGCTTTTTGATACTGTCCGCAATCATTCTATTAGCATGTGCGGATTCATTCCCGCTACAATTATGCTTATCGCCTGTAAAGAACTGGGAGCTGAAAGCGCGGAAATGATAAAATACATGACGTCAGGAGATGTCAGCGGAGACTATGATCAGGTTGTGGGATACGCCGGTGTTGTCGTTGTTTAACCGGCTGTTGCTTAATTCAAATTTTATCAGACCACCCCTGCGCTTTACGTTTCCCCTCCCTGGCAAGAGCCTATCCTGAGCTTGCCGAAGGAAGGGGTTTAGGGGAGATGTTAATGTTTTACCGGTTACCTCAATGTACCTCTTCAACGCTTTGAACACCGGGTACTTTTTCTTTTAAAGCCTGTTCTATTCCCATTTTCAGTGTAACCTGAGAACTAGGACATCCGGAACAAGCTCCAACGAGTTTCAACTTAACATTACCATCCTCAGTAACATCAACTAATTCCACGTTTCCACCATCCGCCATTAGCATAGGCCTAATATCCTCCAATGCCTTTTCTACTTGTTCTTTCATAATATTTTTCTCCTTTGTTTAAAAATTTTTTCAATTCTGTATCTTAGCATATTTACGGTTAGGATAAAACTATTTTTTTGTGTCTTAGTGCCTAATCTGCTTTCTTGGTTATCCTTTCAACTATTCTTTTCCCATCAGTTTTTGGAATGTTTTTAAGTCTTTAATCGCTCTTGCTTTTTAATTCGGTCCTCCATTTATTTAAATTATTCGAGGATGACAAAAAATAGGGTTGGCAACATCTGTTTTCTGTACGTGAATTTTAGTTCTGTCAAAAAAATATTTCTTCTATCCCTCAGAAAACAAATGTCTTTTTTTCTATTTTTTTGTTGACAAGGTATTGAAAATGTGAAATTATGTGTCTCAATATGTTAAAAAATGTATTAAAGTGTTTCATCGTGTCTTAATAGATAGGAAATTTGTATGTTCACTGGCAATTACACACTGAATCTGGATTCCAAAGGGAGGGTAAATATCCCGGCTAAGTATAAGGAAGTTCTGGACAAGAAATATAACGACGTGCTTTTTATAACCACTAAATCCAACTACCTTACTGCTTACCCACAGTCTGTATGGGATGTACTTGTAAACCAGGTAAGACAGCTTTCTTCTTTAAAGAAGGAAGTGAGTGAATTTAAACGGCTTTTTTTGGGCTCGGCACAGGAAGTTACTATTAAACATGGTCGAATTCTTATTCCGGCCAATCTCAGAAGCCATGCCGGTATTGCTAAAACAGCGGTTCTTGTTGGAGTGGACGACACCTTTGAAATATGGAGCAAGGATAGCTGGATTGAGTTTTTCCAGGATAGACAGGAAAGTTTGGATGACTTGGGGGATAAGCTTGCTGATCTTGGTGACAAACTTTCCAACATTTAACAGGGTGTGTTGATGAAGATAATGCACCTGCCTGTATTAACAGGGGAGATTTTGGAAATGCTCCAAATCAAAAAACACGGTATCTATATGGATGGGACCCTTGGCGATGGTGGCCATGCTGAGCAAATCCTTTCCCGAATGAGCCCCCAGGGACTATTAATTGCTTTTGAGCAGGATAGAGATTCTATTTCTTTCGCTCAAAAGCGGCTCCAACCTTTTAAATCCCAAACGAAAATCTTTCACGACAACTTTAAGAACGCAACGAAAGTTCTTAATAAAGAAAAGATCGGACTTTTGGATGGAATTTTATTAGACCTGGGGGTCTCTTCACGGCAACTGGAAAGCCCGGAAAGAGGATTCAGCTTTGCTTCAGATGCTTTTCTGGATATGAGAATGGACCAAAGATCCAAAACCACTGCTTTTGACCTGCTAAATAATTCTTCGGAAAATGAGCTGGCAACTATTTTTAAGGAGTTTGGCGAAGAAAGATGGGCAAAGAGGATTGCAAGAGCTATTGCCAGGAAAAGAGAGATAACCCCTATACGAACGACAGGTGAGTTGAGCAATTTAATTCTTTCCGCGGTTCCGGCAAAGTCAAAAAAATACAAAATTCATCCGGCGACAAGGGTATTTCAGGCGCTAAGAATTGCTGTTAACAATGAATTGGACGCTTTATCTACTATTTTAGATGACGGTGTTGAGTGCCTTAAACCATCCGGCAGGTTTTGCGTTATTTCCTTTCATTCACTTGAAGACCGCCTGGTAAAGACCAGGTTTCGTCAACTTGAGAAGGGCTGTATCTGTCCGTCAGATATACCGCAATGTGTGTGTGGCAGGAAAAGCGTGTTAAAGGTAATAACGAAAAAACCGATCGTGCCGAAAGAAGACGAAGTAAAGAAAAATCCGAGAGCAAGAAGCGCAAAACTGAGAGTAGCAGAGAAGATAGGGTAACAGAGGTCAGGGATCAGGTCCGGGGATTGGCAGCAATTGAAAAAAGCAATTTTTACCCTGATCCCTGAAAACTGAACCCTTAAAACTGAACCCTTAAAACTGAATTTATATGTTTATTAAATTTTCTAATAAAAAAAAGGGAAAAAGATATAACCCGGGGCAGAGAAAGATTATCCGCAAGGTGAAAGCTTATGTGAGTTTTTTGATAGCATTTAGTTTAGTTGGGTCAGGCATTTTTTTTTATAGTTGGCCGAGAGTGAACCTTGTAACCCTGACCTATGACTATAACAAACTGCGGGCAAAGGAAAATGAGCTGATCCAATTAAACAGGATGCTGAAGCTGGAACTGGCGTCCATTAAGTCTTTAGAAAAAGTTGAAAAAATAGCAACAGAAAAGATGGGAATGATTGAGCCGAAAGATGAAGACATTATTTTTATAAAGGTGAAAAATTGAACCGGGATAAGAAAATTAAAATAAAAATTATATTCATTTTTATCTTTTTTGTTTTCAGTGGCATTGGAATTATTACGAAACTGTATCATCTGCAAATAAAAGGCCAGGGACGTTTTAATGAAAGAGCGCTTAATCAATATAAAGGCAAGGTTTATAAGTATACGAACAGGGGAAATATCTTTGATCGCAATATGCGGCCGCTTGCTGTTAATGTAAAGGTGAAATCTGTTTATGCCCATCCTGATAAAATCCAAAACCACTTGAGGACTGCCAGAACCGTTTCATCCGTCCTCGATTTGCCGAAAAAAGAGATCAGAAAGAAATTAAAAAAGAAATTACCATTTGTTTACATAAAAAGGAAAATTAACCCTGATGAATACAATAAATTAAAAAACAAAAATTTGTCCGGCATTTATTTCTCTACGGAATATAAAAGGTTCTATCCAAAAATGGAATTAGCTTCAAGGACCATTGGGTTTGCGGGCATGGATAACCAGGGTTTGAGTGGAATTGAATATTATTTTGATGATTATTTGTCCCATGGTGGCAAGTGGGTACGTTTTCAGAAAGACAGGCGTGGGCGAAACGTTGATTTAGTCGGAAATGAAACTGATCACGTACCAGAAGGACGTAATGTCGTTCTTACCATTGACGAAGTTCTTCAATATCATGCCTTCAAAGCAGTTAAAGAAAAAGTAATTCAAAAAAAGGCCAAAAGAGGTATTGCCATAATTATGGAGCCGAATACGGGGGAAGTCCTTGCGATGGCTGAATATCCTTCCTTTAACGCGAATTTATCCAAAAGGTATACTTTGCAGCAGAGGAAAAACAGGGCGGTTTCAGATACCTTTGAACCGGGATCGACTTTTAAAATTATCCTTGCTTCTGCCGCGTTAGAAGAAAAAGTTGCCCTACCCAAAGATATCTTTTTTTGTGAAGAGGGTGTTTTTGATATAGGCGGAATTCTCATACATGAGGCCAATAGAAAAAAATACCGCTGGTTGACCCTTACGGAAATTATCACCAAATCAAGCAATATAGGGGCTGTAAAAATAGCTCGGCGCCTGGGTGAAAGCAAGTTTTACGAGTATATTAAAAAGTTTGGGTTTGGTGAAATAACAGGTATCAATCTCCCGGGCGAAGCGACCGGGATAGTGAGAGACCCTTCTCAATGGACAAAAGTTTCCATAGGTTCTATGTCGATTGGACAGGAAGTTTCTAGCACCCCTCTTCAACTGGTCTCAGCCGTCTCAGCCATCGCTAATGGCGGTTATCTAATAAAGCCGACGATTGTTAAGCAGGCTGTTCATGAAGGCAAGATTATCAAAAGTTTCTCTCCAGAAATAGTAAGAAAAGTTCTTTCCCCGGAGACGGTTAAAATCATGAAAGAGATTTTAACCCGGGCTGTTATTTATGGAACAGGTAAAAATGCAGCCATCCCCGGCTATTCGGTGGGAGGAAAAACAGGAACAGCGCAGAAAATTGATCCTGATACGAAAAGATATTCAGCTAATAACTATGTAGCTTCTTTTGTCGGATTTGTTCCCGTGGAAAATCCAAAGCTTACAATACTCGTGATGATAGATGAACCACGCGGTATTTACTGGGGCGGCAGTGTTGCTGCACCTGTTTTCAGGGAAATTGCTAAAAAAGCACTCAGGCACTTAAATGTGCCTTCAGGAATGAATCGTACTTTTACGTTGTCGACCAAAAGCGATAAAAGCAATCAGGGAAGATTAAACGCGGGTTTAGAGATAAATTCTGTTCAAAGTAATATTAATTTAAAGATTAGAAAAAGTATTGATGAATTTTTAGGCCGGGTTATTGCCGGATTAAAAAATCATTATTGGGAAAAAGATAAAAATGCCTGATGACAGATGACTAATGGCTAAACTGCGTCAATTATTAAAGGAAGTAGAAATGACAGAAAACGTTGGGAATTTGGATGTAAATATAAGCGGAATAGAATATAACTCACAAAATGTCAATAAAGGTTCAGTTTTTGTCGCCATAAAAGGATTTCAGCGGGATGGCGCTGAATTTATAGAAGAAGCTCTTGAAAAAGGGGCGGTTGGCGTAGTGTTGCAGGAAGGAACTGCAATGCCAAATAGAATAGGCGACAAAACCGGTGCGGTGGTAGTGAAAGACAGTCGTAAAGCCCTGGCTTCTCTGTCAGCGGATTTTTTTGGTCATCCGAGCCGGGAGTTGGATATTGTAGGAATTACAGGGACAAATGGAAAGACCACCATCGCATATCTTCTGGAATCCATTCTGCAATCAGCCGGCAAGAAAACAGGGGTTATAGGAACTATTAATTACCGTTTTGGCGGAAAAGTAAAACCTGCTATGCAAACAACGCCTGAATCGTTAGACCTCCAGAAAATGTTTCGTGAAATGGCGGATAACAAAGTTGACAACTGTTTTTTAGAAGTTTCCTCTCATTCATTAATGCTTGACCGGGTTTATAACACCGACTTTTCAGTCGGTGTTTTTACAAACTTGACTCAGGACCATCTCGACTTTCACCATACGGAAGAAGACTACTTTAAGGCAAAAGAAAAATTGTTTTTGGAATACAAACTGAAAAAAGCAGTAGTTAATGTTGATGATCCTTATGGAAAAATCATTTCTAAAAAAACCTCCGCGGAAACGATCACAATAGGCATCATTGAAAAAAGTGACGTACACGCGCGGAATATTGAAACATCAATTAAGGGGATACAGTTTACCGCTAAAACGCCTCAAGGTGAAGTACAGATAGTGTCCGGTCTTCTGGGTCGTCATAATGTCTACAATATCTTATGCGCGATAGCAACGGCTATTGCCCTTGGTGTATCTCTTGAAGAAATTAAAAGAGGTATTGGTGATCTGCAAAATGTTCCAGGCAGGCTTGAAAAGATAGATGAGGGGCAGGATTTTACAGTAGTAGTGGATTACGCGCACACAGACGACGCGCTGAAAAATGTACTGAAAGCGGCAAGGGAACTTACAGATAAAAGCTTAATTTCGGTTTTTGGTTGTGGTGGAAACCGAGATAGAGGTAAAAGGCCAAAGATGGGAAAGATTGCCGGTGAGTACAGTGACTACACCATTATCACTTCGGATAATCCTCGAAACGAAGAACCCGCTTCTATAGCTTCTGAAATAGAACAGGGAATAAAGAAAGTGGCTGGCAGCGAGAAATATTCCTTAATTCTTGACCGGAAGAAGGCAATCAGGCAAGCCATTGATATGGCGGAAAAAGAGGATTTTGTAGTGATCGCAGGCAAAGGTCATGAGAATTATCAGCTATCTAAAAACCTGCGAATTCACTTTGATGACTGCGAAACGGCAAGAGAACTAATAAACGAAAAATTATCAATGATAAATTAGCACCCCCCTTAATCCCCCTTGAGGGGGGATTTTATAGCTTCAATCCCTGCTTGTAAGGCGGGTTAGGGGGGTGTCATTATTTATCTAAAATTACAAATTACTTATGCTCTATCATTTTTTATATCCGTTGCGTGAAAGTTTTTCGGCGTTCAATGTCTTTAAATATATTACTTTTCGTTCTGTTTACGCGGGACTTACGGCAATGATAATTAGTATTTTAATGGGTGTATTTTTTATCAAATTGCTTTCCAGATATCAAATTGGTGAAACCATTCGTGAAGTAGTCCCAAAATCCCACCTTTCTAAAAAAGGCACACCAACAATGGGTGGAATTTTGATTCTGGTAGCTACTTTTATTTCTATTCTACTCTGGGGAAATTTGCTCAACCAGTATATATGGGTTCTTTTGTTTTCCATGTTGAGTTTTGGTTTGTTGGGGCTGGCAGATGACTACGTCAAGGTAATTTTGAAGAAAAAAGATGGGATCAATGTTTCTTTAAAACTTGTGATACAGACTGCTATTGGACTTTGCATTGCGCTCTATGTTGTTTTCTTCGACGCAGATCGGTCTAATTATGCGACATCTTTAGAAGTGCCTTTTTTTAAAGATGTAATGCCGGACCTCGGGTTGTTTTACATTTTATTCATTGTGCTGGTCATTGTAGGAGCGTCTAATGCCGTGAATCTGACCGATGGATTAGACGGTCTGGCAATCGGACCAATCATCGTTGCTACATTTTCTTTTATGATACTGACTTATGTTACCGGTCATATTAAATTTTCAGACTATTTAAACATTCAATATATAGGCAGTGTCGGGGAGTTATCCGTTTTTTGTGGAGCTCTAATCGGAGCGGGCTTAGGATTTCTCTGGTTTAATTCCTATCCGGCTCAGATTTTTATGGGGGATGTTGGTTCTTTGGCAATGGGAGGTGCATTAGGGACTCTGGCGGTTTTATCCAAACACGAGCTTTTGCTGGTCATTGTCGGCGGATTGTTTGTAATCGAAGCTCTATCAGTTTTATTGCAGGTATCTTATTTCAAAATATCAGGTGGGAAAAGGATATTTAAAATGGCGCCGCTTCATCATCATTTTGAAGAAAAGGGCTGGTCAGAACCTAAAGTGACTGTACGGTTCTGGATTGTTGCCGTCATACTGGCATTATTAAGCTTAAGTACTCTCAAACTCAGGTGATGAATGAATTTTGAAAATAAGAATGTTCTTGTGGCGGGTATCGCCAGAACAGGAATAGCAGCGTCTAACCTTCTCGTAAGAAATAAAGCCGGCGTAATAGCGGTAGATGATAAAAAGGAAAAAGATTTGAAAGAAAACCTGGCAAAGCTGGACAAACGAGTAAAAGTGCAAACAGGGGGAATTCAAGCAGGTGATATCAGTAATTTTGACCTAATAGTTGTAAGCCCGGGTATTGATATGCGAAATCCTTTACTTAAAAAAGCTGTAGAAAAAGGTATACCCGTCTGGAGCGAAATCGAACTCGCTTCACGGTTTATTAAAAGACCCATTATTGCCATAACAGGGACTAACGGAAAAACAACTTCTACCAGCATGATTGGCAATATATTGCAGGACAGCGGAGAAAAAATTTTTGTAGGAGGGAATATTGGATTTCCTTTATCGAACATTGCGGATCAGGCGTCGCAATACAGTTACATTATCCTGGAGGTTAGTTCTTTTCAATTGGAATGGGTTGATCAATTTAAACCGTTTATTAGTGTCATTTTAAACATTACAGAAGATCACCTCGACCGACATCTTGATTTCAATGAGTATGTCTCTTTAAAAAAAAGAATTTATCAAAAGCAGACGGAAGAAAATTATCTGCTTTTAAACAAAGACGATCCTGTTACTGCAGGCATTGAACCGGAAAATAAAATTCACAAGCTGTTATTTAGTCGGATTTGTGAAGTTGAAGATGGCGCGTTTTTAAGAAAAGACAATATTGTAATTCGCCTGCATGGTGAAGAAAAAGTGATAGGTCCTGTCAGTAAGCTGAAAGTTAAAGGAATTCACAATATTGAGAATGGTTTAGCTTCCGCTCTGATTGGAGCGCTCTGCAAGGTAAAAGCGGAAACTGCAATGAATTCCCTTTCGCAGTTTTGTGGCATTGATCATCGTATGGAGTTTGTCAGAGAAATAAATGGAGTTAGGTTTATAAATGATTCCAAAGGCACCAATACGGGGGCAACAATGAAATCTATAGAAAGTTTTAATTGCCCCGTTATTCTAATTGCCGGAGGTAAAGATAAAGGAGGAGATTACGGATCTCTGGGTGAATTAATAAATAAGAAAGTTAAATTCTCAATTTTGATAGGGGAAAGCAAAATAAAAATTCGGTCAGCTTTAAAAGATTACAATAACGTTGAAGATGCGGCGACTTTAGAAGAGGCAGTAAAAAAGGCTTCTTCTAAAGCAATGGCTGGGGATGTAATTATTTTGTCACCAGCCTGCTCCTCTTTTGACATGTTCAAAGACTATGAAGATCGTGGAAATGTTTTTAAAAAAGCTGTTTTAAATTTACCGGGAAATAATAATTAATGTTTGAACAAAATCTCCATTTTTCTGTCATTTCGAGCGAAGCGAGAAATCTTGGGCGAGTGAATAAGTGGAGTCACGAAGAAAAAAATATCTCCGTGTCTTGGTGCCTTAGAGGCTAAAAATTTAATCAGAAGAATTCCTCGGAGCTCTGCTCCGGGGTATAAGGAT
>CEQE01148623.1_pt1 | contig 11492 bp, 3 predicted proteins | sample 356201 | NCBI WGS metagenome assembly CEQE01 (sample SAMEA2619970, study PRJEB7988) | marine metagenome | biome: marine biome (ENVO:00000447); feature: mesopelagic zone (ENVO:00000213) & marine oxygen minimum zone (ENVO:01000065); material: "saline water (ENVO:00002010), including plankton...
CCGGTGGATGGACAGTGATGATGACGGGTATCCCAATTGGTTTGAATGGAGATTTTCTGCAGGAGAGTTTAGAGGACAATCGAATCCCTATGATGCAGATGTAATTCCTTATTCGATGAAAGGTGATACTATAGAGTACACAATGAAGGATGGAAGAAGCGGCTGGTATTATGGAGCGACGCCAGGGTTATACAACTGGGCAATAGCCGAAGAATTTACCGATCAAAATGGAAATGGAATTTGGGACGAAGGTGAACCCTGGGAAGATTCTGACGGTGATGGTTTGTGGAACAATCCTGAATTAATTGAAAAACTATATCATAGAGATGGGTCATATTGGCTGTCTCCTGAAATGTACGAGGCATATTGGGACAATTATGATGCTTGGCATTTATTGCAATATTATACACAGCAGCCATTTATTGAAGCGATAGCAACGGGGGGAGATTTTTTTGAAATTCTTGAAATTCTTCAGTCAGTAGAAGGACCAGAGGCATCAGAATTATTTCTTTATTATTATCCAAATATTTTCACCGGATTTGATATGTGGGATGAGCGCAGCGCTTTTGGTGGGCACGATAAATTTTATGCATCATCCCGTGCGGTTACGAGGGAAATCAGATTCGATCTTACGTCACAGGTAACAGACAAGTTAAAATTACGGTCCGGAATTGATTTTAAATCACATAGGTTAAATTTTTATGAAGTCAAATATCCATGGCTGGGAACTGGTGCGTTTATTCAGACATTCGCTGAGCACTGGGAAGATACAGGACCTGATGGTATGCTGCCGACAGATGCCGGATATGAAGAAGCGGATCAGGGTGAGGGTAATGGAACATGGGACCCCGGTGAGTATTATTCCGATGCAAATGAAAACGGTAAATGGGATGATTTTCGTGAACCCATGGAATTTGCTACTTATTTACAGGGAACTTTTGAAGTACCGTGGATGGTGATAAATGCAGGTATTAGACTTGATGCAGTCAACTACAACACCAAAGTATGGGCAGATACTGCAGGGTATTTTTCCCCGGGAAGACCCTGGTATTATTCAGATGTTAATGATAACAATGAATGGGATAATGGTGAGGTTGCTAGCGATCTGGCCGGACTTGCACATCAAAAGGTATTTTTTGCGGATTCCAAATGGTTGTACAAATTAAGTCCCCGGCTTGGAGTGAGTCATGTTATTACTGACAAGTCCACTTTTACCTTTAACTATGGCTTATATTTTCAAACACCGATTTATCAGAATGTATTTTTAAACACCAACAGATTGGAAGATCCGGAAGCATTGTTTGAAACGGATAGTGATGATGAAGCGGGTAATCTTGGAAATGCCACTATGAGTGCCATGAGAACGCAATCTTATGCGTTTTCCTTTAATGTGCAGGTTGGCACAAAATGGCGATACTCTGTAGGGGCTTGGATAAAGGACATCGATCAATGGTTGGCTTATAAAAACCAACGATCAGGAGTCTACCAGTATAAGGTTTTTTCTAATGGAGATTACGGTAGTGTGAAAGGAATCGATTTCACTCTTGAATTGAGGACCAAGAAAATCAATTCACTATTGCAATACACCTATTCAGTGGCTAAAGCCAACAGTGAACACGATTGGGCACAGGAAGATGTTGGGTATGTAGATGCACCCTCTCAGGAATACAGAATGCCCTATGATCGCCCCCATGATCTTACATTTTCATTATATTCAATTATACCATTTGGAATTAGTGCAGGAATTACAGCATTTTATCAATCCGGGTATCCTTATACTCCTTACTTCATCGAAGAGGGGCAAGTTGATCCTCAGGAAGATGTGAAAAATAAATTTTCCAAAAGGGCGCCCTCGTACCGTAATGTAAACTTATCACTTTCAAAATCAGTTAGTTATGGTAAACAAAAGATTTCTCTCGGCGTAAATGTTTATAATGTTTTTGATATAAAAAGCGCTTTGGATATTTACTATTTGACAGGAAAACCTGATGACCCCGGAACTCATTACCTTGATCAAGTAGGTCTGCCAGATGCACAACATATATATTCTGGCTCATTTTTTGACCAACCTTGGAAGTTTGATGCTCCAAGGGAAATTGATTTTTTTATTAAAGTGGATTTTGAATAATGACGCTAAATAATTTTAAGCTTTATTCAATTTCCTGTTTATTTCTTATCTGTGGTATACTCACGGGTGCTGAAAATGAGCAAACCTCAAATAATAGCAGGAATCTTGGAAAAATTGGAGATTATCCATTTCCTACCAATCCAATGAATGACAGGGGAAAAGGATATCTAATATCAGGTAAACTTAAAAATGCTATAACAAATTATGGTGATTTTATTAACTGGGGTGAAAAACCGGCAGGACTCTGGGGGGATTATGCATATTTGCCTAATGTTACATTTATGGCGGGTGTTCCCGGGCATGCATATTCATCTGACTTTAATTGGAGTATTGAAGAAACCATTGAAGAAGGGGGTGACGTTGTTCGGCGGACATGGTCATCAAAGAGCGTATATAATTCGTGGTTTGAAAATGGCGATACCAATTTTGTAGGAATACTATTTGAGGCGGCAGATGGGAGAGGTATTTGGGAACCCGATAGTGTCTCAAAGAAATCATCCGTTGATGGTATTACTGATTACCACCAATGGGGAATTAATAGCGATTCAGGATTTGTATTTATTAGTGTTCCGGGTGAAATAAGTCCCAATAAATCAACTTCGAGAATTGGGTTGATTTATCCCTGGGCGTTAAGACCAACCCTAAAATTCAGAGCAGATGAATACGATGTGTACGAATACGGGGATGATAAGGAAGAGTGGACCCAGGATGATAATTATATGTATTACGGAGCGACTGTTTCAGAATCGTGGTTCACCCGTTGGGATCCAAGTTCAAATACAGATTGGCATGCTTCAACGATGTCAAGGGTGAATACACACAATACGGAAGAAACTGCTGGCAGTATTTTTGGTGATACTCCTTTTACTGATTCAGGTGACTCTTATCCATTATTAGCGCATAGTAATTATTCATCTACCTGGCCTGTAAAGTTAAATTTAGAAACAAATGAATTTGAACCCTACTGGCCGGGATGGTGGGCGGAGAATTATTATGGAGACAGTCCACAGGAGATTTGGGATCAAGAAGGTATTGTTGGATGCAGTAGAGATCGTAAAGACCCCGATTGCTGGAAAGAAGATCCGGGCAGATTTATTGCTGACACGGATGTATATATGGAATTTGATGACAGATGGGCCCACCGCGGAAACACGATCAACACCAATGATGAATATGAACAGGCCGGTTATCCACTGGGGGTGAAAGTGATGGCGGAAGCACACTCTTATGGTGTCAATTATGCTGAAGATGTAATGTTTGTAACCGTTAGAGTCCGTAATGAAAGTGGTGACTGGTGCGCTTTTGAGCGGGATACAGATGGAAATAAAGTACCAATTACAGATGAGTACGGAGTTCAACTGTGTGGTGAAGGATTGTACATGCCTGACGGAACCAAAATAAATCACGGGACAGGGTTTAATTATCAGGGTGTGAGTCTTGGTTTTTATATGGATGCAGATGCCGCAATGGGTGATATAAATGGGTATAATGGATCTATTCATACAAATGCTGATGATATGATGGAATATATTGACTGCAAAACTTCAGATGAGCATTTTCCTGATGGCTGTCCGGAGGTTGCAGGTCAGGAATTACGGATCAGTATGGCAGTCATTTATGATTATGATGGTATCAGTGGCATAGCAAGAGATTTAGGAATAGTTGGAACCCAGCTTCTTGACTCGCCATTAGCCACAGATAATGTTGATTTAGATCAAGATGGAATTACAGACATTTATCCCGGCGAAAAACTGAAAATGACAGATTGGCATTGGTTTGACTGGTATAACAGACCGGGTGTAATTACAAGAGAAAGCGGAGGAAATTGCTGCGCTGGTGATCCCGGGCGTCCGCAGGCGAAGAATAAAGAAGAAATTTTACTTAAGGTTATGAGAGGAGATACTGTAAATCTCAGTAATAATGAGAAAAATTGGTTTTTCCATTCTAAAAATCCGGATATTGATCAGGAAGATCCGGACTTCAATCCTCACTTCGATTCATTAGAAGGAATTGAGGAAACTGATTTTTGGTTTGAGGGAGAAGATGGTCTCGATTGTGTTCTCGTAATGAGCTGCGGACCGTTAGATTTAGAGGTTGGTGAAGAAGTTCCTTTTTCATTTTGCATCATTTTCGGTCAAAACAATGACGATTTAATCAGGAATGCAGTTTTTGCGCAGATTATGTATAATAACCATTATCAAGGATACACTCCTCCGTCAAGACCGAATATTAAAGCTGTTAGTGACCAGGGGAAGGTTACAATTTATTGGGACGATTCGGCAGAGATTTCCAGGGATATTGTAACGGGATATTCAGATTTTGAAGGTTATAAAATCTACAAGAGCAGGGATAAGGGAAAAACGTGGGGATCACCGGATAAGAGAATTTATGATGACACCGACATATTGGCCGGGTGGCAACCATTAAATCAGTATGATCTAACGGCGGAAGAGGATTCTGTTTATTGTGTTTTTGGTGTTGATGAAAATGGTGAATGTGAAGTGAGAGGGAATTGCCCGGAACCGTGTATCCGGGGGAGAAGTATTCAAGGTCCTGACCCTCTGACACCTTGGTTCAGCTTAGGCAATGATACCGGATTCGATGATATTAGACTTGTTGAGCCGGTTGTCATAGATGGAATTGAATATACATATTCCTACGTTGATACAAATGTGATAGATGGTTTGGAATATACTTATTCAGTCGTTGGTTATGATATGGGTGTTGAACCGCCGTACGTTGTAGATTGGGTTTCCGATGGGAATGGTAGTTTTATCCCTGATACGGTTTTATCTAATGCAAATCCGGACAATTGGTCTGAACCGACGGGATATCAATTAATTGAAAATTCTAAAGGAACAACCAATCTTGATCCGAATTTTGTAACTGTATATCCGGGACCTCCACCAACGATAGATTTATCTTCTGTGCAGGTTGTACCCAATCCGTATATTGTTCATTCGATGTTCCCGGAAACTGAATATTTAAAATTAATCAGGTTTACCAACCTTCCGTCAAAATGTACGATTACAATTTTTACAATTTCAGGTGAAAAAGTGACACAAATAGAACATGAAAACGAAGATGAGGGCTATATAACATGGGACCTGCGTACAGTAAATAATCAGGAAATTAGTCCCGGATTATATTTGTATGTAGTCGAATCCGGAAAACAAAAACATATTGGAAAATTTGCGGTGGTCAGATAATGAAAAAACGATATTACTTTTGCATAGTTTATTTTTTAATCAATATAGCAAGCGCACAGTACAGAGATAAACCGGATGTAGTTACGAAAGTTGCTACGTCAGCAGGTAACTGGTTAAAATTGGGTACGAGCGCACGTTCAGCAGCGATGGGAGGTGCCTTTGTTGCATTTGGTGAGGGAGTTACAGCTATTCCCTATAATCCCGCTGGCTTAGCATACATCAAGGGTTCGGAGGCATATTTTTCCCGAACCAACTATTTGGCTGATATCACATACAATGTGATAGCTTATGGGTCAAGTTTATCTCCTTACGATTATTTTGGTATTAACCTTTTTTATCTCGATTCAGGCCCCATGGCTGTTACCACCGAACAATTCCCCAATGGTACCGGAGAAGATTTTAATGTACTCTCATTGTCTTTAAGATTGGCTTATGCAAGGGTAATGACAGACCGGCTTAAAATAGGTGTCACGGTTAACTATATTCGAGATGAAATATATACAACACACATGCAGACTCTTGCTTTTGACATTGGATCAAACTTCAATACGGGGATTTATGGTTTTACTCTGGGAATGAATGTATCAAACTTCGGTCCCGAAGTTCAATATCAGGGTGAAGGATTACAGGTAATTGTTCCCGATACACTCGATGTTGAGGAACGTTTAAATAAAGTTACCGATAAATTCCCTTTGCCGCTGCTGTTTCGACTCGGGTTAAAAAATGAATTAATGGGTTCATCTGAGGATGCGTTAATAAAGAGTTCCAGCCACAAGTTAACTATTTCAGCAGATGCAAATAATCCCATTGACTATACTTTAAACGGTAGTATAGGAGGAGAATATTCCTTCAAGAATCTGGCATTTTTAAGAGCCGGTACAAGATTAGGGCATGATACAGCAGGATTTTCAGCAGGGGGTGGATTGATTATTGGAACCGGTAAAATGAAGATAAAAGTAGATTATGCATTTATAGATTATGGTATTCTGGAAATGATGCATCAAGTGGGATTAGGGTTAGAGTTTTAATTTATTTCATTCAATATTATGAAACTTATCAAATTATTATTCCAAGCTGAAATTATATTATTTTCAGGTATTCTTTTTTCACAAACATTCATTGGAGATTATTCAGCTCCTTCAATACCAAAGGTTTTTGCAACTGTACAACATGAAAAAGTTTATTTAACCTGGAATAATATTGCTGAATCTTCAATTGATTCGGTAACGGGGTACAGAGAATTTGAGGGATACAGAATTTACAAAAGCACTGACAGCGGTCAAACCTGGGGAGGTGTAAATGCTCGGCTGTATAATTACAACGGGAATTTTATAGGTTGGAAACCATACGCACAGTTTGACCTGAGCGAAGATAATGATGTGGATTTCTGTATCTACGACCCAGACTGCTTAAGCAGTGATCCGAAAAGGGGAGAAGAAATATCCGGTCCTGATCCATTGAATCCGCGCATCAATCTGGGTGAAAACAGTGGACTCCAATATACCTTTGTAGATACCAATGTTTTTGATGGAATTGAATATACCTATTCTATCACCTCCTATGACGTGGGATTGCGTACATTTTCAGTGGAATATGTAGATGAAGATTCAAATGGTGTTTATGAAGCTGATACTACATGGTCGGAATCCAATCCTGATCATTTTATAGGTCCTGATACACTGACTTACTACGATCTTGATGATAGCTTAAATGTTCAGGCAAATCCCACCAGAGGTTTCCCAAGTCTGGAATGCCCAAGAGGGACAACACAAGCCGATAACAATTTTGTAACTGTGATTCCCGGTTACTTTGCCAGTAACATCACATTTCCTGAGGATGATGACGCGGGGTCATTTTTTGTGGATTATGGAGGGAATACCGGGACGGGTGACATCTCGTATATCATTGCAGATACTGATTCACTGACCGATGAAGTACTGAAATTCGAAATTCAGGCTGATCTTGGTGCCACCGCTGTGGAAGGAATGGCTGCCGATAATCCATTGCTTTATGTGTACGAAATTGATGATTCTCTCAGCCAGACTCCTGTTGAGATTGATACCATTTATGCCGTAGGAGATTTAGATAGCACACAAATTGACTCATTGATGGATTTGCCGGGAGCAGATTCAAGTAATGCTCAGATACAAATTCCAAAATACATAATTATTTCAGAATTGAATGAAGTCAGCGACCTTTTGGCAGGCATCCGGTATCAATTTGAAAATCTGCCGGAAACGATTGCAGGTGCCGGAGATGATGCTTTTATAGAAAGTGTAGATTTTTCAATAGATAGTCTGGTTTTCGCTTACTACGATATAAACTTGAAGTATTTTAATTCAAACGAATACAAAAGGAGACTTAATTTTGACTACAAGATTGAGTTCTCAACCGATTTGGGTTTGGATACTGCTTTATCAACAACTTTCCCCCAGTGCACTCTACCGGCTCTTCCTTTCAAAATCACAAATATGTCCACGGGTAAAAAAGTGCAACTTTCACATGCAGACTGGGGTGCTGAATCTGATCAAGGGAATAATGATCCATCATTGGGAATGATGGATTGTATCTGGACACGCAATGAAGAATTGACATTTACCGAATTATTTGAAGTCAGCGGTGAAGATACTTATGTATCATCGTTCAAACTTCGCCTTGATTACGATGTTGAAACTATATTACCTTTCCTGCCGGATTGGGAATCAGGTAAAACGTATGAGATAGAAGATGGCGTATATTATAAGGCAATGATCTGGGAAGCTGTATCTTCAAGCCAGGGTGTTGCACCGTCTGCAACTGATGAAGATAATCCATGGATTTTGGAATTTCCATGGGACGAAGGCGATTCTGTTATCATTCACCTCGAGAAGTTTTTTGTTGATGGAGACAGTTGGGTAGTGGACATGTCAAAATTGGGTAAGCCACATGAGGTTACACAAGATGAACTTGAGCAAGTTACTGTGGTACCAAATCCGTATATTGTTCATTCATTGTTCAATGAAACTCCAAATAATAGAAAATTAAGATTTACGCACCTTCCCCAGCAGTGCAGAATCTCCATTTACACCATTACAGGAGAATTGGTCACCAGTTTTGAATATGATGAACGATATGAAGGAAATGCATGGTGGAATTTGCGGTCGGGTAACAATCAAAATGGTAATGAAGTGTCGCCGGGACTATATATATTTCTGATAGAGACAGATGATTTACAGCAGATTGGGAAATTTGCCATTGTTCGTTAAATCCGGTTATTTATTGAGGTGTAATTTTTTGAATGTTTGTGTAAATTCAGTTGTTGTAAATACTCGAGTGAAACATTAATTTAGTGAGAATTTAGTCGTTGATCGTTAATAAATAGTAGATTATATCATAACATTGAATCAACATTTTAGCATATTATTAAACAAATAAAATCAGGGAGAAAGCAATCATGAAATCGATTATTAAACTATCAGGTTATTTCCTTTTAACGGTGCTGCTTACCGGGCAAATTTTTACAGCAGGAGCGGAACAGATATTGACTCCATTGAGGATGGTTGAAAACCATCAGGAAGTTACACTTATCAGTGCTCACGATGGTGAAATAACATCTACTGTTCAAATTGAGGTAAATACAAACCAATCAAATTTAAGAGGTGGATCTTATTCAGTAATCTGCCAGAATGAAGATGGAAATTATAACTCGAGTATGGAAGATTATTTATATACCCCGGAAATTGAACTTCCATCGGGCAGTTCTGTCGTAGCTGATTTTATGGTGAGGGGTTTACTCATTGATTTCGATATATTCCCTGAAGTAGATTATTGGGGAGTTGAGGTTACTCCAGATGGTGGTGAAACGTGGTACCCTGTGTCAAATCCTTATGGTGACCCCGATGGTACTTGGTATGTTTATACAGATACTCCCGATATATGGGGGTCATTTAATGATCTGTTCACCACTCCCATTGTGATTGATGATTATGCAGGATTAACGGTTCAATTTAGAATGTATCTTCATTCTGACGGCGATGACGTCCCGGATGAAGCTGAAGGGTTATTTATTGATGATTTTGTTGTAGAAGTAGATGGAACTGAAGTATTTAATGCAGATTTTGAAGATGATACAATGGGTGACTGGGTTTCTGTAGATGCAACTGCCACTGATCCCGTATGGCATCAAACAACTTACGGTGCATATGAAGGTCAATCTTTTCGCATGGCTGATCCTGATGTTGGACCCAATGGGGGTTATCTTGATCACTGGTATCAGGTTCTTGAAACACCATCTATTGATCTACCAGATGCTGGAGATATGGAACTGACTTTCATGCAAAAGCGCCAGATTGAAGGACTCTGCACAGCCGGTTGCCCAACATGCACGGGAGGCGGTACTTTTGATGGATGGGATGCATTTAATGTAAGAATTTCATCCGATGGAGGATCAACTTGGGAAGTTTTACAGGCATCCGATTACAATACCGATATCACTTACAGCTTCGGATATGAATTTGAAGAAGGATGTGATATTCCAGGTTGGGGCGGACCGGAATCAGGAGGATCTTGGCAGGAAACTTCCATTTCTATACCTTCAAGCTACAATGGTCAATCTGTTATTATCAGGTTTGCGTTTGCATCCGACCCGGCTTACAATACAACCAATAATTCAAATTTAACCGGAGTTTGGATTGACAATATTAATGTGGCTGATGTATTCACTAGTGACGCTGAAGATGCTACCGAATTTGTAGCTAAATCTTTGGTTACACTTGGAGGTGATATATGGCATGTTGCTTATACTGCTGAGGAGGTGCAGTATCCAGCTCCAACAAATCTATCTGCTCAACCGGATGATGGATTGGTAACGTTAACCTGGGATGCAGTTGGTGGTGTGGAGGGTGAAATTGCATTTGACAATGATAATTTCACTAATGGAATCTTTACTACCGGAGGTACATTTGTTGCGGGTGAATTATTTAATACTCTGTTTGGTGCAGCAGTTACTGAAGTTAAAGTTTTTGGTTTTGATGGAACCGGTGTTGTAGATGGCAATACAACAAAAATATATGGGTACAATGCAATTGGTGGATCAGTCGATTCTTCTCCAACCTATGAGAAATCTATTCAACTGACTATCGGCGCATGGAATACAGTGGACTTAAGTAATGATGGGTGGATTTTCAGCAATGAATTTGTAATTGGTCTCGAAGGTGGAACTTTGGAGGATGAATCAATTATTTATGCAGCTTTGGATGAATCAGCAGCTCCCTCAACCAACAGTTACGTGAACTTAGGCGGCTGGGATACCTGGCAGAACGTTGCGGAAAGTAACAATCTTCCTGATGGAGAGTGGGGCATCAGAGCAACAGTTGAGCCCTTAGGAGATGTTACGGTTGTTTATGATGTATACAGAACTGAGTCCGGGATTGATTTTGGTCCGGAACCACTCTGGTATGGTGATAACTGGCCGGCAACTGTATTTGAAGATCCCATGGTAACCAATGGAACAAACTATTGTTATGCTGTAAAAGCAGTCTACAATCCTGGTAACGATGAGCAGGTAAGTAGTCTGTCTGATTCAGCCTGCGTTACTCCTGAAGCACAGACTACTTATGAAATCGCTTATGATGATGGAACTGCAGAAACGAGTGTTACCTTTCTCGGAACTGGCGGTATGTATTCGGTGAAAATGACCCCGAATGATTATCCTGTACAAATATTGAAAATCAGGTATTATGCCACCAATACCGGGACCGGGCTACATAACCTTTTTGTCTGGGATGATGATGGTGCCAATGGAATGCCCGGAACTCAATTAAATACAAATCTCCTTTTTGCTACTATTGAAGAAGGATGGAATGAAAAAGATGTTTCGGCGAATAATATTGTAATTTCGGAAGGGTCGTTCTATGTGGGCTGGGAAGAAGTGATTTCAGCCAGCCAGCTTGGATTGGACGAGGACCTGCCAGTTGACGGAAACAGTTACTACAAATTCTCAGGCGGAGATTGGGCATCCATTTCCGATTTAGGTTATAATGGAGACATTATGATTCGCGCAAAAGTTGATTGGCTTATGAGCGCAGATGAAAATGTGGATGGTCAAATTCCGTCAAAATTTTCATTGAGTCAGAATTATCCAAATCCGTTTAACCCGATTACGCAGATATCATTTA